>APMI01017876.1_pt1 | contig 19151 bp, 16 predicted proteins | sample 667938 | NCBI WGS metagenome assembly APMI01 (sample SAMN01084076, study PRJNA167559) | wastewater metagenome | biome: Wastewater | place: Denmark: Ejby Moelle, Odense | collected 2011-11-28 | reverse complement strand
TTCCTTTTCTTGCTCATTTGGTAAACTAAAAATAAAAAATCACATCGAATTAGTTAAATTATAATATATTAAGAATTTATGAGAGTTAGAAATAAGTTAAAATAATAAATAATCAATATTATAAATTAGTGGCAATGGGGAAGAAGGAAGAGAGAAAAGGACTCAGTGAAACCGCAATAGATACAACCCTCAACATCCATAAGCTGGCTCACAGGACTCAGTTCAAGCACAAAGCTCCCAAGGCAGTGTCCGAGATTAAAAAACTAGTCGCCAAAATGATGAAGACCTCCGACGTACGAGTGGACCCCAAACTCAACCAGTTCATCTGGAACCAAGGAGTGCGAAACTTGCCTAGAAGAGTCCGCGTCAGAATATCAAGAAAGCGAACTGAAGACGAGGGAAAAGGCAGCGAGTGGTACTCACTTGTGCAGCACATTGCTACAGAGGATTTCTCCGGCAAGCTGACTGAGAAAGCTAAAGTATCAGCCTGATTGTGCTTATTTAAATCAAGCTTACGCATTTGTATTATATGATCTTAATCATTGCCATAGATACAGCGGTATTATTGCAATAGATAGAACTCCCCATTTACCTAGTTAATAGAAAACATAAAGCTTGATTATATTCAAATGAGAGAAGTAAGCGAACAGCCAGAATCAGAGGATAGCTTCAAAGTGGCACCCCTCATCTCTGAAGACAAGCTTATCGAACTAAAGTACAAAATATTAAGTACGTTGCTTGGGCTAGCCACCATAGGACACCTCGAGCACAACGAAGTTGTGAATACTACAACTAAAAGTAAAATCATTTCTGTAGTGGTATATTTGATTGTACCGATCTTGATTATCGTGCCTAACTCAGTGATTGTGGAATGGAAACTGCATGCACTCGCTGTTTTAATTTCCACTATCTTGAACCCCGTCATTGCACTTGTGGCCGACATCATAATGTAACGGACTAAGCACGCTCATAAGTACATAATAACAGGCGTGTATAGTTACTTGTGGAGCGTCCACTTCTATATATGCAGACAGCTCGTCTATAACGATGTAATTTCTGACTCCACTTATGCAGCCATTTTAATACTATCTATCATTAGCGTAGTCACATCCAGCTCTACTGTTGCTTCGTCTGCAGTTCGGGAGTTTTCTGCTTCAACATTTCATTATCAGGAGTTGTCAATGCACTCTACAATGTACTGTCGGATACTAGTGCAGCTTCCTCTACTGCTGGCTGAACTAGCCCTATACTATAGTCCAGAAACTGGAATAGGTTTTGCCCCTATCATCACCATTCAATTCATCGTGTCACTAAGCTTCGCACTCTGGTTCATGGGGTGGATTTCCTCTCTTTACAACAATCTAATGTTTATTGTCAACAACTTACTAAACTGCCTTGTTTTTGGATAACAAGCCTCTCACTCAGGCTCTAACTATCGTGGCACCACTATGCACTGGGTTTCTTTCCTGACTCTTGCTCTCAATGTGGCAGCTATCGGATTGAATATACTACTGGTGCAATCCATGAAGGGAGCTGGTGAATTTAACTCCAAAATTGTTGAGTCCCAGCATGTTTTTCTTATTTGTTTGGCATCCGTAACCTCGCTCATTACAGCAGTCACATATTACTTGAGCTATCGATGCTCATAATCGAGAAGCTCTCTCATCAGATTTAACAAATTTGGATTTCACCAGACACAACCGGCCTTAGAGGGCAGCAGAAGGCAGACTTACAAAGGGTGGCTCTTTTTAGGGCATCGTCAAATATTTACTCTGCTGGTCAATTGTGCGATCCCTCCTTTGGTTTGTTTCACTGCCGTATTCGTATTTGGCGAGTATTATGACGCCTTTAGTGGAGGCACTAAATACGCAAAACAAACAAACTTTAAGGCCGAGAAGCTTACAACTGTTATTATATTAGCAGTGAATGTTGGTTGCTATATTTGCTTCATGATACTTAAAGAGTTCACACGAGTGAGGTCAAAAGCAGGATGCTCAGTGAACCCTTGCTGCTTCAAGTTATACTATGTCGAAATTTAAAGAGACATGTTTATCAACCTTGTGCTTAAAGTAACAGGAGCTTTGGCAATTATGGCATTGGTGTTGCGTGTTCAAAATTTGTAAGTATTCTCAAATTATATACTATAGAAAACTCCTCGTAGCGCATAACCTCATCCATACTTATAGTTCTTTATTACGCTCATTTTGTTTCCTATTCTGGTGTATCGCTCCTACAAGCGCAGTCAGACTTTCTCTCACTTTTTCCATATTTCGATAATAGTTGCTTTGATACTGACGATTGTAAATTCCACATTGTATTTCTACCAGTCGATTTTTGTGGTGCTGGCGTTCCCCAACTTTCCAGAAAACCCATTCAGATTGTTGTTGCTGTCGCCTTTCTTCATCCCCAAGAAACTTGTGCATAAGCAGGAGAATATATACCGGATTGCCTACTTGGCTGTTAACTTATTTACTCTTCTGGTATACATCGCCACTTTGGGCACTTTGGAGTTCACCAGCATATTCGGACTGCCGATGTACTGGTGTGTTCTCCCCAGCATCAACTGCCAAACAGACCAGAAGCCTAGTATCTCAGTCAGGAGTATCGAAAGTGAAATGAAGGCAACTGTGAGTGATTTCTAAACTACTAACCAAGGTTTCGAACTACTTAAGGCAGGAAATAGAAGTACTCCTGAGCACAACCTATATGAGAAAATAGTGGAGGAAATCCCTTTCTATATCTTCAGGAACAAACGACCCGGCTACTACTTGCTTAGGATCAGCAAGTATATTTTACTCGTAGAAGTTATATACAACTTCAATGGACTATTTTAAACAGTCAGTCTTGTGGGTCTCGAGACGCAGGAGGTGACAACTTGTCATGCCAAAGAGGGTGAGACTATAGACAGAATTGTCGATAACAACTGGAGCGACAATCCTCAAAATGTAGTAGGTTGGGCTTGTGATGACACTCTCAAAACAGTCATCCATTAATAACATTTTCTAAGTAATGTTAAATTTACAACCGAAAACGAAATACAGCTGACAGGAGTTATTTAATCAGCAGAATTCTATGAGTTATTAAAAAAATGCTTAATTCGTTCAATAATATACAATTACAACAAATTGTTGAAAAGAAATTCAAAAAATTAGCTAAACTCACAACAAACTAAAGATGCTTAAATTTTGTTGGATGACTTGCAAGACAGGCTGACAAAATAAAAAATAGATGCTTTATTCCCGTACTCTTTTGTGGAGAAGCAAAAGGATATCATTTTTGAGGCCAAGTACAGAGATTTGAGCCCGAGCAAAGTGATCATTAAGAAAAAGTTGCCTCCTATTAAAAAAGACGAAAAACAGAAGAAAGACAAAATAATTGATGATTTTGCCGATCTGATTGGTGGAGGCAGCAACACGAGCGACATGATCCAAACCAGCGCAGTGGAAGATAAATAGCGTAATATTGATATTGATAGGATAGATAATTTACCAGTCAAAGCCAATTAGATCGTGCCTTAGGAGAAAAAGGATGTAGCTGATCTCCACATGGCTGTTATTGTCTCGGCCTATTTGTGCATTCTTGGAAAATACAACTACTTGAACACAGATATGCTATACAAGATGATCAAGCAAGACACCTCAGTCCTCGCACAGTTCAAATTCCAGTCGGGTCCGTAACTAATTGCCAGCTCAATTGGGTGTGCTTTGAAAATCGCAATCGGGAAACAGTTGATGGCCGAATAGTAAATATTGTATTCCGATTTCGTGGAGTATGATAGAAGTAACTTCTATTTAATTTAGATGAGTTCTTGGGAATATTAGAATCATCTGGATTCTCAGAAGCAGTTGAAATGCGTAAGTAAGACATCTGGACTTTGTCTTACAATCAGCCAAAAAAGTCACTATCAATAAAGAGGCTATCTAGAAGTTAAACATCACTCTACATGTTTAGTTTTTAAACTAACGCCGTTCAAGCGGTGTGGAACAACCTCAGGTTTTAAATACTATTCGCAGCCAATGACAATGACGAAAGATACTCAATCCAGACCCATCCATATTTACTAAGGAATTTACTTGTGGAGGGCTGTGAAGAACCCTACGGATATGCTGGATATTACAGTCAATAGTTTCTTAATCTATGATTGGTCTTGTTTTTCAAATTTTAGTTCTTACATTTTTATAGTAAATCCAAACATTTCTGATTTATATTAATGTTTTGTATTAAATGTCGAGATGTATGCATTATTTTAGTGGACTTAACGAGATTCCTATTTATTTTGAACTTCGAGTCCTTTTAATTAATTTTATTGTGATGAGCGAGCAAGTAGACGGATTTTTGTAAGCGCGAAACAGTTACCAATTCAATCGAAACAGGAACCAAAACTACAAAGACACTCGAATTTCAGCAGATAGGTTTTTCGCGTGGCAGCGTGACCACATGTACAAGTCCACCTACAATGAGAAGCATGGCCCAGTAAATCAACTTTTATGCAGAATATGAACGAACCTAAGAATACTGTGATTCCTGGTTACAGCGGATACATTCCTGGCTGCAGAGCTAATAGCCTATACGGCAAAAGTGGTACTATGATTGCCAAATCTTCATTCGTGCCTGATAAATTAGATTTAAACCGATCCGGACTTGCCTCCACTGGGTTTAATTTGACGAAAGACGCTCTTATAGACACTTCTAAGTTGGCCTCATCCAGCAAGTATGGCAAGACAGGCCTACAGCGAGCACACCCTAACTGGAATGTAAAGCTTATTTAATGTAGTAATAATGGAAGACAACTAACCAAATCACATATCAAAATCCGTCGCATGTTGACAACCCGTTGTTCAAGGACTCTTAGGCAGTAGGGCGCAAGTCTCAGAACATGACAAGCGGGTACTCTCAAAATCACGCATATTTGGATGGAGTAGGATGGAAACCACACCAAGTCCTCAACCCTCAAAACATTGCTACTTAGTACAGGAACAGATTCAATCCCTAACAAGAGTTTCACCGCGAAGTCAATGTGGCCAAGTAGCGAAGGATGAGCAAACCAGAAATGAACTATCAGTATAATTTTTGATGCATTCATAAGTTAATAATTATTACTCAAAAGTATGATAGAATCAGTTGCTTAGAAGTCGCTTTATTTCCATCTCTAAACTCAAGCGTGGAGTTAAATTAACTTCAGTTCCGCAGTTTACATCTTCATCGATAAAGGAAATGTTAAAACTGTCTGAATTTACTGTTTCAACTTCGCGCACACGAGAGAAATCAATAAAGCTAAGGCTTATTTTTTACCTTGCTTAGCTACCTCCTGCTTTCTCTTTATGAGCCATTGTGTGTTATTTTGATATTTACTATACCTTCCTAGTGGAGTGATCATCTATGAAGTCTTCGTTATATTTTTTAGTTTCAAATAGAGTAGTCGTGGAAGTTGACTAGATTTTCGTATTTCTGAAGTCAAGCAGTAAATTTATCTCATTTGCAATTGTATTATTAATATTCTCATCCATGAAACTGTTTATTTTCTAGCAAGGTTATGTGTTTTTAGATTTATTCCATAACAAGTCGCCTTCCATAAAATGCTTGCCCTTGTATTTCTTAGAACCAGAAACATCAATTTCGTTATTATATGATTAGCCAGTTCGTAATGTCTGAACTGATAAAGTTGGATATTTTTGTGCCGTAATATGCTGCTTGCTTATTATGTCGGACTTTAAATTAGAACTCTATTTTAAGTCCTTCGAATTTGCTGCTCTTTTTTATTGATCATAAGCTAGCAAATATTTAGATAGCTTCAGTCTTTTATTTTTTAATCCTGTCTAATGATGTCTGCTAACCCATGCCAATTAATTTGAAGTTTCTGTGTTCGAAGCATGAAGATTGTTATGTGTTTTTAAGCTACTTTTATCGAAGCACAAGCATCCTTGAGACTAAACTTGCATATTTTCGTAGACTCTATTTTATCGAGACATCCTATTTTTATTAGCTTTATTTTGAGACAAATAAATAAATAGCAATCTATATTATTTATTGCATTCACTAGTGTAATCACAGATAATAATCATTAGATATCTAATAATACCAATATCTTCCGATAACCTCTTCAACAGAGGCCACAATTTCAAGAAGGTATCATGCAAGTATATGATAATGCGAGGTAAAATATTGTGAGATTCAATTGATCAAATGTCGAAGAGAACTGGCGAAATGCTTGACAGTTTGAGTACTTTACTGAGGACTTTTTCCCTTGTTCGTAAATATGATCGCCAGTACGATCCCAGTAACCAGGAGAGCTACTCCTAAAATGATGAGCCCGATCTTAGGATGGAACACAGTCCAACTTATGGCAACACACAATAAGAATAAAGGGATACATACGATAAGAGCAGCCAAGAATATTGCGAAACCAATAGCACCTGAAAGGAAGCCACCTAGGAAGGGTACATAGCCGATGAGCGTTGTGATGGGGCTGAAGAAACAGCAGATCGAGAACACCATCAGAAAGTAAGCTAAAGCTCTGATGCAATTCTTCTTACAATCAATCTGCCTGTGCTAATTCTCAATCATTTCTTGAGCAGATTCCTTGCGCTGACTAATGATGTCTATTTAAGTTATGGGTGCGAGCATCTGAGCAGTGCATTCTGATAGGAAACAGCAACAGTTGCCTCCTGGTTCAGTGCTTGCGTCGGGCACTCCATTCTCGTGCACATCGATGCGGAAAGGTACAAAAGTGTTGCCTGATGATTATGAAATTATTGAGGTCTCGCCAACATTGCAGTAAACATACTTGACCCGAAGTGTACCATGAGCATCTAATGATCCTGCACTAACGGGAAAGTACATGTACTGATCCCTAATGACTGGCTCCTGTCTAACTCTTCCTCCTGATTGATTTGCAATCGCATATGCATTTTGTATGGTGGGATTGTAAACTTGGTCGCAAGGCAATTGCTTTTTCAAGGACTAGCTGATCAAGTAGTTCCCAATATAAACATTTGAGGCCAATTTTTATTCACTGTTGATGAACCAAAAAGCAGGATCATTGGAGTGTCCTCCGCCAGGTGATGAGTCATTTGCGCTTACCCATGTAAGATCGTATGATCTGTTTTTATTTGAGCCGTGCTGTCGAATTTATCTGACTTAAACCTATCGTTTTATTTTAACAACTCCGTTCATTGTTATTCCCGATAGTGGATCGGACAAAGGCTAGTTGCATTGTGAATCTCCTGTAATATGTACAAGTTTATCATGTGCCGATTTGACCAAGCTGGGATTATATGGATTCACCTCTTAAACTAACTTCTTTGCCAGGCTGATTCGTCGATGATCAATTGCAGCTTTCCTCTCATTGTTCCATATGATGATGAATGAGAGGATAAACAAAATTGGGCCAAAGATAAACCCGGCCACTGCTCCCCCTATCGAATTACTGCTCGATCGGGCGTAAATTTGTTGCTTGTGCCCAAGCTGATCTAATTACTGTCTCAAATGGCCTCTTTAAGTACATGTGACAGCAGCAAAGAGCACTAAGAACAATATTACAACTGTGGTTATTGTGGACATATCGTTAATTTTATATTACACTCATTATAAACTTTTATTGAAGATTGACTTGCATAAATCAAGGTCAATGTTAACCCTTCAGCATCCTAATTGTCCTTTGTCTCAGTGCTTCATCGTGGTCTTTGATCGCCTGCAGCTCGCGAAACATCTCGTAGTCAGCTTGTTTCATTGGTTGAGAATGTCTGGTTTATGCTTTGGCTACTCTTCTGTGTCCCAAGTTTGACGATTCATGAAATCCATGTGTGCCTTCCATATTTCTGTCTCTTGTGCTGGGATGATACCCTTCGGATGCTCCCATATTGTTGTCAGCTTCCGGAATAGTTTAAAAATATCCGGTATGCCTATTGGACATTTCTGGGTTTTGTAGCTGATGAATTGGGCTATTCTTAAAGTTTCTCAGTGGCATTCCCAGTTGGGCACGGAGATTACTGTTTTAAGTCTATAAGTTGCTGATATATCTCATCATATTGTTGTTTTATCGAAGCTGTTAGTTTAAAGCATTCCTCAGTTCGATGTTTTCTTCCTCTAAGCTCATTTAGTTGAGGGCATAATTATCGTATTCGCTGATTATACCTGCTGGGTTCTTGACCATATGCGTAGTAGGATCTCCATAGTTAAACATTTTATTCTCAGGAATCGTAGTCATGTTGTTTTTGAAATAGTTAGCTGTTGCTTGGTTCTCATGTGCGACCCTTTAGTAAGCATTTCTGTTCATGTTATTTTTCAGCTCAATTTCATTAATGATTGACCCGATCTCGCTCTTGGCTTCTTGTATCCTGTGATCGTACTTAGCTGGAGATCTACCCTTAGGCGTGCTCATCATACGGGAAGGAGATTCATCGTAATAATTTGTTTTTGAGGCTGTTGGCAAGTTCTCGTTGATGTCTAAATTATCCATTAGTAACATTTTTGCGAGTTGAGCATCGAGCTTTTGTAGTTAAGCATGGTGCTGAGATATTATAATCACCAAATAAAAATATTAAAGTTTATTTGCTTAATTCAAAGACTCCGCCTCTCTAAATAAACTTAATTTGGAGGTATGTGACCTAATGGCGCTCTGATAAAAATCAGTGAATAAAAACAGACAAGAAATAAATTTATTCTAGCTTGCACTATCAATAGTCTTATTTAAAGTGCTGCAAACATTTTCAATATTTTACATCGTAAACGAGAAAGCTGTGCACTTATACTGCAATATTTGGTTTAAATAATAGGGTATTAAACCCTCAAAATAAATATAAACATTTGCTGACGTTTTGCTTTTCGGAATAACTAATAACAGCCAGTTGCAATAAGATACCCTTCTATTGCATTAAGTTAATTTGCTTTGACTACTATTATAAACAGCGAGGGTTATAAATTATTTTAATTTTCAAGAACTAGCAGAGGAACAAATTATCGAAATCGGTTTATTCAGCTTTATTTGATGAGCATATTGTGTTTAAAACTGAGCCTTAGAACCCTGCCTGATTTACTTTTAAAAAAGGGGAGGGAAAGAATAAGTATGGCAAAAAAATCATTTGCGATGCAGATTTCTGATAGCGTCGCAAAGCTAGCTCTTGGAAATTTTGCAATCGCCGTCCTTATCTACCCGGGTGATGAATAACTTTACTCGCTACTGAATGGTTTGGTCTTTTGATCCCATTTCCCGAAGTGCATCTCGCATTAGACTCTCCACTTAATGCTATTCGAGCTTTAAACTGTGATTTGTATCGTATTTTTTGAATATGTTGTCAGCAGTGAATATTATTTAGTCTTCCTTGGTGATCTGACCCTAGCTCCGAGACATATATTGATTAATTATTACTGCTATTATGGGGCAATTACTACTAACTACAAATAAATGCCATTATATCATTGCTATATTAATCACTGACGAAATAAGAGTGAGTTCTAGTCCCTTTTAGTTGCTTAATCAAGTATTATTTTGTGTATGCATTTAACTAGATGTGTAGTACATCTATTTATTAGTTTAAGCCACTGTCAATTCTTTAATCATTTTGTTATGTTGCTGTAAATGAAGCAGTGTAGTTGCGTTGCAAATAGGTTATTCCTTTAATCAAATTTTACTTTGGCTCAAGTGTTTACTCATGACAAAATATTAAAAAGATCCATCATGCTCAAGGAGATCGATTAAGTGACCTTATTCTTGTGATCAACTTCTCATCAATGGTTTCACGAGTTAGTATTATATGTTATTGTAATAGAATCGAAACGGAATAAAAACAGTAAAAATTAAGTGACTATCAATATCGCAAGTGAGCCGAAGCAAAGCTTGAATTACTCTCAGTAAGTTTGGTTTCCTATCGTTCTGGTGCTCTGGACTTCACTCTCTTTTCATTAAGACCATACGAGTTATAGTAATCGCATCCTCGCTTATACGCTTCCATTACTTTCAGCATGTTAATTTGGCTCTATTACTCGTATGGAGAAATGTTCAACTCCTTCATTTTTAATGCGTTCTACAAATAGTTAGTAGGTCTTAAGGCCGTATTATTTGACATTTTATTTATTAATGCGCAATTAGTTATCTTATTACAATTCTAAGACTGATCAATTTTGACTATTAAGAGTGTAACAAGTAAGCTGAATATAAAGCTTAAATATATGAAAAGTATGAATCATTATGTCCTTTTTTTCTTAAAAGTTTTCTTTTCCTACTTCTTTTCAAATACAGGTACATTTTTGCCCTCCAGTCCATCCTGAATTTCTTGTCCGAATGCTTCGACTCCTCCACTGAGCAGGTATATGTTGTCATAACCTTTTTCGACAAAGTGATTGACGTACTAGAGACCCTTTTTCTAATCAAAGTGGTATAGCACAATTATCTTATCTTCTTTGTTGCGGTATTGAAACAGTTGCGGGATCATTTTATCTTGCTTTATCTTGGGCCCGGGGAAGCTGAGAGCCTCACGGATGTGGTACTATTAGAATTCCTCAGGTTCTCTGAGATCTAATAGCAGGAAATCAGTCTCTACTCCCACCGGTAGCTGCTAAGTCTTTATGGTAATATGGGTTAACCCTGAGACCTGGCTGCGTGAGTCTTCTTATGGTTGATTTATGTTATAGATTGACTATGTTTTGGTCTCTTGATTTAGCATCTTCCATAGAGTGCTTGGTTTTATTCTTTTAAAGAGCTCGCCATTCTTCTTAGATACTTCCTTATTGCCTGTATAATGTAAAATGTACTCATAAACTCAATATCTTTTACTGTTGTTCCTGTCTTTCCAGCGAGCTTGGATTCGACGTGATCGTATTTATTGGTTTTCGGGACTTTCTTGTCCAGCACTGTGCCCTTGCCCGGTTGATATCCTATGGGTCTCTTGTCCATATTCAAAAAAACGTTTTAAACTTTATAATTCTTTAACTATAGCAATCGACCTGAATGATTTATCAAAAAAACAGGCAATAGTCAAAAATTATCATTCAGCATGGGGCAAATTTAATTTGTAATGTGGCGGTGGTGAGTAGAAAATTTGAAAAGCCATTATAATTTATAGATTATAATAATGAAGGAGCAGCAGACGAAAAAAAATTGTCAAGCTTTCATTAACAAGCTCCAAAACTGCAACGCCTACGAGGGTATTAAGGACCTACTGTTAAGTTGGAAAAGGCAAGACCATAAGCAAAATGTACCCGCTGCCATTGATACATTTATGAAGATTTCTAAAATTGTACATGGTTTCGGTCAGGATGATAAAGATGAAAAACTGATTTAATTTTTTAATCGGTGTCTAGTTAAAGAAGCGATTGTACCTAAAAAGAATGTGACAAACGGTCAAGTTGAGGATGCTGCCCATGAGAATCATAACGCAGTAAAAATCATTGATAATGTTCAGGAATGGATAAACAAATAGAGCAAGCCAGTAGAAAAGCCAGCTATAAAGCCGGCTGCCCCTCCTGAAGAGATCAAAGACAGTGCATTCTCTGCAAAACTAGAAGCGTGTCCCAAGCACAACTAAATAGCTAAAATAATTCAACTTTACTTGAAGTCAATCATCACTTTCGATTAAGTAAGAAGCCTATTAGCTCCTCTCTACAGCGCTGAGCCTTCTCTCATTAGCTACATCATTCAGAGTGCTGAGAGTGTAATTGAAAAGCGTCGAAAGGCAACTATATTTGCATCCCTTAACTAGTTAGTAGACAAGAAATATCCAAATCTTGAGAGAGTGGGCGAATCATACATTTTAATACCCGAAGGTTATGCTAATTACTCAAAAAGATGGAAAAACAATACTTTGGAGCCTATCATGAATCGAAAATGCGTTTCTGTTCCACTTGGGTCTGAAGTTTCTTTCATAATTAGTAAAAAAACTGATTATTAGTAACAACTTTTTAACTACGAAGACCAGCGCTATGAGATTGATAACACTCTTTGCTCTCTGAAATGCATAATTACTGTGTTGTCGTCTAGTACATCGTCTTCCCGTAAGATGGAATCTCCACTTTTTCAAAAGATCATAAACGAAATTTACCCTAATTAAAATGTAGGAAACATATTCATCCGGCACCCGGAGCTAGCTCGCAATGTTCTTCTGCCCAGAATCATTCAAAAAAGGGATGAGCTTACGGCATGTAGATAAAAGTTCATCAAGGTTTGCGAGGATGTGGCTGCGAAAAACTTCTACAAGTCTCTAGACTACAGGTGCTTTTACTTCGCTAAAAATGATAAAAAGTTCAACTGTCCAACTCGCTGGGAAAAGTAAATCGAAATGAGAAAAGTGCAGATCCTCTAGAGTAAGGATTCAGTATAAGAAGAACAGATTGAAGATCGATAATCTTTACAACGCGGTCGATTTTTTTTTGTAAACTCTTTTGATAACATTACTAAGTAAAACTTCATTGAAAACAATCAAGTCAAAGCATCATTCGATCGGAAGTTGACCTCTGCTTATCCCAAATATCCAGAAAATCAAACCTTATTTATTTTAAATTTCGCAAACGAGGAAATTCTAAATGATGTTTTCGAAGTCCTGCTTTATTACTGCAATAGAAAAAATTTACTTTAATTACTAGTTTTTAAGCTGATGAGGACTGACATAAAAAAAAGACTTAAGAAGTCACCCCTATTGAACCACTTGATTGAAACTAGATAGAAAATAGCAAATAATCAGGAAATATCTGAAATTCTAGCAAATGCGAATGATCCAAATTTAATAAAAGCGCTTGAGCAACAAGGATATCCAATTGGAGATGAAGTTATTCTTAATGAAACGAAGGGGTTATGCAAGAATTTTAAAGATTCTTAAGAGTAGTTTATGCAAATGATCGAATAAGATGAAGAGCCAGTTCAAATTTAAGATCAAACGTCTCCTTTTGAGGGACCTTAAAAAGGTTTTACTCTCCTTGGCACGAAACCCATATACACCTTTCTTCGATATGTCACTGCCATATATCAAAGATTCCTCAAAGCTAAATAATATTCTGATCAAATGGCCATTTCAGCATCTCAATAGTATTCAGATGGAGGCAAAAAGATCGATATTTATAAGTTTTTCCTAACTGTGATTTTTAAGATAAAGGAGCGAAAATATTTTGAGTAGCATCTTCGTAAAATATTTTGCAAAAATGCATTTATATTCTTTACTCTTTAGAAGATGATTCTAAGCGCAGTAAAGGTGATCAGTAACATAAGCGCGGATTCTTTAACATTCCATATTATAAAAGATCAAACTAAAGACTATGAGCTTGGAGCCTTTGACTGGTAGAAATTTGCATTTCCGACTGTTACCATGCAGTTGGCCCGTTTATATCTGCAAGAAGAACCTTTATTTAGGTTCACGTACGAACCAGGAGAGAAAAACTTTTTCATTTCGGTTTGGAACCCTCCTTTCAAAAACCAACAAAAAGATTAACAGCTTGAGGACGCCCAAGCCAAACTCTAATAGTACATGAATAAACCAGTAAAATCATAACAAGATAAAGTTAAAGTTAAGAAGCAAGTGAGTTAATATATGGAGAATGCGGAAGAAATTGCAACTAGTCTTGGCGGGCGCTTTGTTCTCCGAGGTGAAATCGTGCTAATAAAAAAAGACAGTAAATAAATTGAGGAGAACGTAAATTTATTGGAAATCGAAATAGCCAAGCTTAAAAGAGCAAGAAAGAAATATTTGTGATTATTACTATTTATTATACTATATGAACTATTACTAAAATCGATTTTAGTGAATATAATCATTTGGAGAGAACGATGTCACTTTTATTTTGTAACAAAAATACTTCAATTTCGGATGTGGAATTTGAGATAAATCTGATTTTGCTTGTGCTGAATTTGCAAATGGGTGAATTTTTGACCCACATTATAACTTTAAGGCCTGGATTTAGTTTGAGCTAGCGAAGAGTTTACTTATCATATTTTTCCATTATTATGTACAGTCTGTTTGAGCCTGTCTTGCTCGGTTTTCTCGAATCTATACCTGCCTATTTCCAATCGTAATATACTGAAGCTTGAAACTTAGCGCAGATTTGCGAAATCCATTTTCTCTAAGCAGGAAGTATCTGATCTTCGTCAGCAATGAAAGCAAGTTAATGCTTGCGAAACTAGGTCGTATTAAACTAGGGACGCACAATTTATAAGCTTTTCACAGTAATGCCTTCGAAATTATAGCCATTCGTTGCCTCAGCTGAACTACTCAAAGACATTATGTTTTTATAGAATAGAATGCAGCATTTACATCAATTGAGCAGTATTAAATTAGTAATAAGTAGGATCATTTGTTGAGACTTTGAATCAGCGCTTGCTGTTGCTGAATATCACCTTCATCCATTGAGGCCTGAGACTGATCATGCTCTGATTGTAGATAAAATCGACCGATTTTCTTGAAAAAAAATAGACCGATACTAGCTGGAATACCCCAGTTTATAATTAACACAATTACTATTCCATATTTGAAGAATTTGTAGCACTCCAAGGGACCTTCACAGGACAAATGCGCCACTAGGTTAAACCCAATATCAATGCAGAGGACACTAAAAGCAGGCAGTAACAAAAACTTGAGCAAATAAATTTTATATCCGTTAAGATCGATAAAACTTTCAGAGCTTACTTAAGTGTCATTGTGAGCGCAATTTAGCATATGGTGAAGGAACCACCAACAAAATACGAGTACGCTAAGCCAAAGAGCAGATATAATAGTGAATTCAGCGTAGTTACAATTCCAACCGTCAAGTGAGTTAATAAATCCTTCGAATATACGGCCATCAAATAAAACTTGACCTTTTCCGAACTATAATACTTTTGTGAACTTAGATCGGATGCAAATCCATAGCAAAACCAAGATAGGCCATAGAAATGTTTATTTTAGTTTAAATTTTTTGAGAGTTCGCTCGTATTTAATCATGAATAGTTGTGAGCCATTTACTTATCGATATTTTTTAGTACGGCGATTATGGAGGGCGTTATCTGATTCTATTTCATAGCGGCTAATGAACTCTTAATATTCAGACAAGCATAGATCGAGGACAATGAGTACAAAGAATCCTGTGCCAACAAGCCTGAAAATGAGCATGACCCAACCAGGCAGCATAAGACTGAGGAGCATAACGGCCTGAATGATGAGCAGCTGAGCCTCCTTTTGGTCAAGGAAGTGCCTGCTGTACAACGCGTAGAGAGGAAACGGCACAGACAGCCAGCCTAAGTGGATTATTTTAAGGACGATCAAATGCAACATTATATTTTTAAGGATAAAATATGAGAAAACTAAAATATAAAAAGTGAGGTAAAATCAGAAGTGGCATTTCTTCATCTAAAGTACTTATCAAAAACGATGCAAAATACTTTAATGAACTGTCTATCAGACAAATACCGAATATGAGCAGTTCGGCCAATCATAGAGTCGAAATTACTAAATATGGTCAAATTTACCTTTATTCAATGTTAAATATGACGTCGAGCCTTGACAGCTCTTTGCATTATATAGTACCTAGGATGCCATCAATCATCTAATTGATAACCACGCCGGCCTGAGTGCTTAGGTACTGCTGTATTATTTTCTGGTTTTGCTCAACTCTTGCAGATTCGTAAGGCACATATTTATCCTGAGTTGAGCCAACTAAGGCAATGTTTTTGAATTTGTCTATTGACTTGCTTCGACTTAGCCTATATAGGAAAGTTTATCGCAAATTCTATTTGTCTCGTACACATATTTGTTCAATACTGTTTGTCTTCTGCAGAGCTCCCAAAAGCCACAGTCCTGCCTGAATGTGAGTAGAGGGCTCATATAAGTACCCTAAGTGGGGAGTGCTAAATGTAATGTAAGAATAAAGATGATCGTTCACGTTTTATAAATAGCAAAGAGCAGTCCTAATAACTATTCCTCCCATTGAGTGACCAATAAATGACAACTTGTAATTTAGACTTGGTGAACTGTCATTTAGGTATCTCTGCAGTTATAGAGCAAGTCTCTTACCTTGGGTTTCAATATCATCATCAGTCCTGCCTTCATTACTTGTACTAATGAGCACCTTGGTTTTGAATCTAATTTATAGACAGTTTTTCAGCAACATAAAATCTTGCCTCGATGCTTGGAAACCATGTACTAGTATAACAAAGTGATCTTAGTTATCGTCATTCATTGAGACATTTGAACCCTTAAATTCACGATCACTTGCTTGTTCTATCATGCTAAAGTCTCCCAACGCAAGAGGTAAGCTGTTCTTTCTGTTGAAATCATCCTGATGATTACTTAGGCTGCGTTTAGTAGCTGCAAAATTATTTTTTCTTTCAGGGGATTCATTTAACATTATTTTATGGCTCTTCATATTGCTAAATTTAGATTGAACAGGATAAATTTACTAAAAAATTTTGATATTTTTTGCATCTTTTGGAAAAAATCCTTAATTTTAAACTAAGAATGCTTCTTTCCATAACTCTTAATCTTTTTGCATTTTTAATCTATCAGCTTCAGCAAGTTTCAAGTGTTCTTGACCGCTATCTTCGTATGCATTTTTCTTCCAGTCTACTGAGTTGACTTTGTGGCTGAAAACATTACCCGAAAGTCTTTCCCTCACAAGCGAATTGTAGCTGTCCTTGTATTTTTCAGTGAGCGCAATTATTTGCTTGGTTGTGAATTCTAAATAGTTGCACCATTTCTGATGTATATGGGCCTTAATTGCGAGAAAATCGTAAATAATTTATTCAGAAATTTCTTGTTTATAGCTATCGGAGCCCTGCATTGATCGAATGTTCTGATGCCCGCCACTGCGGTTCACAACGCTGGATGTTTCTATGCTTGTGGACAGTGATTCTGTACTTATGTTTTGGAGACTTTTCTTATTTGCAAAAGTGTAAGGATGCTGGTGTGAGTTAAAGCCTCCAAGATGGTCAATCATTGCTTCTATTTTTGAATTGATGCTGACTTTTAACATACGGAAATCTTATTGAGAAGATCTTATCTTAAGCACTCGTAACAAGTCATAGTGTCGCTCTTGAATTGAAAACAGCTATTTTTACAGTAGCTATCGATAGTATCGGTAGAAATTCCGAACTTATGCTCTGTTAACTGATTTAATAGATAAATACATCCGTTTGTGATCTGCTTCATATATTCGTGAAAGTTTTCGGGTTGCAATATACCCTTAGTGCTTTGCTCCCTTTAATACCGGAAATCAATGAGAGCAGCTTGATATACTCCTTCGATGGCAACTCCTTCAAACTCATCAAAAACTATGGGAAGATAGGTGGAGATGTCGAATAGCTTTCGCACTTTGCAATCGCATCGGCTGATGATTTTAAAGATGGCAGCTTCTTCGGTAACTGCATTGGGACAAAACAGCAATTCCACCTTGCACTTCAATTCAACGTCTGCGTACTTCTCGATGTCAATATAGGTGCGGAAGCTGCAAGTTTCCATAATGTTATGCACCTCACGCTCAAACATCACCTTAAATGGCTTCGATATATAGTTCTCGGAGCCTAGGTCCAGCTCTGATTATTATGTAGGAAAATAGTGGGGCAGGTAACTGGGGATGAGTTTCTAGCTGCTGTTATGAATCCAATTCTTGTTTTTTAAACTATTATGCTGACCTTTATTCTATCCTGTTTTTCTGAGTATGCTATAAGGGTGACAGAACTGAATATCGTCAACACTATTCTTTTCCTGCGTAAACAGACAAATACATTCTTTGATTTGTTGCAAGTGTAATATAGACACACTCGGAACTTAATACGACCTTGTTGCTTAATAGAGCAGATCTTCAGGTTAGAGAAGGAGAGTGCAATGTCAATATTTGCTTTGAACCCCATAAGCAATTGCTTTAATATTCTAATTCAAACTTTATATAAACTTATTATCAGTAACAAACCATTATTAATTTCTTCATTATTATATATTGGTTAAAATTATCAAAACAAAACTGCACAACTAATAATCATTTTTTCATCACCATATAGCGCCAATAAATGTTAATTATTTTAATCTCCTCATAAGTTACAGCTGCAAAGGTGTTAGGGTAATTGGTCCAAAACACTTTGATCACTTCTTCAGATAGCTCGAGCTTCCATTTAACTTCTTTCCTCATAGTATCAAAAACAACGATTTCACTACAGTTGAGAAGAACCAGAGCACAGCCTTCTCTGTCGAATTTAGCATGCTTTTATTACTATAAAGAAAACTTAGGCATGTCTACCCATAGTATTTTCTCATTCTTAAAATATTTTTTAAACTAAATTATCTCAAAAGTACGTTAAAGAAGCTAAAACAGGATTTGACTGTTGTGTTCCACCATCGGATGGTTCCATCGTAAGAGTAGGTTGTGAATATGCCGTCGTCAATCACAACCATGTTATATATGCTCATCGTATGTCCAATGAAAACGTGCGATTTGAGAGCTCCAGTGTCAGGGTGAATATCATATAATCTTACTCTGTTGTCGAAACCGGCGATTATTAATTTTTTTCCCACTACATCACCCATATTAACCGATACTTTATATTTTCTGACTTTCTCTTTGTTCCAGAACAGAATAAGCTAGTCCTCGTCACCCGTGATCAAGATACTGCTGATGACCAGCCCCATCCTGATACTCTTCTTGTGGTAGGATGTGTGAGTCACGATGATGTTAAGGGTCTATCTTTCCACCAACAGGCAGGCGGTGTCGTAGCAAATGAACATAGAAGTCGGTTGCAAGTACAAGTAGCTCACTGGTGTTTCTTTGGGTCGAATGCACGCAATTTGTCTGTCTGGAGCTGCCACCAATCGAATATTGCCACTCGATTACCCGTACATCCAAAATCCTTCGTTAAAGTTGCTCACCGATGTTATGAACTCCTCACGTGGAGAAGTAAATATATATTCCTCAGAGTGAGAATTTAAACGAGAAGATCGGTCTTAGGCTTGTCGCACACCATTTAAGTATTGGAAAATTGTTTTAATATCATCTTTATCTTGGAAAAAGAATGAACTTTTTATTGTTTATCCGAGTCGATACATTTTCTATAGACTTACTTTTTTCTCTTGCTAATTCAATCGATAGTCGTTCAGGTTCTCCACCAACTCTCTACCCAATTTCATATATTGACTGATGTCTTAGCCGTATTACTCACGTTAGTCAGTCATGCATATTTCATTGGGAACACAAATTCCTTAAAAGTT
>APMI01013142.1_pt1 | contig 19152 bp, 11 predicted proteins | sample 667938 | NCBI WGS metagenome assembly APMI01 (sample SAMN01084076, study PRJNA167559) | wastewater metagenome | biome: Wastewater | place: Denmark: Ejby Moelle, Odense | collected 2011-11-28 | reverse complement strand
TTCAAGCATATTCCTTACTTCCACTGAGCACACAGATTATCCTTACTACTAACTACACAGTCATCATTGAATAGTACGTAGCCGGGGTAGCAGTCACTGCATTTATATTGTTTCTGATCGAAATATTTGCATTGAGGGGATATGCTTTTGCATCTGTTACTGGAGTCCAAATATGAACCTGTTGAACATCTAACGCATGATGCGTTACGGAATTATGCGCAGTTTAGGTCACTTAGTGTTTGAGCGTCTTATATGCATTTTCCTGCGATTGACACTTTGTAACCTGGGTAACAGATTAAGCATTTTGCGGATTTTGAGTCAAAGCTTGAACATAATGGGTCTACTTGAGTGCAAACATTGACAAAGTTGAAATAAAAGCCTTTTGAGCATTGTAAGCAATCACCACTAGGGTTAAATTTGAAGCAGTTCTGGTCAGAGTATGACTTTTTACTTGGTACACATTTGTTATTACTTAACTAAAATGAAGGATAGCAACCTTTGCATTCTCCTGTTACTTGATCCCAGTTCATACAAAGAGGATCAACATTCACACATATATTATTGGCTCCAAAATATGACCCATATGAACACTTTGAGCATTTTTCAGCTTTCCACTCTGCACAATTGGGATCAGTGACTGAATTTGTAAGATCGATTTCACATGCTTTAGATCCACTGTTTAACTTATAACCATCATAGCAGCCAGTGCACTCTCCTGTAGCTGTCGAATATAGTCTGCATGAAGGGTCAATTTGTTTGCATTTTCCATCTGAAGATTTGTAGAATCTTAATGAACATTATTGACATTCGTTACCTTTGAATGTTTTGCAGTTAGGGTCCACTAAAGAAGCAGGAGTCTCATAGCATGAATTCTTTAATTAATCCAAAGTGAATCCAGGATAGCATTATTGGCATCTGTTTGTTCCAGAGTTAAATTTTTTACAATTAGCATCGTAAAGTTGGCATTTACCATTAATATCGAAATAGGCTCCCAATGAACAAGAAAGACATTTTCCATTTTTCCACTATTTGCAGTTAAGATCAGTGACTCCATTTGTTGAACTGAGGACACACTATTTTTTATCATTAAGCTCGTATCCACTGTAACATTATTTACAGATAGCAACCATGGTATCGAAATTTGAGCAAGTTGAGGGTATCGCTCTACATTTGCCTGCAAAATCGAAGTAATATCCATGTGAGCACTATAAACACTTTCCATTCATGAATCTAAAGCATCCTAAATCAGAGACACTTGAATCATCTAATGAAACAACGCAAACTTTATTCGCGTCAAGACTATAGCCAGGATAGCAGCCATTACACTAATATTTAGCAGAATCAAAACTGCTACAACTGGCAGGTATAGCTCTACAAATTCTATTCTTATCAAAATAGAATCGAGTTGAGCACTGACTGCATATTCCGTTTTAGAATTTAGCACAGCCTAGATCAGTGACTTGAGCATAACTTTAAACACAGGCTCCACTGTCATCGACTGCGAACCCAGGATAACAGTTGATACAGATTTATTTAAGAGTGTCGAATTTACTGCATGTAGGTGGCACTGCTTTGCAGCTTTTTGTTTTGTCGAAATAGTACCCGAATGAACATTTTACGCATTTTCCATTAGTATCGAAGGAATTGCATCCTGGGTCTAAATTTGAGGCTGTTAAAGATGATTCCACGCATGAGTTTGATTGATCTAAAATATAACCAGGATAGCAAGCATTACAGACTTATTTGATTGTGTCGAAATTACCACATGTCGGTGGAATAATTTTGCAGACTTTATTTTTATCGAAGTAGTATCCAAACGAGCATTTCACACATTTACCACCTTAGAATCTAGAGCACCCGGCATCAGTTGGGCCAGCCACGCTAATCACACAAACTTTGTCACTGTTGAGCGCATAACCAGGATAACAGCTAAGACAAATTTAATTTGCAGTATCGTAATTGTTACAGGTTGCAGGAATTATCTTACATACTTTATCTTTGTTAAAATAGAAACCAAATGAACATTTTACACATTTTCCAGCTTAAAATTTACTGCATCCTAGATCATAATTTTGATCAACACTGACCACGCACTCTTTGTTAGCATTAAGTGCGTATCCCTGGTAACAGCCAGTACATTGAGCAATGTTAATATCGAATTTGGCACAAGTAGTTGGAATCTGCTTGCAGTACTTCTGTGAGTCAAAGTAGTACCCTGTTGAACATTTTTTGCATTTGCCGTCATCTCCGATTTAATTACAGTTTGCGAGAGCACCATACAGTTCAAGAAGTCCATCCACTTCGCTTTTTGGTAAACAGGTGTCTTATACAATATTAAACCCGTCATAGCAGGAGGTACATGCTCCATTTTCAGGTTTGTAGGTCCTGCAGTTGTTGCTGACTGGCTGACATATTCCTTAGGCATCCTTGTAATATCTGTTGGAGCAAGCAGCGCATACGCCTGATGCGTCAAACTGTCTGCACCCAGGGTTCAGTACAATGATGTTGCCAGCATGTGCGAAGACTACTAGAGCGAGAAGGAGAACAAAATATTGCCCCTTGATTTCCATGGAATTTGCTGTGTAATAATAGGAAGATCTATTTTATAGCGTCGTTGGATGTTACTGAATTGTAAATTTAGAATAATAATAATTCGATTTTTTACAAAACATGTAAACATCATCAATGATCATCTTTTTTTGTAGTTTCATCTATGCTTGCTCTAATATTTACTATTTGTATAAATTTTAATGATTATTCAATAATTACTTTAGTCTTCAGCGCCCTAAATTTAATGAAATTGATAAGAAATCATCAGGACAGTCCTGGATTGCGAAAAAAATATATAACGGAACTCCAATATTATATACGGAGTCAGCTGTGTATAAATATTCGAATGGTAGTTTGAATAAACATTATACACAGTTTTTTTCAACTTCATCAATTGCAATGATAGTCTTCATAGACATTTGCTCAAACTCTTCACCTAAGAGAGGCCGCCGCTCATTATAAAATATAACCATCTACCTATGAATCTCTGAAAGTTGATGATAAATAGGTCCAATTTATTGCCTATCTTTCACTGACAATCACTAATAATTTATCAACGCTGCACCCTGCCTAATAATATCACAGGCCAACATTTTCTGTTTAATATTTTTACAATGCGTTCAAAATAAAACATCGGCATCCTTTTACAATAAAAAAATATTTGAATTAGCTCAGAAAAATTACTTTAGATATCATATTTTGATTGCTTAGCTGAACATTCGGTATTGATTTACTAAATATCGCAAAATTACTGAATTACTTTATAAAATAATAGGCAAGTTTTCCTACTCTTATGATTATCATTTGTCAATTTTGACCAGTGTGAGGCTAATTTTAGACTATCGGGATGGTCGGACAGCAGGCCGTCGATTTTTATTAAATATACGTGTATCCATTGAATAACTGTCAGCAAAATAGCACAAATTAAAATAGAAACCTCCATTTATACAGCACTAGCCTCTCATTAACGATGTTCTAGGTAGGTCTATTGATTATGGGCCTAAATAATTAATTCACGGCAAGATTTGCCGAAGGAGATAATAAATGCGCGTTTCAGTCGGTGGAATTCAGAGTAAAATCCGAGGTGGTGCACAGTATATCGATCGGGAATGATGAGCATGGCCTGAAAATCAGCCTCAATTGGCTAATAATACGGGAGCGGATAAAATTTAGTAATTTATCGAAAAATCGTTGCTGGAAATTATAATAATAAGAAAATGCAAGAGAAGGATCTCCTGATGCAACTATAAGCCCAACTCAACAAAATTCGAGTCGTTGATGCCAGCTAAATCTAAGTAGTCACTATCGATGATCCCATCCAGATGCTTAACATACTGAAGCTGCGACGAAGGGGACTGACATTCGAGCCCGCCATCCTGCTGCCCCATGGTGACAAACTGATCTCATTCGGCAGCCAGTGAAGGCAACTTACTGATTATTTATTATGTGTACATTTTTTCTGCCATTTCCTTGAGTACTGAGTTTGCTAAATTGAATATGTTCGGCAACGCGCACACGCAGATAAAAAATAACTGTATATGTAAATTTAATTTACACGTCCAAACTGTTTGATACCGTCACTAACTTTATTAAAACTCATTATTTTTACGTCTGTGTTCATTAATGACTTCCTAGGGTTAACTCATATGTGATCAATAAATTCGTAGTATTGTTACTTTGTAAAAAATATAATATCACGATTTTTAGTAAAGTAGGCTTCAAATATTAATATTTGTTATCCTGAGAGATAGTATAGAAATTAATGTTAGTTTGAGAGTGGAGGAGATGATCGGATGCAGTTTATTATATTGCTGAAATTTAGAAGAAATATAATTTTATATATAATACTTTTGCTGAATTAGTATATTTAAATTATTATACATACTCACATTATTTACAAACACCAAGCTCTCTCTAAAAAAGACATATATATTAATTTGTAAAAATTAGTCTTATTTTATAAAATTTTACTATACACTGAATGTATTATAACTCATATCGCTTATATTATAATAACTCTCAATAATCAATAATGGAGCTATCATGTACAACTCTTGACGATGTGCTAGGCTACTACTACGATTGCGTTAACTAGTTCACCGATGTATATTATTACTAACAGTCAGGTCGAGTTCTGGAGGCATGTCGCTACTGTATTGAAGATCACATAGGAAAATGTATATGCGTCGCTGTATACTTCTGAGCAGTTCATGATCAAAGTTTTCAAATTTTTGCAGTCTTTGCCATATAAGAAAAGCTCACGAAAAATATTAAAAATTTGCACGTAGTTCTTAGACCCTTCTGCATCTCTTCTACGATCAATAACACAATAATTGGTGCCTTGCCTCGAGTCTGAAATCCCCAGTATTAGCAGCTTAAATATGTGTTTAGCCTTCTACAACGTACAGCTATTTTAATTTCCTAGTCAGTTTTCGAGCAGCAAAGACCTGCCAACTAAAATCTTGACTCGCATATTTAATTTTACGGTTGTGAGGAAGGCATCGTCGTGAAGGAACTTATAAAGTGGCCATTTTAAAAAGGTGGCACTCTGGCATTTTGGTACTACATGAGTGAAAAGACAAAATAATGTAAAATATTTGAGTTTCGCACTCCTGAGGAAAAAATAGGATTCGAAATCGTTCTTCGAAACAAAAAGATATATGTGCAGAAATACTAAGATGAAACTAAATTTAGATTAATAAAAAATAGTTCATCATATCTATGTGACGCAGTGTTCAACAAAAATGTAAAACTTTGTATCGAGTTTGAAATAAAGAAAAAGTTCTTTCAGCCATATCTTTCAATTAATGTAACTATTTTCTAAGACTTAGCTGATCATGAACAATTTCGTAATGAATGGTGTTTAAATTGATTCTTTTTCGACAAATACAAATCTGTTTCAGATTAAGCTGTTCAAATCTTTTATTGGAAAATTTTATGCTGCCTTGATTTTAACTGAGAAACTTGTGAGCCAGTATTTATGTATGTGACGTAGAGTAGACGAGCTAAACAATCAGAAAGGATTCATATTCTAAAGCGATATACGAAATTTTAGTTACTTGTTCGACAACAGTAGCGAAAAAGTTCTCTTACTTCTGTCGTCAACCCGAGCCCAATCCACTTTTGAGAAACCAAAAATAGTTTAGCCACCATCATAAGGATAATAAGTGCTAAAAATTGAAGATTAACTGACCGAATAACCATTTACTTCAGTCATAACAATAAAAACTTGCCTTTATGATGCAATGGGAATATACTCAGCATAAATAAATAGTGCAAAAGCATGCGCATATACAAATATTTCAATGTCGAAGTAGATTGGCAACTACGGAAGTTTCTAATCGCTTTTACCTTTTATCAGGATACTTGAAATTTGTTGTAGTTCAGATGAGCTATACTCGACAGCCCTCAATCAGTTTTTAGAGCTAATCAGGCTCGTATTCGAAAACAAAGCTGACTCCATTGTACTTTATTTTATATTTAGTAAAAAGCCTGTCAACTTAATTTCTTCCATCTTCTGACATCTTTCTTTGAGCGCACTAAAATGAAAGGGTTTTCTTATGAAACAATTACTCGACTGAAATAAATTTACATCTCATTAAACACTCGGATGCTAAGATAAAAATTCATCGAATAAGTGGTCTGGGGAGTCAATTTTGGCTTGCACTTAGATCAATAAAATTTCATGAACTACATAAAATTCATTAAAACTTTCTATAACGAAGACATTCAAAGCAGTCTCCATATTTTCGATATTATAAAAATCGTGCACTATATTGTGGAGAAACTTGATTGTAAAGATTGCTGTTTTTAGCACAAAATAGTATGCGCAGATAATTTAATAAGCAACAATGGAAATCAGATGCGGTTATCGCCAGTTTCATCACCTGTTCGCTCTCCCATAGATAAAGTATAAAATTATCCTAAGATTGTACTATCAATACTTGAAGTTATTGAAAATATTGTGCTCATAAAAAGATCATAGACCGATCTTGATATAATGATCAAAAATATAGTCTATGCTTTTGGGTTGACAACATCTCCATGTTTTATCGAGGCTTTGCTGATCTTCTTGCACAATTTGTTTGCAAAAGACGAATTAATTGAAAAGAAGTTTGTATATTATATCGAGAAATAAAATCCTGAAGCTAGATTCTATATTTACAAGTGTTTGTCATGCTGCAATTCTTGGAAAACTAAAGGAAAACTCATCTAATTTATTTTAAATATTCTGTCAGAGAGCTTCTTTGATGACAGCAAGAAATAGAAGTAAATGTTGACTTTATGTGCTCGATACCCTACGATATTTTTGCGCTCAAGTTCTATAAAATCTAAATCTAATGAAAACCGTGATTCAGTCTAATATTCATAGGACAAGCTTTCATTAAACTCAGCGACAATGCACAAACTAATTATAATCAACCCGATTCAGACAAAAAATTAAATATTACTTGACGATTTCTAGATAATTTAAGCTCTGTTCAATTGGGCACTGTCTTCTATCGTAACCAATTTAACAGCCGACGATCACGAAAATCCCGGTCTGCTAATCATAATGTAGCTGTACAAGGGAGCCACATATAAAATTAGACTGCAAATATCATAGCACATTCGATAGAAGATGAGTGTAATTCGATTTAGTCCTTAGCTAATGGCGTGGGCTATCTAATGCTCATTAATCGCTGAATTTGATCTAATTTAGTGTTAGACTCAGAATAGAGCTTAAATTTAGCTTACTAAACAGAATCTGATATAATTAATCAGTACGTATAACTTTCTGTCAGTAGACTCCGATGAAGAAGAGAATAATTAACTTTCTATTATTAAGCTTGTGTTTTCATCAGTGAAATCAAAGTATCCTGACGACATCACAAAAATGGTAGCAAACAAACTGTTCTTCCTTTTATGTGATAAAAAGATTCACAATTTCGTATTGCAGTTAAAATAGACTCTTGAACAAAAAAGTCAGCCGTCAACCCAGAATTCCCCACTTTCAACAATAATCCCAGTCTCAACATCGGCAACATCAATATCAAGCAACAGTCCAACAACAAAGGCCACTACTAACACAGTTATAACATAACCCCAAAATTAATATGATAAATTATGCAGTAGAATTATCAGTAACGTGAGTACTTTCATGAGCGAATATTATATTATTAAAGGCGATGGGGATTAGGAAATTTAGTTTGACTAAGATATGGCCGAAGTTATATAATCGGAAAATGCTGTTGTGCTTTAAATTATGGAAAAAATATTGCAAATTTTTGTACTTGTCGCCACTGTCAATGATCGCAAAATTATATAATAAGCCAATGCTTAGAGAAATCATCTTGTTATCACTATGCTATTTCCATAAAAAGATAAGGAAAAATAAAAAACAAATATTATGTTCCAAATATTTGGTGCATTACAGAGCATTTTTGATTTCTACTAGGACATGGAAGTCGAGGCTAAGAAAAAATGTGTGCAACTTATAAAAAAGTACATGATATACATTATTGAACTCACTTAAAACAGTGGTAGTGCTAAACTTGAACAACTTGAAGAAGATCTTCGTAACTCATTTTTGCTTAATCTAAGTTTTCTTGAACAAAAATATCATCAACTTTTCTATTACCCATACGAAAGACATAAAAACGTTGATTTTCAAGTGTAAAACAAAATAAGGAAAAACATAGATGAGATAAAGAGAAGCATTTTTAATATATTTTTGGATTTAATTGAACTTATCCAATATATCGACTAGAGAGGAGATCAATAGCATAAATCGTTTTATGAGCTTATGAAACCAAAGCGAAAACAAGTTCACAAGTACTCACTTAAGCACATTTACCCTGATTTTTGGAAGAAAATAGATGAAAAAATAAAATAATTTTTATGCCTTAAAAGGGAAGTTCTCAGGAAAGATGCACAGTAAAAATTGTAAAGTCATATTATTCTAAAAAAGGTGTCAGCGTCGTGTACAAATATTTAAAAGCATGTCGCTAAAAAGTTATTCCTTTTTGTTGAAGCTTAAAGAAAACAAGGCGATTCGAGATAGAAGAAGTCTGTCAATTTTTATAAAATTAGTTAATCTGAAAAATGCAGAAATTTTTGTGACTGTGAATAAGAACTGCTTGAACATCGCTTAAAAATTCTATAAGACTAAAAAAATTATATCAGCAAGCAGAGATAAAGTAAAAATTCATAAAAAAGACAATTACTTAAAACCATTGAAAAGGTCTGGGATCACAATAGAAAATTTGAAAGTTTTTGGACAAATAAAGATTTTTATTCTTTTGCTCAAGGGGGACCAATGAAAGCAGATAATTCGTTACATAAATTCTATGAAAGGCTTCGATCGAGTCGTCAATCTAAATACTTTCTCACGCCATTCATAAAAATTATTGCCTTGTAAGTCAATAAAAACGAACCAAAGCTTTAAACATTTTATTCAAATGAATTATTCATGGAAGGAGTGATACCACAAAAGCTAAGTTCTAAAAATCGAACAACTTCATAAAAATTAGTAAATGGCCTTCAATTCATTAAAAAGAAAGTCTACTCAAAATTAGTCAGAACAATTACTGCCAAATCATAGCAGCTTATTGAAGACAATCAGAACAAAATGCTTTTCATATAAAACGTTTTATGGATTAAACCTATGAGAGTGTATGCTGGCAATCTCAAAATTGAGTCTGGTCGAATTAGTTTTTGCCATAAACCTGGTAAATCTTTCGAGCACATTTCTCTATTTAAAAGTCAACTTCGATAATCTGATGCTCTTATCAAATCATGGAAGATCGCAGATATTGAAGGATTTATCATAAAACGTTTCCTTTTGAAACAAAACTCAATATAGATATACTTCAAAACCCGTAAATCAATATTCCTATGTTTCTACAATACTCCTTCATAATAATTTCTCGAAATAATCGTCCAGCTATCCCAATTATGCACTTTGTCAACAACCATCGACCGACCTCTAATAGCCCTTAAAGACACAATAAAATATTGGTAGAATACTGAACTAACTGATAAATGGCTAAACTATGAAATATCCAATCTTTAATATTTGATGTGTCTTAACATCGCAAGCGGAAGGACTAACTGTGATTTAAATCAGTATCCTGTGTTGCCTTGGGTGTTCAGTCAATATATGGAGACTAGGTTTAAGAAGGGGGGTGATAAATATAGAGATTTTGCGAAAAATACTGCTTTGCTTGGGAAATAATAAAGAATTAAAAAGTTTCAATAATTATACTAAAATATTAGTGCTCACCATAGCGAACAGTTTCCTGTTCCTCACTTCTTTGGATTTCATTACTCTAATTTAGGAATTGTATTGCAATATTTAATACGGGTAAATCCTTTTAGTAAAGGTTCAAAATTACTTCAAGGTGATAAATTCGACATTCCTGACAGACTTTTCTATTCAATACCATAAAGTTTTAAATGCGCATCAAACTAAGCATCAGATTTAAGATAACTAATTCCTGAGTTCTTCTATTTTCCCGAATTTCTAATAAATTTCTAATAGCACGATTTTGGCAAACTGCAAGGATAGAACAAGCATGTAAATCATGTCGAATTACCCGATGGTTGTATGAATGCGTAATTATGTACTAATTTAGTTATGATTTTATTGAACATCACCGTGAAGGGCTTTAATCTAAAGAGGTCAGTCTAAATCTACATAAATGGATTGATCTTATTTTCGGATATAAAAATTCTGGTCGTTAAGCAGATAAGCATATGAACACGTATCATTACTTGACGAATGATGTTAACTGTGACCGTATAGATTTGATTGATGATGTACAATAGAAATAAGCTTTATAATCACAAATGGCATATTATGGCAAAACACCATCGCAGATTTTTGCAAGGCCTCATCCGCAAAGACAAGCTAGAGCAAGCTATGATTTCGAGGCATGGTAAAAAGCTGCATTTAGTTTGACAGAGCATTTTGGAAAAATATTTAATACAGAAAATCCTAACGTTAGTGAATAAATACTAAATTTCTCATATTGTGAAGCAACTAAATCATATTTGTTACTCACTAAAATAGGAAAAGGTATTCTATTCACAATCGACAAAAAGCAAATAATAAAAGTAAATTAATTTTCAATAACGTACTAAAAAGTTGAAGGAATCAATCGAGTAGACAGCAGATAAACACTTCAAAAAATTCCAGTTTAAAATATATAAGCCACAAATTTAGCTGTAGGCGGATTGTGGGGTGGCAAAATTTTAATGTGCAATGTAAACAATACTGGGTTCGATTTCTATTTAAAGCACTCAGAAACAGTAACATCATTAAAATATTCTTAAACTTACAAGCTGTTATTTAGTGGATCAGGAAATGGTGAGCTCTGTAAATGGTAATACAAATAAAAACGATTGCATTTTGTTGATAAATTATTCTGTCATTCGCGCATAAATTCAATATAAGTTGATTAAGATTTGAAGGTTATAGCTGCGTGCACTGAATAAGGATGTTTATGGATGTTCAGTGTTTAGCATATGGAACTTATTAGGGTCATTAAAGTGCCTCATCCAATCGTCTCCTTCTTTATATTGCATTATCCATTCTACTTAGTGTATTTGGTCTGCAAGTAATCGCACCAATTTTGCTACACTATTAATGGAAATAAGCTCGAATAAGGCTAAATGTAGATCACAAATAATTGCAGTCTCCAAATTCTACAGTAGGACAACAGCCGCGAAAAAGTACTTCTCCGCATTGACAATGACCTCGTATTTATGAGAGTACCGGACATGTAAATATAATAAAAACTATAAGTGGGCATAGGGTCAGCTGGCTTCATGTTCAAAATAGGAGCAAATTCTTCCGAGATACTGGTCATCAATGAGACGCAATTACTACAGTGGAAGAAACCAGAACAAGAAATTGTATATCATCATAAGTCTATATGACCGTTGACTGTTTTTGTTGCACTGATTACTTATTTTAATTTAAGTATTATATAATAAATATAAATAGAAGAAAATGAAATCTATTGCACAGAGTAAAAATCATTTGCAGGTCTTTGGCCCATTGCAAGATTACGGTTTATTCAAATCGTAAAGCTGTAGAACAAGTATTTTGTTTAACTTCAAACATAATAGGCTTTTTAAAAAATCGCTACACGAAAATATCAAAAATTAAAACGAATTTGTGTAAGGAAATGATAAAAGTGCCTGTGATTGGCTTGAAGATATAAATTGCATTGAGTAATCGAAAAAATATGAACCAAAGCATATTTTTAAATAAAATACTGATCAAAAAGACCATAATATATTTGAAACCACTTTATTTTAGAGAAAGAAAGTCAAAAAGTTAAAGAGTCTAAAGCAAACTTTGACAACGAACTGTTCAATTCATGAGAACGAAAAATCGTATCTTCATTAAAATAATATGATAAAATCTACAATTAGCTAGAAAAGCCAAAGCCACCATCATGATAGGTGCTACATGGAAAAGTTGAGTCCATTGAAGTCAATCAAAGCTTAGCTAATCACTTAAAAATAGCAACAATTTAAACACATATGGCCTCATCTAAAGTATACATCATTAAAGTAATCAATAAGAAAATTAAAATCATTGGATCTATCACAGGTAGAGACAACTCAATCACCGTTCTTTGAGAAAAAGTAGAGAAGCGAGAAGATAAGTAGCCAGCCAGTTAAAAAATTGTGCATTTCCAAGACAATTTAAAAATAAAACAGCAATTAGAGCATCCCAGCTTTTCTATTAGCCAGCTTAAGAGTCTGAATTTCTAACTTCGATAATAATATAAAATCTTATCATATAATATCATTTCTTGTCCTTGTTTTCAGACAGTAGCCAGTCCTGCAGTATTTATTTATGTTTCTTCCATATTTATTTTAATGAGCTAATGGCAAACAAGTCCGAATAAGTTTTTACGACAATGTCACAGAATTTCTTCTCGTCTGATGCCAGTCTTTCACTATTAATACTTTTATTTTGCTTATTTTGATCTTAATGGAACTATCTAAGTTTTAGAATATCCCCTTTTTTCATACTAGTCTAAATCGACGCCCTCTTCTTTTTACTATCGTTTTACTGAGTACTGACCTGTAAATTGACGATAGCTAAATCAGTTTCAAGTTACAAAATCTTCGCAACATAATCTCTCTGCTTCAATTATAAATCCAAAACTAATAATCTAAGTCTTGCATTTTCACTTTATAAATCTTCCGGCTGTATGTCTTCTGAGTAGTACTTAGTGTCCTATGTGCGATCAAAGTTGTTGTTTTTCGCTTATGGTTGATCGTCGATTTTTTCTGTCAAACTGGTTAGCATTTCGATTTCGATTTATATTTAAATTACAAATTATTAATCAACATTCAAATATTAAGTCATTATCTTGAGCACAAATAAGTTAAAAAGTTAATATTATAGTCATAATTTTTGGGGTATTTTCTCGTTTAACTTAATTAATGATGATTGTTGATTATACTTAATACGACAATAAACATTTAATTATGCTGAGAAATTTTATCCTCAGGCTTGGAATCAAAAATACCTTCTGCAAATTTAAGGTCAATCCTATCATAAACAACAAGAACGGAGTGAACAAATTCGAAAAGAAAGACGTGGATCGAAAGATAGACTGGCCTGAGCTGATGAAGGAATGTGGGATGAGAGAGAAAAAACTGTTGTAAAGAGTCATAAGCAAATAAGATATACAAGGTAATCTATTTGAAGAGCTCTCAAATTTACTTGATTACGAGAAAGCTAAGCAGATATCAAACTACTCCATCGGATTATTAACTATAGCGTTGCGGTACTCAAATCATAAAAATATACAGAGTCTCCGCGAACGATGTCTCAACATTTACTTGTTTCAGGTAAGCGACACCTACGAAACATTCTAAAAGATATTCGGTAACACTTCGCCAAGACATACTGAGAGGATATTGATTGAAATTAGCAATTAATTATTGGATTTAACTAGTAAGATGACAGATAATAAACGAAAAAACAAGCTTAAATTGTAATATGTTCAGTTTCTCAGAAAAGTTAACTTTGACACTGTTAGTATTTCAGCTCTAGGTCATATTATTTATGTTTTCATCATTATCAGTGATCATCAAAAAACTTTGGGCTCTCGTTTTCGCTATGGGCCTGTTGCCAAGGCATTATTGGAGAAATTTCGTGATTTTTTGGAAAAAGATCCTAAATTAAAAACAAACAGGACCGCTATTTTGAAAAATAGTGTTTCGAGCAAAACCTACTTGAATGTGGTTAAATTAATGAGCTACTATTAATTCTAAATTGGCGATAATATCAAATATTTCATGGATATAATCTGTAATGAGAACTTTTACTCTTCCGAGGTCGATATCAGCTCTCGACTTGAAGGCTATATGTCCTTTTACCGATACATGTTCTGGTACCAAGACGAAAAAACTTTCAGAAATCCAATCCTTGATAAGATTTAGTAGTACTATGATAAAAATCAATAACCAATAAAATGCAATTAAAGTTACATGACACTCACTTTCATGTACATTCTTATGTCAAGGTTCCATAATTCTTACATTAAATTACCATCTGAGTATATTAATGGGTTCACAGTCATTAAAAATAAGCCGAGCGTGCCTTAACTATCAAAATTCGAGCAATTCTTTTTGAAAAATTACTAAAAGATAATAATTAACTACGATAGTACACAAAGAAATGTAATATTAAAATTCTATAGCCAAATAATTACAATGAAAGATGTAAAACCGCCTGCATAGCTGTAAAGCAGACCGAAATAGTTAATCCAAAACTAAATAACAGTACGCGTTCAGAGTGTGTTACACGAACTAAACATTCCATTTTAAAGATAAATTTCGATAATGAACAAGAAGGTAGATTTCTTACTACCAACATATAACTTAATAATCTAGTGTGATGGTGACTCACATACTGATTACAAACAGATGGAGTTAACTACGGATACTACTTGGCGTAACATGATATTTCTGCTGTCTGGGTACCGCATGATTGTGATTGACATGTGGGAAATTAATAAAGATCGATCCATATCTGGCCTTAGATCACTGCTCTACCGCAAAATTAAGACTTTATAAGATACGGGTGCTTGTTTTGTATAATGACAGAGTTCTACCACTTTAATAGTATAAAGATAGAAATGATAACTGTTTATTTTATATTTAATTATTATGTTAAAATATAAAGAAGATGCAGTATAAATCATATCAGTAGAAATAAAGACAAAGCTAGTAAACATAGATGTACATATTTTTAATGCACATAGACAATTTGATTACTGGCCATCATGTTACAGGTACAAACATCCGAGGTACAGACCCCACAGGTATCATTCAGCAACCGAAATCCCTCAAAACATTTAGTGCATCTACCATTATTTTGATCACACTCCCGACAATAAGAGCCACAAGAAACACAAGAAATTCCTACATAATAATATATAAATACCATTGAAATACAGGCCATCTTTGCATTTATTGCAGATGTACGGGTTGGCGCAGGAAGTACAGTTTGTTAAACAGGAGTAGCAAGTTGCAGTTGAGGATAGGTAATAAGCTGATTGGCATCCTGTGCATATTGAAGGAGATGAGCAAGTTAAGCACGGCTGCGGGCATACTATACACGAACCTAGTAAGAGTGAGTAGTTTGTTGCGCATACTGTGCATGATGTTGAATTAAGGCAGGTTATGCAGTTACTACCACAGGCTTGACAGTGAGTACTCACTAAGTAAAACGTGTCAATGCAGGCTGAACAGTTTGTGATACTAGTACAAGTCTTACACCCTCCACTACATGCTAGGCAGGTTACTCCTGATACAAAATAAGTTGATATGCAGCTTTGACATGTAGCTAAGGCAGTACAATTTACACAAGGAGGCTGGCATTTATTACAGACACCAGTGTTGAGATAGTAATCAGCTTGGCAAGTGAGACATGTGTATCCAGTTCCGATATTGAAACTGCATGTCAAGCAGCCTTAAGGACATGGTCCACATGTATTACTCGGAGTGAGAAAATATCTTTGTGAGCAAGTAGTACAAGTGGAAGCACTGGCACACACATCACATCCATTGGGACAGCCAATACAGACACCACTGACAATATTACTATTATTATTGCATTGAAGACAATTGAAGCTCTAATCGCATGTGAGACAATTCTGCGGACACTGCATACAGAGTCCAGTCACAGATGACAGAGTATATCCATCAGCACAGACAGTACATAGATTCTAGTCACAGCACTGCAGGCATCCGAATGAGCACAATATGCAGTATCCTAGTTGGGAATTGTAGTAGTATGTTGGGTCGGAACAGGCTGATAATGCTAGCACCGGTAGTAAGCACATACACAGCATAGTAAATAGCCAAGATTAAGAGGAGAGCATCAGATGGGTCAGCTAGTATTATCTTGACTAGCAGCTGTTTTATAATTTATAATTTCATTGCTGATTATATAATCATAACACTCAAGATATAAATAAATTCATTCATACTATCATTCATTTTTACTTGAAAATATCGATACCTCTTGGTGGCCAGGTTGCAGCTGGGTTTACCTTGTTCAACACAATAGCAGTCGACTCGCCTCTTGATACTATGACTGAAAATGGCTGGGTCATCTTCTTGAATTGGTTTTTCAATTTGTAACCGGATTCTACTACTTGTCTAAAATAAAATAATTGTTTACTTCGGGTCAACTTCGATGAGTACTCTGTATGGGCAACTGTTTTTCATGCGGACTCCGACGAAACCATATCCCACTTCTTCAAAAAGGTTAGCGAACACAATTTATTCGTATTTCTTGTTGACATCCAAAGAGTAACTGGTAAGTTCTCCGATAAGAGATGCCATAGCTTGTCTTAGAATCATAGAAGTTTGTTGCTTGGACAAATTTACTTCCTCCATGACGATTCTGCTATTTGAAGCGTAATTAACGACGAACTGTGATGGTTGACTCACTTTTTCTGGTTTTATTCTCAAGTAGTAAGTGCCAGGTACGATGTTCTCGAAACGGGCATCACCTCTGTTGTAGCCATGAAGGTAGTCGATTTCGTATACATCGAATCGTGAGGGGTTATACTCAGCATCAGTTCTAGTGGAACCCTTGCCAGTAGTATTATCCTTGACCAGAATAAACTTAACTTTCAAAAATCGTTTGCCATCAGAATCATATCCCATATTCTTCCTATCCGCATCAGTGGCAAGCTTAGACTTATTACTGGTGAATGCAACCCTATTTTAATCGAACTGCTTGATACAGAAATCAAGCCACCCTTCAGCAGGCACATCGAATTTCAAGTATAATGAGTTCTTGACGTTAGCCGGAATATTAATCAAGTAGTAGTCTGAGTATGAATTGTTTTTCTATCTTCTAGAAGCAATATATGCAGCTGCGAACAAATTTAAGAAATCGTGTTGGTTCATTATGAAATCTCTTTGTAATGCCATCTTATATTTATTTGGTTCATATCGATTGTTAATTTATTTATCTAAGACACTCATGCTACCACTCCATTTGTTGATCAGAGTCGATCTAATCTGAATAATCCAGTTTCGATCTTTAGGATTTTGACTATTAGTAATTTCTCTCAAATCCAGTAACTCATAGCCAGCTGAGTTGGGGATTAAACCTGATTTGTATACTTGATCGGTGTTTTTAGTTTTAAGGACGAATTTACCATTAGGGATTCTGCCAGTGTAAAAGTTTAAGAATTCCAGACCTTACTTGTTGAGATTGAAGTATTTCCAGTTCGAATTAGTGAAAAACTCAATGAACTGGAAAGGAGGAATTTGCTTTATTTTATAATAACTTCTGTTTTTCTTAGCCCAGAACTTAAGCAAGATAATCTGCCAAGCATGCTCGATGTCCATACCCCAGATAGGTTCAAGAGAGTCTTCGTAGACAGGTACCCAATCGTCAACAACATCGGTTTCAAATCTGCCATTCTGATTGATGATAATCTAGTAAAGTCCATGACTGGCGAAATCTTGAGTCAAGAAGAGCGACTTGTAATGTTCCACAGGTAGAATTCCAATTTCAGTCACGAATGGAGGCAGATCAACGTGATCTTTTACTCTGTTGATGTTGAAATTCTTTGTTGGGAAAAACTCGGGTTTCTGATTGCTTGGAGCGTACCGGTAAAGATCATAAAGTCGCTTGAGGACAACTCGAGGGTTTCGATGATCAAGTCTACTTAATTCAGATCGGTCAATTTGCCACTAGGGATCAGAAAATACTTCATTAGAGGATCTGTTGTTTCTCCACTCTCCTTCATGGGTATAGTGCACTCTTCGGTAGCTGTAACCAGGTTAAATTTATTTGGCGGTAACCAGCTTAGTGACTCCTTGTTCGTTGAACTTCACGTACATTTGATCCTCGTTAACGATATGGCTTTTGTTCATTGCTTAATAAATTTTATGCCAGATATTAAAAATACAAACCTATTTATATGTTAAAATGTATAATTATTATTTATAGCCTAGGATATGCGATACTTTGAGCTCTTACTTTAAATTTAGGAACTATTTCATGTTAAGTTGTACTTATTATTACTGCATTTCTAGGGTACCACTAAACGGGTTATGTTTTTATAAATTGTTTTGCATTAGTTTCGTATACAAAGATTTAATCCATGTTAATAGTAATTGCACCTAAATCTCATTGCGATAATAAATAAAAATAACCCAGTATATATGCAGTACAATCATATGCAAGGGCAACTGGGCTCATATCCTTCATAATAACGGCATAAGAATTCGAAAGTACCGAAGTAAACTCTCATCAAAATCCACGATCTGCAGGACTATGTAAGTTCCATCTTCACTGGATGTTCAATGCCTCCTCTCGATTAATTTCTGCATATTGATATCGTTAACGATGAGTGCAGAGTGCCTCTTTAAGAATATCGAGGTGTTAGTACTAATTTTGATCAAGATGACAGACATCAAGACTATATTTATTATGTATAGGTGGGCAAACTATACCTCAAGAACATAAACGCATAAAAATAGTCATTAAGTCTACGCAAGAAATCATAACGACTACTTTCAGCCCGCAGCTCATCAACTAGTAACAACAATAACAAAGCACAGGTTAATTTGAGTTTTCGTGATCGCACAATATAAGTAAAATAAAATAACTTCTTCATGCTGGTCAATATCAAAAAATCAGGAGAAATCGAGTAACTGTATATTAACTCTCATGAGAAAGGGTTGTTCCAGCAGTGTCTAGTTGGTAAAATTAGGATCAATACTGAACGATTTGGCATTAATTGGTATGTCTAAGAGAGTATTAAATATCAGTTTTTAAGTGATATGTTTCAGTCTGATAAACAAAGAGGTCTTATTTCTTAACATAAACTTAAGGGACTATCTAGATTCTTTAAAACATAAAAATTCAGAAGAGGGACTATAATAGCATCAGAAGGCTAAGTTAGTTAAAGACTGCTAATTGTTAAATCAGGATAATGCCAATTTTCAAAATCATTTTCATTTTCCCAGAAAAATCATTCAAATATAAAAACATTAAAAATAGCAAATGGTGGTGCAAAAGCAGTCATCGGAGCATAAGCACTCCTTTATGATTTT
>APMI01019616.1_pt1 | contig 19157 bp, 12 predicted proteins | sample 667938 | NCBI WGS metagenome assembly APMI01 (sample SAMN01084076, study PRJNA167559) | wastewater metagenome | biome: Wastewater | place: Denmark: Ejby Moelle, Odense | collected 2011-11-28 | reverse complement strand
AAGAAAGAAACATTTCAGATTTTAATTTTTATTAAATACAAATAATTATAAAATATTCTCAATTATAATATATTTCTGCATAAGAAATGCTAAGAAATTTAAGAACTTTTCAAAAACTCTCATTTGCCAATAATTTGATAAAGTAACATTGCACTTACTCTTCAGGAATATTCGAGCCATGTATACAAAATCAACAGATATCTAGATAAATTATTTTCCTAAGGAATTCCTTTAAAAAGAAGTTTCATAAGCTCTAGGAATCAAATACTTGTCAGTTTGTGAATAAAGCGAAGAGTAAATACTGAGAAAGAAGATGTACAGAGGTGTTATTGTGGGTAAAGTGGACCGATTATTCATATCTATTCCTACAAAGGCTCCTAATCAAAATCGATACTATAACATTCATTATTTACTTGGTCCAGGATCACCATTCACTACATTAACTCGAGAAGCTCTCAGCATTCTTAATTAAATTAAATAAAATAGCGATTATAATTACAATTAGCAAATTATTTTAGACAAACCTTATCATATAGGAAACGCACAGATTTTAGTTCAATAATCAAATCCTGATAAGGAAAAAGATTTTGTTGCTTTTCCTTGTAAAAATGCCAATTCATTAGGAATGAATTTTATGGCTTCATTTAAACAAGCTATTCTTAAAACTTAAATTAAAAACAAATAATTCATTCTTGAACTAAGAAAGCAAGATCCATTGAACGAGAATAAAGAAATCAATTGATTGTCTGTATAAAAATCGATTTTTAAATATTTAATAAAATTAATTTCGTCAACAAATTTGAATATTTATTAAAAAGACGCTTTTGTTGTAACTTATACTTAAAAGGTATCTGAATGAATATTGAGAAAGATCTAAATTATGATATTACCATATTGACACATATTTATATATATTTGTATAAAACATGAGCGTGGAATTGCTGGCTAAGATTGAAGAGTCTAAGAAAAAAGCACATGCGACTGGCAACATCATTGAGCTTAGAGTTTCAGATTTGAATAAAAAAACAAAAGAAACAAAGCTCAAGTATAGCTGGTATCAGACCCCTACAAAAATTGGAATCTAGATCCCATACAGAGTGAAAAATAAGGACGACTTGAAAGTCAAATTCGAAAAGAATAAAGTTACTATCGAGTTCCCATTGGAATCTGGAGGTGTCTATCATTTGGAGTTGAACCTGTATCGAGAAATTGTGACAGCTAGAACAAAAAAAATACATAGACTCTAAAACATTGAAATCATGATGGAGAAGAAATAACAAAATATCTCATGGTTTGCGCTAACTAGTGATGCTTCCAGCCTGACTGACGCCGAGTAAACACAGCAGATCAGCTACCCATCAAGTTCAAAGACTAAAAAAAATTGGAACAAAATATAGGATGAAATCGACAAGGACATCGTGAAGCATCCCGAACAATATGCTGTTGATCCTAGCATGCTTTTCTTCCAGGAAATATTCAAGAACGCAGATGAGGATAAGAGAAGAGCTATGATGAAAAGTTTCCAGTCTAGCAGCGGAACCGTGCTTTCCACTGACTGGGGAGACGTCTCTAAGAAAGACTATGAGGGCAAGGACAGACCATCACCTCCTAAAGGTCAAGAGTGGAGAAAGAGATAATTGTGATGATCTATAACATAAACAGATAGCATCATCGAATTTGTTATAACATAATTAATACATTTTACATAATAATAATTCGAATAGCATGAACAAATAAAATAGCGAATCAGCGGCCCAGCCCATCGTGAAGGCAATCGTGTACTTCAACAAATAAATATTCAAGTTCAAGTTCCCAGCTGATAAGAAAGTATTCCACATTGAGTAGTTTCTCAAGCGTAAGGTGCAATTGAAACCTGTGTAGTCGATATTCTTGTTTGACAAGCACAGAAAAACATTGCTGCAGTCCTCGTCGAAGCTGTCGGATATTGTGCAGAGGCAGTCCTACAATACTAGCAAGAACGGCTAAGCTGACTGTGAAATTGTCATGAGATTAACCGAAACGTATTGATACTGTTTTTATTCATTCTTTTATACTTTAATCACACATCTCACAGTTTACCATAAGGCTAAGCTAGTAATTTGTTAAAATTATTTATTGCGTTGAACATTGACGATTATATTTTAACTTTTATAATGGAACATTAATATTCATGCTAGCTTAAATACTATTATCAAACGAGAAGCTCATGCTATATTTACTTTTGCCTAGTATTATGTAAATTTATACTGATGTAAATCTTAATAATGTAATACATTTATTTATTATATCCCGTTAAAACCATAACTAATGCCATATTTACAAATTGTAGTATAATTGCCTATTAAAATGAAAAATGTTAATGCTTCTTGAGTATAACCTAGAAATGTGTTCTTTCGAAGTTCAATTTTATCACAAAACATTTTTTATTCTTGGTCGTATGTCAGGTGGGTGAAAATGTGTTAGTTTCATAACAAAGCATAGTCGGCATAGCTTAATTTTATGATAACGTACAATCTTTAATGTTGTCTTGCTTCAATCAGTAAAAGAAGCTGAGCCTGAGTACATGCATGTTGGATACATATAGGTTTTGAATGAAAATGCAACTTTTAATCTAAATCCAAAAAATCATATCCAACCTCAAGATTTCACTAGGAAGACGACTTCGATGTGTGAAACCATATAATAATGCCACTTGAATTTTACTAGTTCGTATATATGAATGTTTCAGATGCTTACAATCATATTTCAAGAAACGCAAAACTAGAGTAAAATATAATTCAAGACTGAATGTTTAATAAAGTGTATATGAGCATGTCTCTGTTCGGAATCAAGATGATCTAAAATGAAACTAGCTGTTAGAAATACTAACAATAAATCAAAAACATAAAAAATAGGAAAATCAAATTAAAACAGTAAAAGCCATGCTCAACTTATGAGCAGACTTATTCATTCCAGAGACAGGGGTTAAAATTCAACATCGGTGAGCGTGTCGAACTTGACAGGGCTGTCCACTTAGACATAGGCAGGCAGGGGTGGCCTGCTGATGTTGCTGGCTCTGGAGTGCACTCGGCTGATGTCATCGGTGAACAACTTGTAATTTCTGCCGCTCTTCATGAGGGGAATGTACATTTTCTTTGCCATTTTCAAGATGCAGTATCTGATGTAATACTATGTTATATGGTAATTTATATAACATTATGATTTATGTTATATTTGTATCACATAATGATGCGTATAACCGATATCAGAATATTTTTAATATACATTATATACGTCAAAGTACCAGTATCAGAAAAGTTCTTTTTCAATGATCGCATTATAAGTGAAATTGTAGCTTAAGGTCTGATAATTTTTTGTGTTTATTTTCAAGGAATGATGGTTCAAATAAAAAATTCAGTTTTGTTTATTTGTGAAATACTAAGTCAATTTTGTCAAGATATTTCAGGTTTTTTATAAATGATCATGACAATAAGCAGTGAAAGTTATAGTAATTCATTGACAATATTTATTAAATGTTTTAAAATTCTTTATCTTTAATAAATAAATAAAACCAAACAAATTAATAATCAACATATAAGCCTTTTATCTTTTCGCGCATATATATATAGGTAGCAATTCTCATATTCTCATAAATGGTTAATTTTTCATAGTTCGTAGTATTCCGTTGATCTTTTCGTTGTATGCTGCGTATCTAAGCTGTAAAAATTTACATCTAAGTATTAACAGCACTCGTGTATTGATAATTCTGGCAGGACTCTGAATATCTTAAAATATAAACACTAATTACACACGCTCTTCAAGTTTGTGGATTGGATTTTGGCTAAAGTTGTCATATCAGGACATATATTGATTCCAAAAAACCATTAAAGTATTATTTATTGTAATTGTGGCCAGTCGCAAATAGATAGCTTATCAAAATCTCGTATTTTGTTACCTACTAAATTAATCACTCGCATTTTTGGGAATGAACTCTTACATAGACTGTGAATATTCGAGATATTGTTGGATTCTATGTTTAATATTATATTGATGTACATAAGCTAATTATTTATAGATTAGGAGCATACATATTTTAAATCCCTTATATACTTTATATTCTATTCATCTTTAATGAGATAGCTTTCAGATGAATAAACTGCACATTCTGTATATCTTTGAGTATATGCATATGCAAATTGGAGTCTAGATCAAGTTCTGTTACTGCCCATTTCTAAATTTGGTTGGCCGTAGTATGCAAATTAAGTTATACCCATTTGCCATTGTCTAAGCTGTATTCTGCATGTAGTACTCAATATAGTCATAGTCATAGTCATAGTCTGATTATGATTATGATTAGTGTTAGTGTTAGAGTAACTGCACAAGAAAGAGGAAGAAGAACTTGATACTGAAACTGAGTGCGATTATGATATCTATATCAGAGCTTTATCTGAGATTTGCCTATCTAAGGGGAGGAAAAATGAGGATTGGGTCAATGTGTACAGAATTTTATTATTATTTATCATATTATTATAAATACATATAACTATATTAAGAGAATTTCAAATTTACATTAACCGAAAAATAAAGTACATTTAATATTGTACGAATAATTAAAACAGCTATTTCAACATATTATAATCATAATTATTAAAGTTTAATATAATATTGTTAGTTTCACTCAGTATAAAATCATAAGTATAAGTCTGCATAAATTTGACTACTGATTACGTTTATAAGCAAACAATTTCATATAAAAAGACAACAAAATCATAATTTTATAGAATAGTTTGAACATAAAGCTATGATTATATTTAAAAAATGTATGCGATCCTAGGTTGATCTGCATGATGAATTGTGATATATTCAGATAGCAGGCTTAGCTTAGTTGGGAGAGCTTCAGACTTTTAATCTGAGTGTCGGGGGTTCGATCCCCTCAGTCTGCATTTTTGCATTATTTCTCAACCCTATTCTTATTCTAATTATTATACTTTTACTATTCTATATTATTATGATAGCCTTATTCTTTTATTATAAACTATTTTTATAATATAATACCCAAAATGTTTTAATAAAGCACCCATTTAAAATCTATACATATCGGCATATTGCTTTATACATTAATATTTAGTTAGTCTTAATTACTCAATTTTAATAAGGTAGTCTGTTTCCAATTAATGTTGGCTTAGATTATCAATAAATTGTCCTGTGTTATAAATGAAACAAGCCCAAGAACTCGAGGAGCACTACTTCGAATAAAAACTAGACGAGTCAGACGAGATCTATAATTAAGAACTATAAAGAGAAAAGTAAAACTAAGCGGCTGTTCAGTTTAGCAAAGTCAAGCTTAGAGATCTATTCCCTGTCAATTATTTGAGCTAGAGGGATAAGTTTTTTGAAGCTAATTGTTAGTACTGTCCACACTTTCTCTATAAGACAGTCGTCTACCCTTAGCCTGTGAATTTGAGTACTGAGCATGAATCACTGGCTATTAAAATATTAAAGAATTCGCCCCCTTATGACAGCACCCCTTATTTATCGAAAGAGCAAGTGAGAGCCAAGATAGCATAGTATCTTTAAAATCTAGGACTTAAAGATTATGTAGAAGTAAACATGGAATTTGAGTGCCTTTCTAGGACCAGAGTTGCGTATTTCAAGAATAAAGCTATCCTAAAAATTAGGACGCCGTTGACATACACTACAGTTAACCTTGAGGGTGTACTAAACCACTAAGTTGGTACTCACATATTACGCATGCTAAATCACCGTGAGAACTGTGTCCGCAAACCTAGCGAGAAGGGCAAAATAATTGAAGAAGGACTAGCGTCTTTAAATCAATTACTGCCATAATAAAAGCCATTTCTATTCAAACCTGCACTCAGATATCTGGCTGCTATATATGCTTCTAAATACAATTTCATTGAACTTTACAAAAGACTCAATAAATTCATTGCCGATAAAGACTAGTGCTGGAGAGAATGTGTTAGAGTCAAAAGGGGCATAGCGAACACTTAAGAGAAAGGAGGATTCTACAAAGACCAAAACTATCTAGTTGGAGCTATTTAAATTTTACGCAATCGCAAAAATATAGATTTTGAAAAAATATATTATGGTCGACTTGCACCCGAATAAACAAAAAATTTGACTCAAGGAGTGTTGCCTCCTTTCGTTGACACACCCTAGAAAATGATAGCATATAAAAAGAAACTGGAGATAATTGCATTATGTAACTTTATGGATGTAGACGAAGTGGAAAAACAGACTCCCTTTTAATAATGATTATTCATATATTCAAGAATTTTTATGTATAATATAAAAGAGTAAATAGCATAATTAGTACTTGCTTGTTGTTTCAGTGATATTTCGATTCCATTTAGATCATGGATGGCACCATGATGAGTATTCTTCTGTCAAAACTGCCAAAAATCTTCACTTCCCAAGTCTTATACAGTCCTTTCTTTGATTTTTGCATTTCTCCCACTTTAATCTTAGTGATATCGAATATATTAATTTCGAAGGCGTCGGTATTTTCTAGTTTTTGTGTAAATCCCGCTCCAACAATGTGTCCTTGACCGTTTCTCATCTAATACTGCTGTACTTGGTTGCCGTTCGTAAGCACACGATGATCAATTGAGCCTATCTTAATATTGAACTCATCGTAGACTTCCATAACGCTGCCATGCTCGGTGGCACTATACCTTCCAATAGCAATGAGATCATTATGAGCATTAATTAGCTCAAATTGCTTAATTCCATTGACTTCGGTCTAGGCTATTTATCCAATTTTATGACCGCCTGATTTGATTTTCATGTGAGTGGTATGCGAATGCAAAAGTTTTATCTTTAGCTCTAAACTGTCTGGGATAATCATTTTTTTGTTTTTGCTGAACAAATATTATAATAGTAATAAAAATTCTAGTATTAATACTAAAACTAAAAATAGACAGTTTCTGGTTGAATAACAAATAATTATTCATTAGGTTTAAACAGTTCAACTTACAGCAAAACAAAAAATAGTGAGCTTAAAATAGAAGCCATTAATTAATCAATAGAAGAGCAAGCTGGGTGAATCATCTTCACCCGCACATACTAACCTCTTATTATCTTTGCTAAGCCCTAGCAATCTGCACTATCCCTTTTTCATGACTCCATACCCATAAAGTATCTAACCTGTGTTGATATCAGCAGCCACAATATTGCCCTTCCCTGTCGCAGCTACTACCACATCATAAGCGGACTATAGAGCAAATGCCATATCTTTGAGGTCAATTTTTACTGAAGTTTATAGTTTCGGAATCTATAGTACGTTTATTGTGTAATCTGCACTGCATGTCAGTACTTTATTATTCACTAACTTGATGTCATTACCGGCTCCCTTATGCAGCATCTGTCTGAAAACGCCTTGATTTGTGCGCATGTCAGTTATTGCTAGTGTGCCATCATTTAGTCCTAAACTATGCACAAGACCTCCCTTGCCATCCAAGACTAGCTTACAGACTGCACCCTTGTGTGTACGGACTGCTCGGACAAGTTCTCCTCGATTTAAGTCCCATATTCCGACTACTCCTGATTTGTCACCACTGACTAGTAGACTGTTATGCCAGTCGAATGTCATGACTGCCTATTTATGAGGCCCTACTAATCTAGCCGTTTCTGACTTATTTGCGAGATTCCATAATATCATAGTGGCGTCATAGGATGCACTGATTGCCACACGTTCACTGCCCATAACTTTACTGATGCTTCCTCTATATATTAAATAGTAATTGGTACCCATGTCCTGCAAAATGATCGCATTTGACAGCCTTACTATCCCAGTAGCATACCATAGAATCCATACCGCCACTGACAATATGGCCGTTGGGAGTATATGCGCAGGTACTAACCCACTCCTTATGGCCATACTTTTTCGAGAACAGTTAACGCACATGTTTGCCAGTCTGTCTATTGTACTATAATCATATGATGTACATGTTGTATTCACGTAAACCATGATCAGCACTACCAGTTACAAATGTGTTATCACCCACTGCCATGCAGAAAATAGGTCTATCATGAGGCGGAGTGCAGACTATGTGATCTAATGGGCCTTTTGTCCATGATGCGCTTTTCATTATTACTTACTAATATAAGATATATAGTATATCACATTACATTATGATAATGTACATATTGAATACACACATACATATATTATAAACATGATGCTAACCAGACTGGGTATCTTCATGGGCTTAACTCTCACAACATTGATTATAGTTGCTCCATCGTTCCTAAGCATGCTGATAAATGATGAACTGTCAGCGTACATGAACCGTAGTATGTGGACAATATGTGCGCAATTATGTCAAAACATTAGTATCAGTAAAACATAATTAATTTATTGTAGGTTCTTCACACTGCGAAATAATCCGTAATATTATTGCAGGAGTATTACTAGCATCTGGATTAATGGTATTAATTTTAGGAAATAAACCTAGTTTCATATTCGCAGCACTTAGTAACTAATCATTTATACATTGTAGGCGTGATATTATGGGTGATATTCTATGCCAACATAGTACTCGATAACAGTGCTATCAATTATGAATGGTTTATGCAAGGAGTAGCTGTAGTTGCTGGACTTCTCACTCTTGCATATGCACATACTAGACAAAAACATCAACAAAATCAATGAATATATTGAACTACTTCTTTAGTAAAAACAGATGATAATTAAAGTACTATTATTATTGTTTATTAACTTATCATTTTATATTAATATAGATAATATTTGTTTTAGAGTATGTAGTTGTTCATGCCCATCGATATATGCCAGGAAATAGGATTCTCCTGATGACAACCCAGCACACGGCCACAATGAGAAACCAGAAAGCAATTTTAATTCTTCTGGCATTACTGGCTTATTTTTTCTTTAATTCGGTGATATAGACTTGACTTTTCCTTAATTTTTAATCATACTAATTGTACATGGAGTTGGCTCCAAGCAAATTATCAGATGTGTTGGCTACTCCTGCCTTAATAGTTGTGATTCTCTCTATTGACGAATGCAATAAGTTACGGGTCTATTGTAGATGATTACTCGCTGATTTCATTGACTGAATTGTACGGCCAGGGTTCGAGTGACTGAATAAGGACGATTTTTGAGCCTGCCATGAAATGTTTACTGACATTTTATCTATAGAATTTATTATTTTAAGCGATAATGAAGGCGATTGAGTCAAATAAGGTATTACGAAACGTGTAGCTTGGCAATTATTTATTATACTTTATTATTATTATACTCATAATTCAAGTTATAAACAAGAAAATGTTGTTTCATTTGAATAGATAAAGTATAGAATCAAGGGTTTCTCAGTTTCACGATTTCATAGAAGTCCATGGGCGTAATTTTCTTATCTTAGCAGGCACTAAAGAAAGCTTATCTAATCTAATCAATGATATCTTTCTTCTGGGCCGCACTAAGAAGTTGAAAATTCTAACTGTTTTAGTACATGTTGATAAACTTAGCCATGTCGATCGAGCCTTCTTTATCGATGTCCAATATTGAAAATACCTGTTTATTAATAAATACATACATCAGCCATTTATTACTTAGTAGCCAGAGACAGATCAATATCAGGGTTCATGACAATTTTAAGAAAGTCTTACTCACGTACGTTGTCATCAGGCAGCTTTTGAAGACTGCGACACAAATACCGATAAAACTCAGGCATTTGAATATCCATGGAGTGGTACTGAAACAGAGTAATGAGAGAATTGCGCTCCACAGCTGAGTTCTTGTCCTTGTCCACTACATAAATGCATGTGTACTGCGTAGCGAGTTGAACAAATTCTTTAACTATTTTTATACCTCTGCCATCCCTATGATTGTTATATAAATATGACCTTACTCACTTAATGAAAGCCAGCGTCAATATGAATAAATTATAGTGTCGCAAATTAAAATCATAAAACCAAAACAATTTGAATACAGTAATCGATGAAACATCTAAGAAGACGATAAATAATTTACTGCTTAAAATGGATCTAAAGTTAAATTATTAAACTGGGATAGGATAAAATATCAATTGTAAAAATTTAGTTAAAGATTAAAGATCGAACTGCAAATAAAATCAGACTGTATAATTAAATGAATTCTCGTACCCCTTTCCATGTTTATAACATCATATTATTCTATATTGTACTGAGAGTGTGAAAATAATAACATCAACAAATTTTTACCAACAAATTGAAAACAGGCCCTATAACTTAAAAAAGTAATTTAAGCTATTTATCTTTACTGACTATGATGATTTTTCACTTTATTTTTACTATATTGTACTATTAAAGGAGAATGTGCCAAAATTGAATCAACAATTTGACAGTTTACGAAACTATTAAATTAATTAGAAATTGTTAAATAAATAAATAATAAATGCATGTTTCTCAATGGGTGATCGGCGCATCCATTAATAAGGCCACTGGCAGCAGCCTTATCCCTTCCGATTATTATTAGCACTTCAAGTAAAATTGCGCCTTCTCCTATTGTTCAAGCATTTTTATCAAAATATTAGGATCCTATATTGCTGTTTGATGACTTTGCAACGTCGAATTTCTATGAGGAGTGCTTTTTCTTTTGCGGGAACAGTAATACCTGGAGTTAATGTTAAATTTGTGAATTTTCTTAATCAGAAGCACCACGTTATTTTGGTCCAGCAAAGGCCACGAAGAAAAATTATCGAGGTCTTTTTGTGTCAAATCTAAGAGCTCTAACTTTATATCCTTGCTTTCCTCGAGCAGATGTTAAGGTAGATTTTCAAATCCCTCTTGAATGTCTATGATTCTCATAATAGACTAATCTCGAAGCGGCTTATTGCTGAGATTTATTCTCTCTCTGCAAATCGCATTCAATTTTCTTACTAATTTACGTATTCTGCCGTAAAACTTGTTTTTCACTGTGTTTTATGACCTGTTTTAGAGTAATTCGTACTTGCCGGAGAGCACTGTAGAAATCAGCTTCCATTGTGATCCTTTTTGAAGATAATGCTCAAAAAGTATACGTTATTCCTCAAGCGTCCACTTGCTGTTCTCTACTGCCTGCCCATACTGGAGATGGTTGATGTATTTTTCTCGACACTGCTTAGAAGTGCGCTGGCGCTCTGGAAACATTTTGTTTAATTCATTAGCAATCGTAACCCATTTTCTCTTGCTCTCAATGTTAGACAGTTTTTTTAGCTATTCCTCCTCCTATTTTAGTGTATAAGTACCTCATCGCTCCATTTAAGTTTCGAACTCATGAATGGCGTGCCGATCAAATATAAATTATAACAAAAAGGTAAATTATTGATCTTAGCTCTTCAGATAATTTTAAAATTGACCATTAAACACTCATCAATAGTGACTTTCGCTTATCTTAATATCCATTTTCATCAATTTTTATATTAAAATGGTCGTTTTATGTCTAAAACCGCACGTATTTGGCATTTATCTCTTTGAAAAAACTGAAGTCCTCAATTTTATTAAAAATAAATAGAATGAGCAAATTATATTTAATTTTCTGTGAGTCATTATCCATTTCTGGCACATTTGTATTTTTTATTTATAATATTCTTTGAGTTATTAAATAAATTTTTCAAGTCTCAAAAACGCGCTAAAGAAACAAATATTTTAAGTGAAGTTATCTGAAATTATTATTGTTTATAAGAATAGACTAAGTTGGTCAACAATTGACTCATCTAGACCTCATATTAATTTTAATAATTTGATTCTGGGTTTATATTGAAAATTCGTTAAAATTATCGTAAATTTTGTCGAGAAATCGTCAGTGATTCTTCTACATTTTATAAGAAAATTCTCAATTTTGTTTTGGCGGAAAGCATACAAACATAAGACATTTTTAGTATTTTATGAATACCATTGATAGTAGCTAACAAAACTCTATAAATAAATTTAAATTCTTTATATTTGTTTACCTTCTTCCTGCAATCTCCAATAGATATTTATTTTGATTTACATCGACGTCTGTTTTTTCATTAAGAAGAATCATGAAACTAAATTAGAATTATTTTATTGTTTAATGACTTATGATTAGCTGATGATGATAGAGATTTGTAAATCGACCCGCATTTTTGATAGCTTTGTCTTCAGTTAAAATTATATGTATTTTATTATATTAAAAAGTGGCTAATAAAATCAACACCGGCCTTTAACTATAGTTGAGTACAATGAACCAGCCTTCACTTCTTTGTTTTCAGAGTCTTTAAGAACATTTTTCGATAGATTTCCTAAGCAGGTTTCTTCGAAGTTTGTTGTGAAGCATGATTTCGATTGCTCGTCAACAAAGGCATCTTTTTAATGCAGTTATTTTCATCTTGTTCTCCGAAGCTTAAATTCGGATTAAAAGAGGCCGATCCCTTAGGAGAATTTATTAAGTTGGTTAATAAAAGTTTCATTTAATTCATGTTACAAGTAAGTTCCTTCTCTTTCTCGAGATTGACCTCTTCGACTTTCTTGTTACTCTCCACAAGGGTAGTATACTTTCTGTCAAGGACCTAATAGTTATTATTTGCGATCAAGATCAACTGCTTGAAATAATTGTTTTCAGCAGTGCTGTTTTACAATTTTTGTGTGAGCATCAGATTGACATCTCTTTCTTGCTCAAGTTCGGTTTTTATATGAGCATATAACTCACATTGTTCTTGCAGTTTTTTGTCTAAGTGCTGGTCGTCTTTTCGTAACAGATTGATCGCGTGTTCTAAATGACTATTTTTTAGTTTTTATTTTTATAAACATACAGCCAGCTCTTAATTACGTTTCTAAAGAACTGTAGAGTAGCACTGCAAATCAGACAGACTCAGAGTTAGCTGTTTAATTTGGGATTTTAACTCAAATAATGACTCATTTTTGTTTTAGCTTGCATGATGAAAATGATGATCACAACATTACTTAGCACTTAAAACTTGAGCCTGATCTCGTTTGTTACTCCATATTGATAGCTTAATCTCACTCTGGTATGTCGTCTCACTTAACCTACTTAACGGGGTGTTACGGCCATTTTCTGATTGCTTTCCTTGACCCAAACATAGAGGATAAGCTTATTGATCTTGGCCTTCAGTCAGTTGAGAACTTGATTGGTCAAAGGGATTAAATCTCTAATTTTCATTATAGAGCTAATGATGATTATCATTTGAATTTTTTGTGTCTTAGTTCGTGTCCATGAAGTCGTAAAATTTTAATACTAAATTTTAAACAATCAATTTATCAAAAAAAATTAAGCCTTAATAAAACACTTATTCATATATGATAATTTTTTATATCTAGGTTTAAGTAATAGAATATAATTTTAAATTAGCCATAATAATCTAAAATTTCATGCTTGTCCACTAGCTTTTTCTTTCTTTTCATTAGAGTTTTAAGATTAGTTGTTATCTTTTTTCTAATGGCGTGCTTCCCAGTCTTCAGCAATTTCCTTTACGGTTTTCAAGGCAGAGTTCTATTTTTTCCCATACATTCCAATTACTTATCCGTGATCAGCCTCAAAATTAGTGATATGATTGCCCCAAACGATCTCATCATGACCGAACACTCCATCATTATGGTACTGATAATTTGTCTCTGTTTTATAAGTTAAGTATTTGGCAGTGTCGCTTAAAGCGTACGAACATAGATTAGGCAATTGTTATGATCCAAGCGAATAATACTAACAAATAAAATGAGAAACATACTTCGATGTGCTTTGAATCTTTAATGTAATTATTGAAGTGCTTCATATTTTCAGGTACAAATTCATGGAAGGCTGACAGTCCCACTCCTGTGAGTTTACTAATCGGGTCTATCAGATCGTCATTAAAGAATTTGCGATCGCTTAATAAGGCAAGCTTAGATCCTCTAAATGGTAATTTCATCTTTACTTGTGTGGACTGGATATAGTTGTCAACGTTCTCACGTATTTTTCTAAACCAAGCTCATGAATTGCAAATCTGAAATCGATACCGCATGAAGAATAGCAAGCAAAATGTGCATTATTCGCTTTAATTTTTTAGAGTAGTTTAGGTACCTACTTCTGCAATTTGAGGGCGCGTTGTTATATCCCATCTCCTGCAAGAGTAACAATCGGTAATAAATGAAAATTTAATTTCGTGTTAGCGTGTTGGAAGTGTGACAGACCAAATTGACGATACACGGATTGACGTATGTTGAAGGCTAAAATTATGGCACTCATTATTTACTTGGGTTTATATCTTTATTAAAATTATAAACTAATATTAATATAGTAAAACAACTAAAACGTGAATACTTAGCCAATGATTAAAATCAGAATCTAATAATTTTTTCAATGGAGCCTTGCAAAGTTTTAAATTACTCAACAATAGCAACTTTATCTTGCTGTGGAATTTTACTTTTATTGATGATCTGCAGCTTACAGCGTTGAGCTGCAATGTTTATCTAACGCACAATCTCACCAATATTGTTGTACGCATGAGCTTGAGTGTCAAGCTTATAATTTCCGATCTGAATAATTTTGTTCTTATTGGCTTCAAACTGACTCATGAAATTCAAGTACTCTTCAGTTTCTGTCAACAACTGTGACAATTTTTATGCTATTGGATGCAAATATTGAACTTGAGTGTTGTTCTGCAGTTGATATGACTCGAAAGAGTGGCTCAATTAACTTATCGTTGCTTGTAAGATTTTCATCTGTGTGCGTGAATTTTATAATTCTTGACTTAAGTTGTCATTTTCTTTCTGCAAAGCTATCACACGTTTTGATGCTTAATCATCGCATTTCTTATTCTAAAGCATTGATTGCTCTAATGATTTTTGTAACTCAGTTGTATTTACAGAATAAAAATCTCTTTAAGCTTTACATTATTCTAATTCAGCCTTCAGGTCGCCATTTTACTTTTATTTTTGGCTGAGATTTGCTTCTAATTTCTTAATACTGAATTACTGCTCCTTCAATAATTTTTGTTTCTCTCCGACACTTTCGCTTGAGATAACGTTAATTTTCTTTCGAGCATTTTATAATTATTTTTCAAAATCTTTAATTAGTCCTTACTTTTACGACAATTTGTCTTCAGTCTATTTAAGCTTAGTTTCAATATTTTGTTTTGATTTTCTTTAATTTTACAACTGTTTTGCAAATTTTTTAGATTAGCCTTAATATTTTTTCCTTTAATTATCTAATTCGTGTTGACTGTGTTATAAATTTGTCGTGAGATCATGTAATTTTTGTTATAGCTTTGCTGTCTTCTATTGATACTGTTTATTACTGATTTCTAAATTTAATATTTTTTGAAGTAAATCTTTATATTCTGAGTTACTATATTATAGCTCATGGAGAGCACTATTGTGATTGGCTTACGATTATGCTAACTATTAATCTTTTTTCTTTATAACCAAATTCTGTTGTTAAATTTATTTCTTCAGCCGAGCGATATCTTCATTTCTATTTTTTACATTATTTTGCAAGTCAACAATTTCATCTTTAAATCGTTAAATTTAAACATTTTGTTCTTAACTGGTCAGTTTCATAATTTTATGCTTTGTCTATTCTGCTTAGAGTTTTATCTTTAACATGCCTAATTCAGCTTTAAGTTAATCCATGATCATATTTGTCTTTTGAAGAATATTTTAAACTTACTCTTGATTACTGACAGTCTGCTGGTGTAGTTTTTGCTATAGTTGAGCTTGAATTTTTTTATAATTTGCTATTTCATTACTTAGTTCCTCAATTTATGATATTTTTTGATTAATTATTACACTTAAATTGCTGCCACCTGATTATAAATTCTATATCTGTTTCTCTAGTTATTAAACATGCTGATTTAGCTTTGTTATTTATTTTTTATGCCCATCGATAACTTTTTGGGCTGCTTTTTCTCCGTTTTATTTCTGTTTTTCAATTTACAAATAATTACTTTTTCTCTTTTAAATTTCCTAATCTTTGTTCGATATTTACTTATTAAGAGCATTAATTTATATATGTAATTCTTGAATAATTGTATTCAATTCTTCAACTGTGATATCATACTATTGCTTTATTGTTTTCTTCTTTTTGAGAACTTCGAGCATACTTTTTACGATTTCAGGGTCATCATGAGTCAGATTTATAATCTATGGGGATTAATTTTGCATCATTATGTTAAAAAATGTTTTTAAACTGTACTGATTATTAGAACGGAATTTTTAAAATTATTTTCGGCATTTCTTAACCTCACTGTTCAATTACTATTTCTACTTTGAATTATTTGTTAAACTTTACTATAATATTTTAGTTTAATTTTTACTAGTCTCTAGCTCGAACTCTGTTTCTTTTAATTTTTATTCTAGTTATTAATTTTACATTTTCAGTGCCTATATATTTTATTTTAAGCTTTGAATTTATTTAAATTTCTGTCGTGTTTAAAGAGTAGTCTGCTCTAGCTATGAAGTCAATGAAACAATTTGAGATTCGCTCTATTAAGCCAGTCTTTTTAGGTCATATATTTCCTTATCTTTGCTTTTAGAGTCGAGCTGATAAGTTTTCAACTGAGAAGATAATTTTGAGATGTTATCATCTTGATTTTTTGAAGTTCTTTCTAATTTTATTTGGCATTAGTTATTTTAGTTTTATAATTATTTTACTCTTTTACTTAATTTTGCCACCTTAGCTTGATAATTATTTTAAAGTTCAGATTTGAGAATTTGTAATTATTACAATTTTAAAGCCAGCGAATTATTGCTCTATGATATTATAGTTTGTTCTGACTCCAATTTATCAATTTATGTTAGCTTCATCTGATATGCATTTTTGATATCGTTGTTTGCTTTCTCGTACTCAAACACTTGCTGACCAAGCATTAAACATTTTTCACTAAGTTCCTGATTTTATTATCCTAGCTATGTCAATCTGTTATTTAAATTCTACATTTGTTTGTTCGCCTATATTTATCTTAGCCTGAATTTTTTCTATAAATCTTTCAGCTATTAATTTAGACCGTATGCCTTGCTTTATTAATTTTGCTTGACGAAAGTAATATCCGATATTTGCTTAGTTTTTTGTTACTCTGACTTTTTTAAGACATCATATTTCTTGCTTAATGACTCGTACTCTTTTTGGAGAGCTTTCATAGCAGCAGTTTTTTATTTCAGCTGCAATTCTAGCTAATCAGATTTTTGGGTCAAAGTTTTCTTTGTACTTTCTAAATTTTGTTTTAATTTATTCAACTGTGAAATTTATTATTCCTTTTGCTGAATTATTTTTCTTGAGTTTTTACGTTATTCATCTAAAGCATCTGTCTTTTCTAACTATGCTTATAATCCTTTCCTCAAATTATTTTATCGCTATAGACTGGTTTTGAAGTGTTCTACTTGTTTATTGAGATCATCGATATCGCTCTCTAATGATTAAATTATGGCTTTATTCTTTTTATTTGTAGTCTCCAATTCAGAAATTAGTGCTTCAAAATGGTCTCGTTCTTCCTGCTTGGAGCTGAATTGTTTTTCCAAGGAATCTATTTTACGAATAAGTTTGCTTTTTTATTCAGTAATAGCTCTTTCTCTATTGCGATAGCTGTCTTTCTCTTTTTTCTATCGTTATTCATGCTCACTTATAAGTTCACTTTTCTCAAATAGTAATTTTTGTTTTTCGCTCTCCGAGGCTGTATATTTATCATTAAGATTCTTTAATTGTTATTTGTACACATTTTACTTAAATTCTGCTCTTTTAGCATAATTTTAAGATGTGAGCATCATATCTTCATACTTCTATCGGAGTTCTCGAAGCTCAAGTAACATCTATTTGTTCTTGATGTTCAACTGTTATTTTTACTGAGTCTATTTTTTCAATTATTATTCTACTTGCTCATTCTTCTTTTGCAATATTTTCAAGTCCTTTTCTATTTATTGAATTTTCAGTTTCTTTTTATGCAACTAAGTCTGATATTAACTTGCTTTTGCTCTCTATTTTTCTATGTCATCTTATAATGAATTAATCCTATTTTCGTGTCGGATAATTAGGGCTTAATCTTGTCTTTCCGACACTGCTGAATTCCTTAATGAATTTGTTTCGATCTATTGTTTAAGAGCTCTAATTTATTTCATGGCTCTTACTTTTTATTTCTAAAGGTCCATTATTTTCTGCCGTTGACTGCTTACTTAATTTTAGTGTTATCTCATTATTAACTTTGAAATTCTAGATTGAGATTGCGAGTGTTGGCTCCCTACTTCTGATCTGTCTCTTTAAAGTACTCGATCTTTTTAATTATATCGGTCTCTTTATTTTTCACTGCGTTCATCAGGAGTATTCCCTACTTTATTGCTCCTGCTGCTAAATATTTATGTTTTCACATGTTTCTTTGTATTTGATCTTGAGTCACTCTGTCTTATCTAATTTGTTATTGGCGTTGACTCTAGCAAATTATAAGTTGATCGAGAATGCAACGATTATTCTAAATAGTCTTACTCTTTTATTTTCGTTAATTTGATACTGTATTCAATATTGGCTGTTTTATCTGGACATTTTTCAATACCCACTTTAGATTGCTGATGATCTCGATCAGATCGTATCGGTATTGTCGCTGAGCCAGCCGGTATTCTGCCACTTGAAGACTTCAAAAACACGAGTATAACAGCCTGCAATATAGAGAGCGCATACTTTGGTTTAATTATAGAATTTAGTTTTGAGATTGTACACCATCTTGAGTTAACTGGATATTTCTTAAGTAATCTTCACATTGCCATTCAGCAGTTTGAATTATTTATGCAGTTAAACATCCTTCGAATCTGTGAATCACATAATACATACCTGCTTTCAATGCGATCGTTACCAAACATGGAAATTTCACAGAGATGTTTATTTAGTGCAGGGTCACAGTTATGCGGTACGTTATTAGTTTCAGGTTTGTTAACATTTACTATTATTGAGGAAATATTTGGAAATGAGACTTTGTTTTGTCTTTGTATATGAAATCCCAAAGATATAGATTTTGAATTATGTCCTATATAAGTGATCAATTTGAAACAAATTTAGTGTTATATTTATTAATAAGACGAGTAAATTAAATTATCAAATATTTTACATAATCAAATTTAAATGTCTTCATGTAAATTTATTAATATTATCATTTACTAATATTTAAGTTGCAAAATTTAACCTTTAAATATTAGTTATAACATACAATAATCATTTATATTTAATTAAATTTTACTAATTTAAT
>APMI01028792.1_pt1 | contig 19159 bp, 13 predicted proteins | sample 667938 | NCBI WGS metagenome assembly APMI01 (sample SAMN01084076, study PRJNA167559) | wastewater metagenome | biome: Wastewater | place: Denmark: Ejby Moelle, Odense | collected 2011-11-28 | reverse complement strand
TGAGGCAACGATCCCTCTTCTCCCACCCTTCCCGGGTGTCATTTACTTTTGAGGCAACAAGCCCCTCGGGAAACAGCGCAGGGCTTCCCCTCCCGTGAACAAAGAAGCCGTCCTCGCTCAAATCCTCTCCGTCCTCAGCGCCGAACTCGCCACCCTCACCCGCGCCGCGCAGGGCTCCTTTGCCGCAGCCACAGATCCCGACAGCAAAGCGGAAAACAAATACGACACCCGCACCCTCGAGGCCTCCTACGTCGCCCGAGGTCAGGCCCAGCGCGTGGCAGAGCTTCAAGAAGCCGTGCGTGCCTTCACCGCATTGTCAGGAAACACCCTCGAGTCAGGTGCCGCCATCACCCTCGGAGCCCTCGTGACCTTGGAGACCCCCGGCGAGCAAACACACTACTTCCTCGGCCCCTTTGCAGGCGGCACCGAAGTCCTGCACGAAGTCCACGAGGTCACCGTCATCACCCCCGCCTCCGCATTGGGCCAAAAACTCATCGCCAAACGGGCAGGGGACATCATCGCACTGCGCCCCGGCCTTTCCGCAAAGGTGGTCGCAGTGGCCTGATCACGGCTAGCAGTCACAGCCGCAGCATCCGCACCCGTCGCCGTCGCAGGGATTGCAGTCAACCATGGAGCTCCCGCCTCGGGTCCATCCGGGGCGGCAGCAGTCACAGCAGTCACAACAATCGCAGTGGCACGCATCGCATTTGTCCCAGCACGAGCGCTTCCGCTGGGTGCCTTCAATGGGTGACTGCACATGCTTCGTGCCTTTCTTTGATTCTCCCGCCACCTGCAACACCCGCGCTTCCGCCCCTTCGATCAGCACCGTCTGCAGCAGGCCGCGATGTCGCCGCAGCGGCAGGGCATCAAACGCACGCCGCAGGCTCGCGAGTGCTTGTTCAAGCTTGGGCAGCACAGCCGCCCGCCGCCCCGCGAGATCAGGAAAGGCATGCAGCGGATTGAACTGCCCGCGCCTCTTGTCCCGCGCCCAATCCTCCCACGCATCCTGCGCGTAGATCAGAAAACCCAGGCTCTCACCGAGTTGACGCAGCAGCGGTTTCGCACCCGGTGCTCCAGACACCTGCGCCAGGTGCCCCACGATCTCACCATACGCCGCACACGTCGGCCCGGCGCATGCGTCGAGGCTCGCTGCGGGATGCTCAATGTCAGCCTGCCCCGCCATCCAGCCGCGAACGTCTCGCACAGGAAAACGCATCGCATGCAGCAGACCCAGTGCATCGCCGATCGGCCTGTCCAGCGCTCTCGATCCCACACGCGCCGCATGGCGTCGCCACCCTCGCTCATCCTCCGCATCGTCATCCAGCTTCGCGCTCAGGCCGCAGACCGTCACAGCAGCGGCATATTGCAGCACCGGGCTGTCTGCCACCAGATCACGCGGCGTGGCAAATGCATTGCAGCACGTCGTTCGGCACAGCTCCGGCGGTGCTTCCGCCAGGGCGGAGCCCAGCAGCGTGAGAAAAGCACTGTCCCGGTTCACCAGCCAGCGCGCCCAAGCGCCATAGTGTCGGTGCAAACTCGTGCCGAGACCGCAGAAGTGCGCTCGATACAAAGCCGCCGCCTTCTGGCAGCACATCCTGGGACCCGGGAGATGGCCGAACATCACCCAAGATGGCGCAAACACCCGCGGCGACGAATGATTTTCGCTCAACCCGCACGACGCATCTCCACGATCCACGCCGGCGCTTTGCCCTGGCCCGGCACTGATGTATCCGGCTGCCTGCGCAGTCCCACCGCATGTGCCAGCACCCACTCCAGCCCCTCCCAGAAGCGCAGCGCATCCAGCACCGGATTCAGCACATTCGTCACCGGGCAGTAGTGCACGTCCTTCGGATTGGTGTGATGCACCGCATGGTGCTGCGGCGTCTGCAAAATCCGCAGATCCTGCAGCAGCGAGATCACGCGTCCGTTCTCCTTCCGCGTGCGGTGCGCCCACTTGTGCACCTCGTTCGCATTCCCGCCCACCAGCGCAAACAGCCACACCTGCCACGTCAGGCAGCCCAGCCATGCCGCCGCGATGATGAGCATCCCCATCGTCATCACCAGCTCCTTGTTGCTCTGCCACCACGTGTTGTGCGTCATGTGCCGGGGCAGGTGATGATGCACAATATTCGGCCTGCCCAGCCAGCGCCCCAGCCACGGCGTGTCCTCGCGCACATACGCATCCTCAAACCAATGAACCAGTCCCGCCGCAAAATCCGCCGCCAGCACCACACCCGCCGCCTGCAATGAGAGTAAGATAAGGTCTTTCATGACCCCCCACCTCTGCCTCACCCTTGGCAGATCATGATATTGATACTCTTGAAGCTGCGATTGAGGGGATCAATAGGCAGGTGCCTAGCAAGAGGATCATAAGCAAAAAACCAGTTGCCGGAAATACAGCCGGAGGGGTAGCTTGGAATCATCAATGAGTTTCGACCAATTGTCCCAGAGACTGCGCCAGGTGCGCTCGCAGATGCCGCGAGTGAGCTCCGAAAAAGCGTATGCCCAGATGGATCGATTGCTGGCGGCTCAGAAGACTTCGACCATTCAGAAAAAGAATGGAAAATCTTCCAGGAGTGGGCAGGCAAGCGGCAGTTGATTCTGCCGCGGGACTTCCCGTTGCCGGAGCGTGACGGTGGTCGTGAGCACGACGTGCGTTATGACCCTGAGACGGGGCTTTGGTGGAAATACACAAAGCCAAACATGGCCGGATATACTGTCAGCTGGGATGCTGGCGTTCCTTTCATGCATAATGCTCAACCGCTCGAGTATTTGGAGCGCATGCTGCTGCAGAATAAAATTTTCGGTGATGATGTCCGACTTGCGGGGATTTGGAATCCGGCGGGCCATGATTGGCGAATCATTACGACGCAGCCTCATGTGAATGGTGACGCCGCTACCTTGGAAGAACTGGCCAAGGCGTTTGAAGCCGTAGGCTTTCAAGTTTTGCCCTGGCAGGGCATTGGGTATGCAGGTTCGCTGGCGGTTAGGAAAGATGGCATTGATGTCTGGGACGTTCATCCAGCCAATGTTCTCATAAGCAAAGATGGCCTGCCGGTTCCCTTCGATGTCATGTTGACTGGCTCTCCAGCAACGCCAGACCAGCAAAGCGCATGACGCAAACCCAATGGGGTTTGCGTCATGACAGGATCAATGGGCACGCAGAGCTTTCGCCTACTTCACCAGCCTCACCATCAGATCCTTGCTCTCCACGCTCTCGCTGATCTTCACGCAGATCTCCTTCACAGTTCCTGCGATCGGTGACGCCACCGCCGCAAACATCTTCATGGCTTCCAGCGTCAGAAGAGTCTCCCCTTCCTTCACCTTCTGACCCACGCTCACGGCGATGCTTGCCACCATGCCGGGCATCGGTGCGCCCACTTGCGTGGAGTCCGCAGGGTCTGCCTTGGTCTTGGTCACCGCGTTCTTCGCCAGCGCCTTGTTCGTCACCGTCGTGTGGCGTGGGTAGCCGTTGAGTTCAAAGATGGCCGTCTGCTGGCCGTTCTGGTCAGCCTCCGTCATGTTGAGCAGGCGCACAAAGAGCGTCTTGCCCTCTTCCAGGTTGATGTGGATCTCCTCCTTGTCCTGCAGGCCGTAGTAGTAGGCAGGTGTCGGCAGTGCGGACACATCGCCGTAGGTCTTGCGGAAGTCGGCAAACTTCAGGAACACATCCGGATACATGAGGTAGCTCCACACATCATCGTCGGTGGGGTCCTTCTTCAGCTTGCCCTTCAGCTCGGCGCGCACTTCGGTCAGGTTCACCTTCGCGGCGTGGGTGCCGGGGCGGCCCTTGATGCGCTTGCCGTCCTTGCCCACGATGGCGTCGGCCAGCTTGTTCCACTTCTTGCGTGAATCCGCCGCCTTGGCGGGCTCCATGCCGTAGAAGGGCTCGCCCAGCCAGCCTTCAAACATGCTGGTCACGTCCTTGCTCCACTTGGTGCCGGTCAGGTTGAAGACATCGCTCGGCTTCACGCCACGTGCCACGCACTCAATGGCCAGGTCGCCCACCACCTTGCTGGACGGCGTCACCTTCACGATGTCACCGCAGAGCTGGTTCACTTCCGCGTAAGCGTGAGCGATCTCCGGCCAGCGTGGCCCCAGGCCCATGCCGATGGCCTGCTCCTTGAGGTTTGTGTACTGGCCGCCGGGCATCTCATGCAGATACACTTCAGCGGTGCCGTAAGGCTCCGCAGTGTCAAAGGGCTTGTAGTACGCGCGCACCGACGCCCAGTAGTCGCTGAATTCCTGCAGCGCCTCGCTGTCCAGTCCGGTGTCACGCGGCGTGTTCTGCATTGCCGCCACGATGGAGTTCAGGTTCGGTTGCGAGGTGCCGCCGGAGAGGGAGGAGATCGCCGCATCCACCACATCCACGCCCGCCGTTGCCGCTTCCAGAATGCTGGAGGCGTTCAGGCCGCTGGTGTCATGCGTGTGGAAATGGATCGGCAGGCCCACCTCATCCTTCAGCGCTTTGACGAGTTTCTTCGCGGCAAAGGGGCGCACCAGGCCGGCCATGTCCTTGATGCACAGCATGTGCGCACCCATCTTCTCCAGCTCCTTGGCCAGGCGCACGTAGTACTTCAGGTCATACTTGTCGCGCTTGGGATCCAGGATGTCGCCGGTGTAGCACAGCGTGCCTTCGCAGATGGAGTTCGTCTCCTCGCGTACCGCATCCATCGCCGCCTTCAGATTGGGGAGGTAGTTCAGCGAGTCAAAGATGCGGAAGATGTCCATGCCGTTCTCCGCGGAGTGCTTGATGAAGCCCTTGACCACGTTGTCCGGGTAGTTCGTGTAGCCCACCGCGTTCGAGCCGCGGAAGAGCATCTGCAGCAGGATGTTCGGCACCTTGGCGCGGATGGAGCGCAGGCGCTCCCACGGATCTTCGCGCAGGAAGCGCATCGTCACGTCAAACGTCGCACCGCCCCACATCTCCAGGGAGAAAAGGTTCGGCGTGCGGCGTGCCACGCTGTCCGCCACGGCCAGCATGTCAAAGGTGCGCATGCGTGTGGCCAGCAGGGACTGGTGCGCGTCGCGCATCGTCGTGTCCGTCAGCAGCAGCTTCTTCTGCTTCGCCACCCAGTTCAGGCAGAATTTCTCCGGGCCCATCTCCGTCAGCAGCTGCTTGGTGCCCTTGGCAGGCTCCACGCGGTGGTCATACTTCGGAATCGGCGGTGCGGTGAAGGCCTTGGAGATTGTGTGCCCTTTGGCAAACGGATTGCCGTTGACGATCGTGTCTGCCAGGTAGCTCAGCAGCTTGGACGCACGGTCCTTGCGCGCCACAAACTTCAGCAGGTCCGGATTGTTGTCGATGAAGCGCGTCGTCGCCTGCCCGGACATGAAGTCCGGGTGGTGCACCACGTTCATGAGGAAGGGGATGTTCGTCTTCACCCCGCGGATGCGGAACTCACGCAGCCCGCGGTCCATGCGGTCCAGCGCCTGCTTGTACGTGCGGGCAAAGACGGTCATCTTCACCAGCATGGAGTCATAGTAGGGCGTGATCACCGCGTTCGTTGCGCCCAGCGCACCGTCCAGGCGGATGCCAAAGCCGCCTGCGCTGCGGTAGGTCAGGATCTTGCCAAAGTCCGGCGTGAAGCCGTTCTCCGGATCTTCCGTCGTGATTCGGCACTGGATGGCGTAGCCGCTCTTCTCGATCTTGTCCTGCGCCGGCAGCGCCAGCGGCTCCTGATGGATCTGGTAGCCCTGCGCGATCAGGATCTGGCTGCGCACGATGTCGATGCCCGTGATCTCCTCCGTCACCGTGTGCTCCACCTGGATGCGTGGATTCATTTCGATGAAGTACCACTCGCCCGACTCGTGATCCACCAGGAACTCCACCGTGCCCGCATGCGTGTAGTTCACCTCCTGCGCCAGCTTCACCGCGGCATCGCACAGGCCGTCGATGATCTCCTGCTTGATGCCGTAGCTCGGGGCCTGCTCGATCACCTTCTGGTGGCGGCGCTGCACGGAGCAGTCGCGCTCATGCAGGTGCAGCACATTGCCGTGCTTGTCCGCCAGGATCTGCACCTCGATGTGCTTGGCCTTGCCCACAAATTTTTCCAGGAACACCGCCCCGTTGCCAAACGCGCGCTCCGCTTCCGTCTGCGCTTCATCCAGCAGCTTCTCCAGGTCCTTGGCCTCGCGTACCACGCGCATGCCGCGCCCGCCGCCGCCAAAGGCCGCCTTGATGATCAGCGGAAAGCCGATCTTCTTCGCCGTGGCCAGCGCTTCCTTGCGGTCGCTCACCGGCTCATCCGTGCCTTCCAGGATCGGCACGTTCAGCTTGCGCGCCACATTACGCGCCGCCGTCTTGTCTCCCATCATCTCCAGGATCTTCGAGTCCGGACCGATGAAGATGATCCCTGCGTCCGCGCAGGCCTTGGCAAACTGCGGGTTCTCAGACAGGAAGCCGTAGCCCGGATGGATGGCGTCCACGCCCTTCTCCTTGGCCAGCGTCACGATGCCCTCGATGTCCAGGTACGCGCCCAGTGGTCCTTTGTCCTTGTTCAGTTCATAGGCTTCGTCCGCCTTGAAGCGGTGCGGGCAGAAGCGGTCCTCCTGCGCGTAGATGCCCACCGTTTTCAGCCCCAGCTCGGTGGCCGCACGCATGACGCGGATGGCGATTTCAGAGCGGTTCGCCACCATCAGTTTCTTGATGGGGCGGATCGTGGAGGTGGCTGGTGCTTTCTTGGACATGGCGGGGTTGGTTGGAAATGCGCGCGCACAGTCCAGCGAAATCACGGCGAGGCAAGGTGCGAGCGAAGTTTTCCCGCGTCCTGAACCAAGATTGGCCGTGAACTTGCTAAATACGGCCCGGCAGGCATTGAGTTCCCTGCTTGCACCAGCCCCCCGCATGTCCATCCACGTCGCCCTCCACCACCGCACCAGCTACCGGTATGAACGCCCCGTCGAGCTGGGCCCCCAGATCATACGGCTGCGTCCCGCCCCGCACTCCCGGACGCGCATTCTGAGCTACTCGCTCAAAGTCGCTCCCAAAAAACACTTCCTCAACTGGCAGCAGGATCCCCAGTCCAACTACCTCGCCCGTCTCGTCTTTCCGGAAAAAACCGACGAATTCACCATCGAGGTGGACGTCGTCGCCGAGATGACGGTCTTCAATCCCTTCGACTTCTTCCTGGAGCCCGAGTGCGAGCACTTCCCCTTCAAGTACGACGCCGTCCTCGACCACGAGCTGGCCCCCTTCGTCAAGGCTGCCGAGTTCACGCCCAAGTTTGGCGACTACTTCAAGCGCCTGGAGGCAGACCTGCTGGAGATGAAACCCTGGCCGCCACGCACCATCGACGTGCTGGTCTTCATCAATCAACGCCTCTGGAAGGACATCGGCTACACCGTCCGCATGGAGCCCGGCGTTCAGACCCCCGAGGAGACGCTGACCAAGCTCACCGGCTCCTGCCGAGACACCTCCTGGCTCATGGTCCAGGTGCTGCGCCGCCTCGGCTTTGCCGCCCGCTTCGTCAGCGGCTACCTCATCCAGCTCAAGCCGGACGTGAAATCCCTCGATGGGCCCAGCGGCACCGAGGTCGATTTCACCGACCTCCACGCCTGGTGCGAGGTCTATCTCCCCGGCGCTGGCTGGGTGGGGCTGGACCCCACCTCCGGCCTCTTCGCAGGAGAGGGGCACATCCCCCTGGCCGCCACGCCAGACCCCCAGAGCGCCGCCCCCATCTCCGGCATGGTCGAGCCCTGCGAGACCAAGTTCGAGTTCGAAATGAAGGTGGACCGCGTTTTCGAGTCCCCCCGTGTCACCAAGCCTTACACCGACGAGCAGTGGGCCGAGATCGAGGCCCTTGGCCATGCTCTGGACAAGGAGCTGGATGCCGCCGACGTACGCCTGACCATGGGCGGAGAGCCCACCTTCGTCTCCATCGACGACGCCGAAGGCGCCGAGTGGAACACCACCGCCGTCGGCCCAATGAAGGCCCGCCTCTCGGACGAGCTCATCAAACGCCTCAAGGCACGCTTCTCCCCCGGTGCCTTCCTGCACTACGGCCAGGGCAAGTGGTACCCCGGCGAATCCCTCCCGCGTTGGTGCTATGCCAGCTACTGGCGCAAGGACGGCGAGCCCCTCTGGGCTCACCCCCACCTCTTCGCCGATATGCAGAAGGACTACGGCGTGGACGAAACCCACTCCGCACGCTTCATTCACGCTCTCGCTGAGCGTCTGGGCTGTGGCGGCAAATGGATCATGCCCGCTTACGAGGACGCCTTCTACTACCTCTGGCGGGAGCGCCGCCTGCCAACAAACGTTGACCCCCACAAGTCCAACCTCAAAGACGAGGAGGAGCGCGCCCGTCTGGCCAAAGTGTTCGAGCAGGGCCTGGACAAGATCATCGGCCACGTCCTTCCGCTCAAGCCCGCCCACAATGGCTGGGAAACTGGCCCTTGGTTCCTGCGCACCGAGCGCTGCTACCTCATCCCCGGAGACTCCGCCATGGGCCTCCGCCTCCCTCTGGATTCCCAGCCCTGGGTCAAGACCACCGACTACCCCTATCACCACGAGCAGGACCCCATGGAGGACCGCGAGCCGCTCCCAGATCGCCAGCACTTCGTGCGCGGCATTGGCGGCGTCCCTGCCTCCTTCTGGAGACGAGTGGCCCTTTCTCAAAAACGCCCCAAAGCACTCGGAGATCTCACTGAAGAGGAGCGCAAGGCACTCGAACAGGAGCTGGAGCAGCGCATCGACCCCGCCTTCCAGCCGCCCACCGTCGGCCAGTCCGCCGACTGGGTCGTCCGCACCGCCCTCTGCGTGGAGCCGCGCGGAGGCAAGCTGCACGTCTTCATGCCCCCCACCAAGACGCTGGAGGAGTACCTCTCCGCCCTCGGTGCCGTGGAGGACGTGGCTCTCGCCCTGGACCAGCCAGTCGTACTGGAAGGCTACCCGCCGCCCTATGATCCACGCGTGAACGTCCTCAAGGTCACCCCCGACCCAGGCGTCATCGAAGTAAATGTCCATCCCGCCAAAAACTGGGACGAGATGGTCAATATCACCGAAACCCTCTACGAAGAGGCCCGCCAGACCCGTCTCGGCACCGAGAAGTTCATGGTCGATGGCCGCCACACCGGCACGGGCGGGGGCAATCACATCGTCATGGGCGCTGAATACCCCAAGGACAGCCCCTTCCTCCGCCGTCCCGATCTGCTGCGCAGCCTCGTCACCTACTGGCAGAATCACCCCGCGCTCTCCTACATGTTCAGCGGCCTCTTCATCGGCCCCATGAGCCAGAGCCCGCGTATCGACGAAGCCCGCAACGACTCCCTCTACGAGCTTGAGGTCGCCTTCAAGGCCGCCTCAGACTCCGGCCATGTCCCGCCCTGGCTGGTGGACCGCCTCTATCGCAATCTGCTCATCGACTCATCCGGTAATACCCACCGCGCCGAGTTCTGCATCGACAAGCTCTACTCCCCGGACAGCAGCACCGGCCGCCTCGGCCTGCTGGAGATGCGTGGCTTTGAGATGCCGCCGCACTCACGCATGAGTCTCGCTCAGGCCCTCATGCTCCGCACCCTCATCGCCCGTTTCTGGAAGGAGCCCTACGAGGCCCCCCTCGTGCGCTGGGGCACGGACATCCACGACCGCTGGATGCTCCCTCACTTCGCCTGGAGCGACATCGAGGACGTCTGCCACGACACCCGCCAGGCTGGCTATGAGATGAAGCCCGAGTGGTTTGCCCCGCATTTCGAGTTCCGCTACCCGCTCAGCGGTGATTGGTCCGCCCGCAACGTGCACGTGGAGATCCGCCAGGCTCTGGAGCCCTGGCACGTGCTGGGGGAAGATGCCGGTATGGGAGGGGCTGTTCGCTACGTGGACTCCTCTCTGGAGCGCATCCAGATCAAGGCACAGGGCCTTGTCGAAGGCCGCTACGCCATCACCTGCAATGGCCGCACCGTCCCGCTGCACCCCACCGGCACCAATGGCGAGTACGTCGCCGGAGTCCGCTACCGCGCCTGGCAGCCGCCAAACTGTCTCCAGCCCACCGTTGGCGTGCACTCACCGCTCACGATTGATCTCGTGGACCAGTGGAATCAGCGCTCCCTTGGCGGCTGCACCTACCACGTCGCCCATCCCGGTGGGCTCAGCTACGAGGTCTTCCCGGTCAATGCCTACGAAGCCGAAAGCCGCCGCTACGCGCGCTTCTTCCGCCATGGCCACACTCCCGGGAAGGTCAAAGTGGCCCCTGCCCAGCCCAATCCGGAGTTCCCTTTCACCCTGGACCTGAGGCACGCATGAAAGTAAAAAATCGGGATGCACAAAGCATGAACGGTTTCTACAGTCGCCACCCGCACAGTCGCATACGCATTGATCTTCCAATCTCAAAGCTCCACCTCCTCCGCTCCTCCTGCCGCATCCAAGGCTGCTCCACCGCAGTTCGACGGCAAGGCGGTTGAGGGGCATTACGACGAACTGCGGGAGGCTGGAGGCAAGATCCGATCTCATTACGAGCCGGTCATAGCAGACCTCCAGCGGCGGGACGTCGCCGGGGTCAAGCGTCTCTCAGACACCGCCCGCCGCCTGCTGGCCGAGCGTGGCGTCACCTTCAACATCTACGATGAAAAGGGCCTCGACACCCCGTGGCAGATGGACCCGGTGCCCTTCGTCATCTCCGCCCGTGAGTGGGAGGCCATCGAAAAGGCGCTCATCCAGCGCGCCACCTTGCTCAATGCCATCCTGACAGACAGCTACGGTCCCCAGCGGCTCATCAAAGATGGCAGCATGCCGGCGGCCATGGTGCTCGCGCAGCCCAGCTACATCCGCGCCTGCCATGGCATCAAGGTGCCCAATGACAAGCCGCTCCAGGTCTATGGTGCCGACATCGTCCGTGCTCCGGACGGCCAGTGGTGGGTCATCTCTGACCGCACCCAGATTCCCACCGGCTCCGGCTACGCGCTGGAAAACCGCCTCATCACCTCACGCCTGCTGCCTGATGTCTTCCGTGACGCGCGTGTCCGCCGCCTCGCGGGGTTCTTCCGCCAGATGCAGCAGTCCCTCGCCGCCCTCGCCCCGCGTCCTGTCGAGGAGCCCCGCGTCGTGCTGCTCACGCCTGGCCCCTACAACGAAACCTACTTCGAGCAGGCCTACCTGGCCCGGTACCTCGGCTACACTCTTGTCGAAGGCGAAGACCTCACCGTGCGCGATGACCGCGTCTATCAGAAGACGCTCAACGGCCTCGAACCCGTGGATGTCATCCTCCGCCGCGTGGACGACGATTTCTGCGATCCTCTGGAACTGCGCAATGATTCCATGCTCGGAGTCCCCGGCCTCGTGCGCGCCGTACGTGCGGGCAATGTGGCCCTGGCCAACTCCCTCGGCTCCGGCCTCGTCGAGGCTCCGGCCATGATGGCCTTCCTGCCCAGCCTCAGTCGCAAGCTCCTCGGAGAGGATCTGCTCATGCCCTCTGTCGCCACCTGGTGGTGCGGCCAGGAGAATCCAAAGGCCGAGGTGGAAAAAAATCTCGACCGGCTGGTCATCAAAAACGCCTTCAAGGTCCGTGGCCGCGAGATCAATTTCGGCGAGCGCCTTACCTCGGCTGAGCGCGCCGCCCTCATCGAACGCATGCGTTTTGCTCCGGACCGCTGGGCCGCGCAGGAAAAAATCTCCTTCTCCACCGCCCCGGTGTGGGAGGACGGGCACCTCGTCCACAAATCTGTCAGCGTGCGCGTTTACCTCGTCGCCACCCAGGACGGTTACATGGTCATGCCTGGTGGTCTTACGCGCGTGGCGGCCAGGACAGACTCCTCCCTGGTCTCCATGCAGAAAGGCGGCACCACCAAGGACACCTGGGTGCTCAGCGACGGCCCGGTGGACAATGTCACCCTCCTTTCCAATACCAGCACCCCGGTGGAGCTTCGCCGCACCGGGCACAATCTCGGCAGCCGTGTGGCCAATCACCTCTACTGGCTCGGCCGCTACGCCGAGCGCGCAGAGTCCAGCGCCCGCCTGCTGCGCTCCACCCTGCTGCGTTGCTCGCCGGAAAGCGGCATGAGCGAGACCCCGCTGCTCCTCCCCTTGCTGGAGGCGCTCAAAAAGCTCACCGTTTTGGATGACGTCACAGATGTGGCCGCGCTGGCCTCCCAGCAGGAGCAGCTTGAGGCCCGTCTGTTGGAGGCCGTCTTTGACTCCGATCATCCCTCCAGCGTTCGCTCCAGTGTGGCGCACATCCAGCGCATCGGTGTTCTGCTGCGCGACCGCATTTCCGTGGACACCTGGCGCGTCATCAGCCAGCTCGGAGACGCCCTGGACACCTATGAAAACACGCCCAGCGTCACTCCCATGTCTGACGCTCTCAATGTGCTCACCCGCATCATCCTCGAGCTCGCCTCCTTCCATGGCCTGGCCAAGGAAAACATGACGCGCGCCCAGGGCTGGATGTTCCTCGACATGGGCCACCGCCTCGAACGCACGGTTTACATCTGCGAGCTGCTGCGGGCCGGTCTGCGCAGCGCGGACGCCGAAAACCCCAGCCTCCTCGAAGCCATCCTCGAGGTCGGAGACAGCACCATCACTTATCGCAATCGCTACAGCCTGCTCCCTCAGCTCGCAGCCGTGTATGACCTTCTCATGCTCGATGAGCTCAACCCTCGCGGCCTTCGCTTCCAGTTTGAGCGCATCCGCCAGCAGTTCGAGCACCTCCCCCACGAGCAGAAATCTGCGCTCCTCACCCCGGCCATGCGCATCTTCCTGGAAAACAGCACCCGCCTCCAGCTTTGCGATCCCACCGAGCTCGCCCGCGTGGAGCCCGGTGCCCGGGCGCAGTCCCAGGTGGCTCGCCTCCTCACTCAGCTTATTGAGGCCATGCCCCTGCTCAATGATGCGCTGACCGCTTCCTACTTCGCACATTCCACCATCAGCAGCAGCGAGTCCGCTCCTCCTGCTGAAACCGCGACCGCGTGATGAAATACCGCATCACCCATCGCACCACGTATCACTACAGCTCTCAGGTGGCGGTGTCCCACCATGCCGCACGCCTGCGTCCGCGGGATACCGAGACACAGCGCTGCCTGGAGTTCAGCCTCAGCCTTGACCCTGAGCCCGATCTCCGCACAGGGCACGTGGACTCCTTTGGCAACGAGGTCGCCTGCTTCTCCGTGCAGAAGCTGCACAACCACTTTGAAGTCGTCTCCCGCAGCTTCGTTTCCCTGATGCCTGTCCTGCAGCCGGACCCTCTGCAGACTCCGGCTTGGGAGGATGTGGCCGCCCTGTTCCGCGATCCCGTCTCCGCAGACCTGCTCGATCCCTGCCAGTTTGTTTACGTCAGTCCGCTGCTTGTGCCTGAGGTGCAGCTGCGGGATTTCGCACTGCCCAGCTTCCCCAAGGGGCGTCCTGTCCTCGCCGCTACGGCGGATCTTTTCCGCCGGATCTTCAAGGAGTTTGTTTTCGACTCCAAGGCCACCACCATCAGCACGCCTCTCAAGGAGGTGCTGGAAAAGAAGCGCGGCGTCTGCCAGGACTTCGCCCACCTCGCCATCGCCAGCCTGCGCGCCATGGGCCTGCCGGCGCGCTACATCAGCGGCTACCTGCGCACGCATCCCCCTGCGGGCAAGCCGCGGCTGCAGGGCGTGGATGCGTCCCATGCCTGGGCCTCCTGCTTTGTACCGGGCTTTGGCTGGGTGGACTTTGACCCCACCAACAACTGCTTCACCTCGCTGGATCACATCACCGTGGCCATCGGCCGCGACTTCTCAGACGTCAGCCCCGTGCGCGGCATCATCACCGGAGGTGGAAAACACACCGTGGGTGTGGGCGTGGATGTCGAGCCTGTCGGCGCTTGATACTGCCACTGAAACAGGGTGAATTTTAAAGCGATTGAAACTCTGGCACAGGGGCTGCTAATTATTAAGATCCCATGTCGTCACTGTTTAACGACTACCAACCAGAGAGCTTCTTCGACGAGGTGTTTTCCCAGACAAGGAAGGCGCGCACGCACTACGGAGCCATGCTTGATAGTGTAGGTTCACTCACTCCGTCCGAATATTCTGCACGCCAGAAAGCTGTGGATGCCGCCTTCCTCCGTCAGGGAGTCACATTCACCGTCTATGGCGATGACCAGGGTACCGAACGCATCTTCCCCTTCGACCTCATGCCGCGCATCATCCCGCAGCGTGAATGGGAGACAGTGGAGGCCGGACTGATCCAGCGCATCACCGCGTTGAATCTCTTCCTCAACGATGTTTACCACGGTCAGAAGATCATCAATGACAAGGCCGTCCCCGCCGAGCTCGTGCTCTCCGCCTCTCATTACCGGCCGGAGTTCCGTGGTATCAAAGTCCCCCACGGCATCTACATCCACATCTGCGGAACCGACCTCGTCCGCGATGGCAAAGGGGACTACTACGTCCTTGAGGACAATGGCCGCTGCCCCTCCGGCGCCTCCTACATGCTGGAGAATCGCAATGCCATGAAGCGCGCCTTCCCCGGCCTGCTTCAGAGCCTGCCCGTGCGTCCGGTGGATGCCTACGGCTCCATGCTGCGGGAGACACTGGCTCATCTGGCCCCGGACAGCGTGCTAGACCCCGTCATCGTCGTGCTCACACCCGGCATCTACAACAGCGCCTACTTTGAGCACTGCTACCTCGCCAAGCAGATGGGCGTGCCCATTGTCGAAGGCCGCGATCTCATCATCCGCAATGATCGTGTCTTCATGCGCACCACGAAAGGCCTCGAACAGGTGCACGTCATCTATCGTCGCATCGACGATGACTTCCTCGACCCCCAGGTTTTCCGCAAGGACTCCCTCCTCGGCGTTCCCGGCATCATCAATGCCTACCGCAAAGGCAACGTCGCCCTCGCCAACTCCATTGGCACCGGCGTTGCCGATGACAAGGCGGTCTATGCGCTCGTGCCGAAGATGATCAAATACTACCTCGATCAGGACCCCATCCTTCCCAACGTGCCCACGCACCTCGGGGTCGAGCCCAAGGAGTGCGAGTACATCCTCGACAACCTCGACAAGCTCGTGGTCAAAGCTGTCAACGAATCCGGCGGCTACGGCATGCTCATGGGGCCGCACGCCTCCAAAAAGGAGCGCGCCGAATTCGGCGAGCGTATCAAGAAGAATCCGCGCAACTACATCGCGCAGCCCGTTCTTCAGCTCTCCCGCCATCCCGTCTTTGTGGACGACCACTTCGAAGGCCGCCACATCGACCTGCGCCCCTACGTGCTCTGTGGCGATCGCGTGCGCGTCGTCCCCGGCGGCCTCACCCGCGTCGCGCTCAAAAAAGGCTCTCTCGTTGTGAACTCCTCCCAGGGCGGAGGCAGCAAGGACACCTGGGTCCTCTGGGACGATCCCCTGGACACACCTGCCGAAACCTCACCCGCCGCCTGATCACACGCCATGCTTAGCCGAGTCGCAGACAGCATTTACTGGATGGCACGCTACGTCGAGCGTGCTGAAAACCTCTCCCGCCTCCTCCTCTCCACGCAGGATCTCCTGCTGGACGCCGGAGCCGAGGGCGTGGATGAAGCGCAGTTCTGGCAGCCCCTCCTCGCCACCACCGGGGACGAGGACGCCTACTTCGGGCTGCATAAAAAAGTCAAAGGCAAGGACGTCACCGACTTCCTCGCCCTTCGTTCGGACAATCCCAACTCCATGCTCAACAGCATTCGTGCCGCACGTGAAAACGCGCGCACCGTGCGGGATCAGATCTCCGATGAGATCTGGGAGTCTCTGAACTCCCTGCGCCTCTTCGTCGAATCCGCCGAGGGCAAGGCCATGCATCGCACACAGAGCGCCGCCTTCTACGAGCGCGTTCTTCGCGGCTCCTATGAGTTCCAGGGCGTGGCAGACTCCACCACGCCTCGTGGGGAAATCTGGTACTTCCTCCGCGTCGGCACCTGCCTGGAGCGTGCGGACAAAGTCTCCCGTCTGCTCGACACCTGCTCCGGTCTTTCTCTGGAGATGCCGCCTTCTCCCAAGGCCCGCCCCCTGCGCTGGGCCGCCCTGCTGCGTTCCTGCTCCGCCTGGCATGCCTTCCAGACCAAATGCAGCAAGCAGGACCCGGCGAAAATCATCGAATATCTCCTGCTCGACGAGACCTTCCCCCGCTCCATCGCCTATTGCGTGGCCGAGGCGGAGGGCGCTCTTCAGGCGCTATGCGCCGGGGCTGGCATCCAGGGCATGCCCCCGCTGCTGCGGCATGTGGGGCGTCTGCGTGCAGACCTGGCCTACACCACCGTCGAGGAGGTGCTAGCCATCGGCCTGCATGAGTACATCGATGCTCTGCAGACTCGCCTGAATCAAATTGGCGAAGCCATCTTCCAGACCTTCGTGCTGCATGCAGACCTCACTCTGCCGGCCGAGGAGCCTGTGCCGGAGGTCGTCAGCATCCCGGGTGCCTATCACGCCCATGCCGACGAAGATGCTCAGATTCAGCAGCAGCAACAGCAGCAGTAAAAGCGGCGTACTTGCGCCTCCTGCCGTTCCACCGCCATGCGATTTCGAGTCTTCCACCGTACGCGCTACATCTACCGCGCCGCGGTCCGCGACAGCTACAACGAGGTCAGGCTCCGCCCTGTCACCGACGACAAGTCGCGCCTCGAATTTTTCCTGCTCAACGTCAAGCCCCCCGCCCGCCTTCAGCACTTCCGCGACAACTGGCTCAACTACGTCCATTACTTCGACATCTCAGAGCCGCACTCGGACCTGACCATCGAGTCACAGTCCACCATCAACACCACCAATCCCTACGAGGACGGCAAGCCCTTGGGTGTCACCTTTGAGATGCTCAAGGACGAGATGGATGAAATGGTTCTCCCCTTTCTCGGAGACAGCCGCTACATCGCCATCACTCCCGAGGTCTGGCGTCTCGGCATCGACATCCGCAATGAGAGCAACGACGTCTTCGAGACCGCCGAGGCCGTCATGAATTACATCTACCGGGAGTGGAAATATTCCCCCAGCACCACCACCGCCTCCACTCATATGGAGGAGGTGCTGCAGAGCAGGCAGGGCGTCTGCCAGGACTTCGCCCACCTCATGATCGGCATCTGCCGTGCCCTTGGCATCCCCTCACGCTACATCAGCGGCTATTTGTACAATGGCCCAGATTCCCACCTGCGTGGCGCCCAGGCCTCCCACGCCTGGTGCGAGATCCATCTGCCCGGCAAAGGCTGGTTCGGCCTCGACCCCACCAACGCCACCCTCGCCGACGAGCGCCACATCAAGATCGCCACCGGCCGCGACTACCACGATGCCGCCCCCATCTCCGGCTACTTCGACGGCCCCCCCGGCGCCACCACCGCCCTCCAGGTCGAGCTCGAAGTCCGGCGGCTCGATGGTTGATCCTCTGAATCTTCCGTTGTCTTTCACCCCCTGCCCGCTACAATTCTTCTAGCGGGCCGCGCAACGGGGTTGGAAACTTCAAAACCGATTCTGGAGCAAGGCTCCCAGAATCAATTTTTTAAGTTTTTATGGGGTTGTTCTCTCTTCCGGTGGTGAAAATAGGATCGGTGTCCATGGACGGCACGGAGCCCGTGTTCATACTTGGTCCCTGCGTCATCGAGAGCGAGGACTTCATCTGGGACGTCGCTGAAAAGCTCGGCGCCATGGCGCAGCAGTACGGCTGGCGCTGGGTCTTCAAAGCCAGCTACGACAAGGCCAACCGCAGCGCCATTTCCTCCTACCGTGGCCTCGGCTGTGAGGCCGGGTGCAAACTCCTGGCCCAGATCGGTGCCAAGCTCGGTGTCCCCGTCACCACCGACGTCCACACCGTCGAGGAGGCAAAGCAGGCTGCCGAGCACATCGACCTCCTCCAGATCCCCGCCTTCCTCTGCCGTCAGACCGACCTCATCGTCGCCGCCGGCGAGACCGGCCGCACCGTGAACGTCAAAAAAGGCCAGTTCATGGCCCCATGGGATGTCAAAAACATCGCCGACAAGCTGGTCGCCTCCGGCTGCCAGAACTTCATGTTCACCGAGCGCGGCACCACCTTCGGTTACAACAACCTCGTGGCTGACATGCGCTCCCTCTACTGGATGCGGGAGCTCGGCTACCGCGCCGTCATGGACGCCACTCACAGCGTCCAGCGTCCCGGTGGTCTCGGCACCGCTACGGGCGGCGATGGCAAGCTCGCCCCCGTCCTCGCCCGTGCCGCCGTGGCCACCGGCTGCGACGGCGTCTTCATGGAGACCCATCCTGATCCCGCCAAAGCCTTCTCAGACGGCCCCAATCAAATCCCCCTTTCGCAGATCGCGGAAGTCGTCGAAACCTTGCGCAAGATTCATGGCCTCGTTCGCGACATCTCTTGAGCGGTTCCACCGCCGCAGGATCGCGCTTTCCATCACCTTGGGCGTGGTGGCGGGTCTCGTCATGTTCGCCGCAGGCCAGCAGACCCCCTCAGACACGGACCCCGGCATGGCGGCTTTCCTCCACATGGTCCCCCTCGGCACCGTCAATAAAGGCGCGGTCATTCCCTCCTTTGACTCCACCGGCCGCCGTACCTCCCTCATCACTGCAGACGTGCTCCGTCGTGTGGACGACGAGCGTATCTATGCTGAAAAGCTCGTGGTCCAGATGTTCAACGCAGACCCCAAAAACGACGTCCGCATCGACCTCAAGACCGCCTTCTACCAGATGGCCGGCCAGGGCGGCGTCCTCCGCAGCACCGAGCGCAGCCGCGTTACCCGGGCAGATTTCCAGATCGAGGGTGACAGCCTCATCTTCGACACCGCAAAAAATCAGGGACGCATGACAGGAAACATCCACATGGTCATCTTTGACAGCGGCACCGACAGCAGCGAGGTACCACCCCCCGCCGAATCTCGCCCTTCCTCCAAGTAATATGAAGACGCCAACCATCCTGTTCATTGCCCTCCTGGTGGGCAGCGCTGGTGCGCTGGCCCAAGGCCCTGGCGGGATCAAGCCTCTGTTCGATTTCCGCAAAAAGAAGGTCGATGACGACACCACCGCCAAAGCCCTCGATGCGGCCAAGGAAGCTGCCAAGCAGGTGCCTGACTCCGTGAAGGACAAGGCCAAGGAGCTCCTCCTCTCGCCAGACGGCGTCGAGATGCGCCAGAAGGCCCTCCAGGCCGCGCAGGGCATGATTCAGGGTGGCAGCAGTACCGCTGCCGCCACCACCCCTGCGGCAGCACCCGCCGCAGGTACCCCGGAGGCCTCCACCCCGCCCGCTGCAGCCGCAGCACCAGCAGCTC
>APMI01000332.1_pt1 | contig 19161 bp, 19 predicted proteins | sample 667938 | NCBI WGS metagenome assembly APMI01 (sample SAMN01084076, study PRJNA167559) | wastewater metagenome | biome: Wastewater | place: Denmark: Ejby Moelle, Odense | collected 2011-11-28 | reverse complement strand
AAAGGGCGGCCTTCGGCCGCCCCTTCTCTATCCAAATTATTTATTCTTTACTGACCAGCTTTCTTCGGTTCCAGCAACTGGAAAAACTGATCAAGCTTAGGTAAAATCACAATCCTTGTACGGCGGTTCTGTGCCTTACCTTCTGTTGTTTCATTATCAGCTACAGGATGGTATTCGCCACGGCCTGCTGCTGCCATTTTTGCCGGATCCAGGCCATATTCGTTTTGTAGAATACGAACAACTGCGGTTGCACGCTTCACACTCAAATCCCAGTTGTCAATCAATACTGCATTCCCTTTAAACGGAACATTATCTGTATGACCTTCCACCATAAATTCAATATCGGGTTGGTGCTTCAGCACCATTGCAACTTTTCCCAACACAACTTTTGCATTATCAGTTACAACGTATTTACCACTCTTGAATAACAGTTTATCAGAAATATCAATATATACAACTCCTTTATCAACTTTAATATTGATATCCTGATCGTCCATATTACCAATGGCACCTTTGAGGTTCATCACCAGCACCATATTCAGTGAGTCTTTGTAGGCCATTTGCTGTTGCAGTGTTTGAATGTAAGCATCTTTTGCACCAATGTTCTGCAGCGATTGCTTAATGCTCTCGGCTTGTTGTTTTGAAATGACAGAAAGATTTTCGAGCTGCTGCAATGTAGCCGTGTAATTCTGTTTAATCATTTCAATTTCATTATTCAAATCAGTAATCTTTTTATTCAGTTCATTCTTATCCTGAATTAAACCGGATTTTTGATTATTACAATCGGCCAGTGTTCCTTCCAGTGTCTGATACTTTGTTTGAAGTAATGCATAATCTGCCTGCGACTTTTTAAACTTTTTACTGCTTACACAAGAAGTAAGCAAAAAAACTGTAAGCACTAACAATAAACCAATTCGATAGTTCATAATATAAAGTTTTAATTATTACACAAATATGATTGTACCCATGAAGAATAGCACCTGAACAGGAAAAGCATTTAAGTCATTTTTTACAAAATGAAATTATAAACACTAACCCGCCAGTTTATGTTATTTGCCGAACGGGAAAGTATTTTCAAAGAACGTGCCGTAAATCAGGCATACGGCTTTCTTGCTATAAGTATAGTATGAAAATCATCAATCGTTCCTGTGTTGCTGTATTGTACTTTCAGATACTGTATTTCTGTAAATCCTCTTGAGATTAATATTTCTTTCAGAATTTCTGTCAAATGATAATAAAAATAAACTCTGCTTCCACCACTGCCTGTTTTATACCCTGATTTTTCCGCATCCCCTTCCACAAAACTGATATAAATAATTCCGTTTACATTCAGCAAATCATAAGCATCCTTAACCAGTTTTACCGTTTCATCATGTGATAAATAAGGCACACTAAAGCCACAAATGATTCCATCGTAAGCAGCATCAATTAAATGAATCTCCCGGCAATCCATCACAGAAAACTTTGCACCCGGATTATTCTTTTGTGCAAGCTCAATCATGTTAGGAGCAACATCAATTCCGTACAACTTAAACCCGGGATGTTTTGAGAGAAGATAACTTGCAATATTGCCGGGGCCACAACCAATTTCAAAAACTGCTGCATTTTCGTTATTCAGCAGTTTACAAAACAAATCATAGCTCTCATTGTACAAATCAAGTTTCATAAACTTTTCTTCGTACAGCAAAGCAATTTTATTCCAGGTTTCAAATGTTTCTTTGTATTGATCCATACAAATTGCCAACAATTTTTTCTTAAGATAAAAATTCTGCAGTTTACTTTACATGCCTTTAACCAATTAATTAAACAGCAATAATAAAATTCACTTCTTACACCTTAAAGCTACATATAGTAACATATTAGGTGAATATGATATAAAATTAAGTCTTCAGCCTGTTAATTATTTCTGCATCTATTCTGGCTGATTAAAAGCAAACTGTACTCTGACGAGCATCATTCTTTCTCAAAAACAGTGGCCAATTGTCTCATTGTTAGAAAATTATGCCGAACTACTGATTGCAATTCAGAAATAGCACTTTATCTTTAAACGCTATCTGAACAAGATTGCTCCATAGCATTATTAACGACCCTTAACTTTTAAAAACAAAATTCACAAACAATGAATAATGCACTGTTTCAATTACAATGGATTGACTATGCCATTATGTCGATTTATTTCCTCTTCGTATTAGGCATTGGCTGGGTATTAAAAAGATACATGAAAGATGCCAGCGCATTTCTTGAAGCCGGCCGTTCCATGCCAGCATGGGTTGCCGGGCTTGCATTTATTTCCACAAACCTTGGTGCCCTTGAAGTTATGGGAATGACTGGTTCCGGTGCCAAATACGGAATGCTTACCACACATTTTTACTGGATTGGCGCTATTCCGGCAATGGTGTTCCTTGCCATTTTTATGATGCCGTTTTATTACGGTTCAAAAGCAAGATCAGTTCCTGAATATTTAAAACTCAGGTTCGATGAAAAAACCCGTGGATTGAATGCAATTTTATTTGCAGTAATGACCATTCTTGCTTCCGGTATTTCAATGTATGCCTTAGCGTTGCTGATGGAAAAAGTGCTGGGATGGAACTTTAATGTGAGCCTGATCTTATCTGCTGCAATTGTGCTTGGTTATACGTATCTCGGCGGGTTATCTTCAGCGATTTATAATGAAGTGCTGCAGTTCTTCATCATCATCATTGGTTTGTTACCTGTTGTTTTATTAAGCCTGCACGAAGTTGGCGGATGGGATGGTTTAAAAGCCGGGCTTGATCCGATTGTAGCAGCAAAAGGTTATGCAGCCGACACTTACACCACTACGTGGAAATATACCGGAGCTGCAGCTTCCAACCCTATGGGTGTTGAGTGGTATGGCATTGCTGCGGGTTTAGGTTTTGTATTATCGTTTGGTTACTGGTGTACAAACTTTTTGATTGTGCAAAGAGCAATGGCAGCAGAATCAATTGTTGCTGCAAAGAAAACACCCTTGATTGGCGCTATTCCTAAAATGTTTATTCCTTTTCTGATTATTGTACCCGGCATCATTGCATTAGTATTGATGAACAACCCTGCATCGGGTTTCAGTATTATGGAAAACGGCAAACCTAATTATGACCTTACAATTATTATGTTGCTGAAACATTATTTACCTACCGGTGTTCTCGGACTTGGTATCACTGCTTTACTGGCTTCGTTTATGTCGGGTATGGCAGGAAACGTTTCTGCATTCAATACTGTATGGACTTATGATATTTATCAAAGCTATATCAGACCCGCAACTGACGATAAAGACGGCGATGCAAAACATTATCTGAAAGTAGGTCGGCTTGCAACTATTTTTGGTGTATTGGTTAGTATTGCGGCTGCATACCTTGCAGGTTTGTTTGGTAATATCATGGACTTTCTGCAAACCATTTTCTCTATGATTAATGCGCCGTTATTTGCCATCATTTTCCTTGGTATGTTCTGGAAACGTACAACAGGGCATGGTGCATTTATTGGTTTGCTTGCAGGTTTCCTTGTAGCACTTCTTCATCATGGCTTAACAATTCCTGATGGTGCTACAACAATGGTTAAAGGAGGTTGGTTAGGCGTTTTAAAGGTTTATCCTGTTGAAATGGCGCAAAACTTCTGGACAGCTATTTATGCCTGTGCATCTGCCGCAATTATTGCAGTTGCAATTTCATTATCAACAGCGCAAAAGAAATCGGACGATGAACTGAAAGGTCTTGTTTATTCTCTTACGCCTAAGATAAAAGAAGAAGATGTGGCGTGGTATAACAAAACCAGCACGTTGGCAGTTTTGGTTCTGGCTATTTTAGTTGTTTTATCAATTTTATTCTGGTAATCTTTTAAATTTAATTTTATGTTAGATATAAGACTTCCAATTGGTTTTCTTTTCAGTGTTCTTGGTGTACTGTTAACCATTTACGGATTCACGACAAGCAGTGATGCTGATATGTACACAAAATCGTTCAGTATCAATGTAAACCTGTGGTCGGGTATTGGTATGTTGGTATTTGGCGGAGTAATGCTGCTTTCAACCAAACTGGGGAAAAAGAAAAGCAAATAAAAATCAACCTTTTCAATATGTTAAAGGCTGCATTGTATATGCAGCCTTTTTATTTGAGTATAAAAACAAGATAAAGTTTTTATGCGGCATTAAGATAGCTTCTCAGTTCCTGTAAAACTTCTTTAACAGAATAATCAAGATCGTTGAGTAGTTCTGTTACCTTTTCTTTATCGGAAGTCTTTGTAAGATCAACTTTTTCGAGCACTTTCACTTTTTCAGCAACTGTTTCTTGAACGCCAATAATGTGTAATGTGGTTTTCATGTTATGGGCAATTTCTTTCATTTTAGTCTCATTGTCATTGGCAAACCACTCCTGCAAAAGTTTCATTTCATTGGGCAAGGTATCAAATACCTGATTAATCAGGTGTTCTATATTGGCTTTATTTCCTCCTGTAATTTTATTCAGGTAAGTTACGTTTATCAGTTTCAGTTGCAGATTCTGAGGTTCTTGTGCATCAGAATCGGCATAATAATCCAGTAATTCAAACAGCTTGACTTCGTCCACAGGCTTAGTAAGGTACGCATTCATTCCTGCGTTTATACTTGCCTGCTGTTCTTCCGGTAAACTATATCCACTCAATCCTATAATCGGAGTTTGCAACTGTAGCTCACTTCTGATCTTTCTCGTAGTTTCAATACCACTTAAACCGGGCATTTGTACATCCATTAGCACAAAATCATATTTCTTTTCTTTCAGCATACGTAATGCAACAAGCCCGTTTTCAGCATTATCAAAACAAAAATTTCCCTGCCTTAAAATATAGCCCATCAAATCTCTATTCATTTCATTATCATCAACAACAAGAATGTGTTTTTGCTTTTCTTGTTTCCTATAAATCTTTGGCTCATTAAAGGTGATTGATTGTTCCTTCCCGGCATTTTCATTTTCAGAATATGGAACAACAACAGTAAACTCTGTTCCTTTTCCATAATGCGAGGAAACGTCAATAGCACCTCCCTGCATTTCTACCAACTGCTTAACAATAGGCAGCCCCAGCCCGGTGCCTACATATTTTTTTGTTTGCCCGCTTTCAACCTGGTAAAAACGTTCAAAAATATAGGGCAACTTTGACTCTTCAATACCAACACCTGAATCAGTAATTACAAATTGCATCCAGCAACGGCTGCTGTTTCGCTTTAACAGCGACACATCAACACGTATATAACCCGCCTCGGTAAACTTGATTGAGTTTCCACACAGATTAACGAGTACCTGCATCAGCTTTCGTTCATCGCCTATAAATTCAACAGGCATGCTTTCATCAATATTAATTAAAAAATCAAGGTTCTTGCTTTCTGCTCGTATCTGCATAACTTTTGAAAGGTTATTAAGAACGTCCTTCAGGTTAAACGGATCTTTTGAAAACTGAATGTATCCTGATTCCAGTTTTGAATAATCTAAAACATCATTAATTACTTCCATTAACAGATTGCCTGAAATCTTCATAGCCTGAATCCATTGTCGTGTTTCAGCAGTATGCTCTTTTTTTAATAAGAGATTGGTATAGCCAATAATTGAGTTAAGCGGTGTGCGCAACTCATGCGTAACATTTGAAACAAACTGGTCCTTTGCCATCTGCGCCCGCTGTTCTTTTTGTACAGCAACTGATAACGACCGGTTCAGCATATTTGTTTCATACATTTTGTACATAACAAAAAATGCAATCATCGACATGAATATGAGCGATAAGACATTCCATTTCTTATCCAGTTCAAGCATTTTATTTTTTTCATTACTGCTTTCGTTATTGAGAAATGCAATTTTTGTATTTAATTTATTAACCAGTTCCTGTGCACTGAAGGACAACTCCTTTAATGCAACTCTGCGCTCCGGATTTTCAATTTGCTGCAATGCCGCAGTAATTCCGTTGTACTGGTACGTACGCATTACACTATTATTCAAATCAATCATGTTCTGTGATTTATGAATAAAAATGTTAACCAGGTATTTCGGCACATTTCCTTCATAAAAAGTTCTCACATCTGCAATATTTTTCTTAACACTGTTTACATTTTTCAAATAGTCATCCAGCTTGGCCGATTCATTTGTATGAAGATAGGTTTCCAGATTGTTCTCACTCTGTGTAATTAAAAAAACAGTTTTTTCAACAAGTTGCAGATATTTTTCGTGTTGAATAATAGAATCATTTTTTGAAGTATGTTCCTGCACAGAATGAAGCATTTTTAATTCTACAAGATAGTTAACAGCAATACCTGCAGATAATATAACAACAACCGTAAGAAATGCTGTAACCTGCTTATACGGGAGAAATCTTTTGGGAAAATTGAGCCAAAGTTTCATAGTCATGGATTTTGGAGGATTCAAGAGTGAAAAATTATAGTAAATCCTTATTAACTGCAACTAAATGAGTTTGTTTTTTCCCTATACTATTATTCGTAAATCTACGTCAGATATAGAATTTATTTAATCATTCTCCAGCACCACCGATGTAGTTTTCCCTCATAATCAAAAGGGGTGGTTAAGCGGGTAATGTCTTTAATTTCAGAAGCCTGAATTTCATTTTCACTTAGTTGGAACCTTTTTGCATTGTTACTGAAATACAGTACAGCTCCGGGTTTCATTGCATTTAGAGCAAGGTTCAGCAACTCAGCATGATCCTGCTGAATGTCTAAAAAATCTTTCATTTTTTTACTGTTACTGAACGTGGGCGGATCCACAATAACCAGATCATAAGATTGAGGAGTTACTTTATGGAGGTATTGCAAAACATCAGCAACTTCAAATTTGTATTTTGCAGGATTGATTAGAAGATTAATTTCAAAATTCCGTTTGGCCCATTCAATATATGTATTTGAAAGATCAACAGTAACCACTTCATCTGCTCCACCCTTTGCTGCATACACACTAAAAGCACCGGTATAAGCAAAAAGATTCAGCACTTTTTTCCCTTTTGATTCTTCCATCACCATTTTTCTTGTAATTCGATGATCGGGAAATAAACCAGTATCAAGATAATCAGACAGATTAACCAGGAATTTCAAGCCATTTTCTTCAACAGCAAAAAATTCTTTCTCATCGGAGTTCTTCTGGTATTGAGACAAACGATCAGTTTTTCTTTTCCGTTCCTTTGTATAAATATCATCAGTATTAATCTGTAAAACGCCGGCAATGGTATTTACAGTTTCCTCAAGCCAAAAAGCATGCTCTTCGTCTGATAGATGATGTTTAGCTTTATACTCACTTAAACAAACTTTGTTTTCATAAATATCTATGCTAACAGGGAACTCCGGCAGGTCTTTATCATATAAACGATAGCAGGAAATATTCATTTTTTTTGCCAGCTTACTTCTGTGTTTATACACTTTGCTTAGGCGATTACGGAACATTTCTATTTTATCACTTAGCATACCGTTTTGTTGATTATATTATAAAGCAAGCAAGCTGCACCCCCTGATGTCGCTGTTATCAATACGTCCAAGTACTTTAAAACTACCATCTTCATACACTTCACCTACATCATCGGTTGCAATAAAGCAACAGGAATAAATATTGGCAAGATCAATAATGTTAATAGCGCCCTTTCCGGTTGTTTTTATCAGTTGCGGATCGTATTCATCACGCACAAAAACTTTCATCCAGGGAGGGCATCTGAATAAACCATCACGTTGAGAATATGCCTGACTCATAAGTTCCGTCATTCCATATTCTGAATGCACATTTTCAACTCCAAAACTTTCCTTCAGCAGCTTGTGTACTTCTTCTCTTGTTAGCTCTTCTCTTCTGCCCTTCATTCCGCCAGTTTCAATAATAATTGTGTCAGTACAATTTAACCGGTACTTTTCTGCAAAATCGAGCAGGCCAAATGTTACACCAAATAAAATAACCGGTTGCTTATTAGCATTCAATTGTTGCAATGTCTCATACAGCTTATCCCATTCGTTCAGGTAAAATCCATTTGCCGGGTGATGACTTTTATCCATCAAACGTTTTACCATATAAACCAACGATGAATGCTGGCGTTCGAGGTATGAAGGAAGCAAACCAAGAATACAATAGTTTTCGCTTTTTCCGTAATTCAGTTCAAAAGCTTTAAAAAAAGATTGCTCATACAATTCAATTGATTGAACGTAATGCCTGCTTTGGATGGTTTGTGATGTGCCGCTGCTTTCAAAAACTATATGAGAATGAAAATTTGTTGTTACAACCGAATGCGTTTTAAAAAAACTGATTGGCAAAAATGGAATTTCAGCAATTTGACCAGGCTGCCAGTTCTGTTTACCAAGCATTTGGCAAAAAGTACGGTAAATCTCACTCTCCTTCAGTTGAAAGCGAAAAGCTTCCACTACAGCCTTATTAAAGGATGCAGCGTTTAACTCAAAAAGATTGTTAACAAAAGCAGGATTCAATTTTTTAATGCTGTATTAATGCTTAAATTTGAAATAAGAACAATTCTAAATGAAAGCAAAACTATTATTTCTTTTTTTAATCTTCTTTATTGTAATTAGCTGCAATAAAGATAAATATCAGACAAAACCCAGAGTTGAGTTTAAAGAAATAAAGCCTTCAAATAAGCAAGTGAATAGCGGTGATGTACTCACTATTGATTTGTCCGTTTACGACAAGGAAGGTGATGTTACAGACAGTCTGTTCATTATCCGTACACATACCGGCACACCATCATGTGGTGCCGACCCTGATACTTTAAGCACTTCTATCCCTGATTACCCAACATCAGAAAAAAGTAAAATCACTTTCAGGCTTCAATACGAGTATAATACCAACAATACGGCCTACCCCAAAATTCAACGGATTATTTGTGTGCCGGCACGTAATGACAGCACATCGTTCAAATTTTATGTAAAAGACGCAGCAGGAAATGTAAGTGATCCCGTTACACTTGATGGTGTTATTTTCTTTTAACAGTATTTATTGTTTTGAACAATAGTTTTATAAAATTTCTATTTTATCACCACATTATTATTGCATTTTGTGCTTTAGCCCTTAGTGTTCAAACAAAATTATTTTATTCTATTTTCGATTATCCGCTTACCTTGATTACATTTGTTTTTCTGGCTACATTGTTAAGCTATAATGTACACTTCACGTTAGCCGCCAGAAAGAATAACAACTCAGCCCAATTAAAATGGTTCAGGGAAAAAAAAGAATTGAACCTGCTGTTTAATTTTCTCACACTTATACTTATGTTCTGGTTCTGGTGGAAAATCAGGTCAGTCACATACCTTATTATCATATCAATTATTATCAATTTTACCTACACCGGCCCTTTGCTGCTTAAAAAACCGGTAAAATTGCCAACACTTCTAACCTTTAAAAAAAGTTATTTCATTGGCTTTGTATGGGCTTTTGTAACAGTGGTTTTGCCTTTGGCATTTTTTAAAGTTGAACCACAGTTGAATGAAATTTTCCTGTTCATGAACCGGATGATGCTGGTTGCTCTTGCTACTATGATATTTGACTACCGGGATAAACTACAGGACTTCGAATCGGGGGTGCATACACCTGCTAACCTGATGAGTGAAAAGCAGTTTACTCTTTTTTTCTGGCTCAATGTGCTGATTTATTTTGTAACTGTTTTTGTAATAGCAGCCCGTTTTCAAAACAATATTCACCTGCTACAGATAATACCCGGCTTTTTACTCGTTTACCTGCTTGATAAATCTAAAAAACAAACAGGGGAATACTTCTATCTCGGAATAGTTGATGGGGTACTGCTCCTCTCCAGCCTGCTGAGTTTATTCATCCTGATTTAAGTACATTTGCTAAAACCATGAACGATGGCAAAAGACAAAAAATCATCCAAAAAGAAATCTTTACTTACAGCAGATTCAATTAATTTTTTAAAAAAATATCATAATACACATTCTCCGGTTGGTTTTGAAACCAGCGGACAAAAAGTGTGGCTTGATTACCTGAAACCATATATTGATTCCCACTTTGTTGATGCGTATGGCACAGCAGTTGGTATAATAAATCCCGATCAGCCATTTAAGGTTGTAATAGAAGCGCATGCCGATGAAATCAGTTGGTTTGTAAATTATATTACTACAGATGGATTGATTTACCTGAAACGGAATGGTGGTGTTGATCACCAGATAGCTCCGGCAAAGCGTGTTTTAATTCATGGAAAAAAGGGGATTGTGAAAGCTGTTTTCGGATGGCCTGCTATTCATACCCGCTACAGTAATCCTGAAGCAAAAGAACCGCAGCCAAAAGTTGATAACCTCTGGCTCGATTGCGGCGCAAGAACAAAAAAGGAAGTGGAAGATTTAGGCATAAAAGTAGGCTGCGTGGTTACCTATGAAGAAGGTTTTGATGAACTCTCTTATGGTTATTATATTGCCCGTGCATTTGATAACCGTGTTGGCGGTTTTATGATTGCCGAAGTTGCACGCTTACTAAAAGAGAATAAAAAGAAACTTCCTTATTCATTATACATTGTTAATGCGGTGCAGGAAGAGATTGGTTTACGTGGTGCTGAAATGATTGCAAGAAGAATTAAACCCGATGTGGCTATTGTTACTGATGTTACACATGATACCACAACACCTTTGATAAGCAAAATCATTGAAGGTGAAATTGCCTGCGGCAAGGGCCCATCTTTAGCAACGGCACCGGCTATACACAACAAACTGTTAGACTTTGTTACAGATATTGCCGAAAATAAAAAAATACCAGTTCAATGGCGTTCATTAAGCCGTAGTACGGGAACAGATACAGATTCATTTGCCTATGCAAACGACGGATGCCCCTCTGTCCTCATAAGTATTCCGCTTCGTTATATGCATACAACGGTTGAAATGCTGCATAAAGATGATATTGAAAGTACAATTCAGTTAATATACGAATCATTGCTTGCATTAACTCCAAAAACCAACCTCAGATATTTATGATACATCTTTTATATCTTGATCCCGGCAGCGGCAGCTACCTGATACAGGTAATTATTGCAGCAGTTTTAGGTGTAATATTTTATTTTAAAAGTGGATGGAACTGGATAAAAAGTTTTTTTGTAAAAACCCCGCCTAAAACCGAAGAAGAAAAGAATGAATCAGTTGACTAATCATCATCCTGCTTCTTTCAGAGATCCGTCTGGTTTTATTTATGAACAAGATGGTTTGGTGTACAGGTTTGTATCAACCTTGTATCAAACTGATTATGATTTGCTCATCGGTTCAGGATTAGCAGATAGTTTAGTAAAACAGAAGCTGTTGCTTCCTTTTATTGAACTTAATGAAAATCATACCCATAGAAACGACTGGTATAAAACATTACAGCCAAAGCAAATTCCTTTTTTCACTTACGCATGGGAATGGAGTTTTGATCAATTAAAAGATGCCGCATTAACAACACTTGCTGTTTGTAAAAATTCTTTACAAAAGGGAATGATATTGAAGGATGCCACACATACCAATACTCAGTTTGTTGATGGCAGTGCTAAGTTGATTGATACACTTTCGTTTGAAAAATACGAAGAAGGAGAACAATGGGTTGCATACCGGCAGTTTTGCGAATGCTTTTTAAATCCATTGCTAATTGCTACACATAGAGGAATGGAAGTGCATAAGCTGATGCTTGCATATCCCGATGGTGTACCGGTGGGATTAACAGCACAGTTGTTGCCTTATAAAACAAAATTTAACCCGTCTGTTTATCTGCATGTACACTTGCATGCAAAAATTGCAGGTAAGTCTGTAAAAGAAGGCAAAACAAAAAGAAAAGTAACTCAGAAAAATATTGAGCAGATACTACAGAGCTTACTTGATCTTATTCAAAGTCTTAAACTCCCTGTTAAAAAAACAGTCTGGAATAATTACTACGATGAAACTATTTTAAGCGAATCCTATCTTACAGAAAAAAAAAGAACTGTTTCATCGTTGCTCTCAACACTAAATTACACTTCAGTTATTGATTTAGGGGCTAATGAAGGTGAATTTTCTTTGCTCTGTAATAGAGAAGCGTTGGTTGTTTCTGCCGATTTTGACAGCGACTGTATTGATTCTTTCTACAGATTAATCAAAGAACAAAAGCTGAAAAACATTGTTCCTGTTGTTGTTGATCTTACTTACCCAACTCCGGGAATGGGCTGGATGAATAAAGAAAGGCCAGCACTATTCAGCCGTAAAAAGTTTGATGTTTGTCTGGCACTGGCATTGGTTCATCATCTTGCCATTGCAAAAAATATTTCATTTGCACAATTAGCCGAGTTTTTTGCTGAGATATGTGATGAGTTGATAATTGAGTTTGTTCCAAAAACAGACCCGAAGATTGAGGAAATGCTGAAGTGGAGGGAAGATGTTTTTAGTGACTATAATGAGAATGAGCTAGAAAAAGCATTCAGTCCGTTATATAGCTTGGCTCAAAAATTACCTGTAACCGGTTCTCAAAGAGTGTTATACTATTTTCAAAAGAACTAATTCATTGAAAAGTTTTCTTACAAATACATTAATTACTGATGAAAACATTTCTGCAAAAAGTCAAAACAGGATTAAGAGAGAATGCCTTCTTCTTACTCTTATTGCCATTGTTTTTTATATATAGTGGTTATAACGAATTATTTGGATTTCTGTCAGCAGGCTTAGTATTAGCAAATCTTTTCTTTCTTCTTGTTGCAATAGCATTCATTTATCTTATCGGCATTCTTATTTTCCGGAATAAAACAAAAGCATCGGTTTTTACATTTTTTATCACGCTGCTATTTCTTGTTTTTGGTTATTTACAGGATGTAATGAAAGGCAGTTTACTCCCCTCTTTCATAAACAAGTATAGCTTTCAATTGCCTGCTGTTTTTGCCATACTCATTGCTTTACTGATTTATGTAAAAAAAAGCAGGAGCAATTTCAGAGAACTGTTTAATTTTCTAAATCTGTTGTTTATTATTCTGTTACTTTCAGAAGTTCCAAACAGTATCAGGCGCTATCGTCTTGATAAAAGTGTTCACAATTTAATTGACTTTAGATTTAATGCGCTTAACGAATATCAACCTTCTGCAAACGTTCCTGATTCTTTAAAACCTGATATCTATTTTCTTGTTTTTGATGCAATGGGCTCATCAAAAAGCATTAAGAATGGTTTAAACAAAGACAACAGTCAGTTCGATTCTTTCCTGCATCAAAAAGGATTTTATATTGCTGCAAATGCAAGATCAAATTACAACTGGACGATTCATTCGCTAAGCAGCACACTTAATATGGATTACCTTCCATCATGGATTGCACCTGTAATGAATGATCCCAAAGTTTATTTCTGGGGATCTTCATCCATACTCGATAATTCACTGATTGAAATACTGAAAAAGGAAGGTTATCAAACACATTCGTATCAACAGATTTCATTTGGAAATAAAGATTGGCATGGTAAAACCTACTTTGATGATCTGAAAACATATCATTATTCATTCAAAACTTTACCTGGCAGAATTTACAGAGATCTATTCTGGAATTATTTAAAAATAAATGCCGCTTTCATCCACAAAAAACAAATCACTTCTATTACAGAAAGAGGTCAGGTGAAGAAAGATTATTTCGATACAACAAAGTCGCTGATTAAGCAGGCCTGTAGCTTGGGTGGAAAACCAAAATTTGTTTACGGTCACTTTATGGTTCCGCATGAACCGTATGTTTTTGACAGTACAGGCAATATAAAACCAGCAGAGCAAATGCTGAAAGAAAATGCAAAGACAAGCGATGAAGCTTATTATGAACACCTGCTATTTGCAAGAAAAACAATTGAGGAACTTGTGACGTATATCCAGTTGCATAGCAAAAAAAATACAGTAATTATCGTAGAAGGAGATCATGGTTACAGAACAGAAAAAGGAAATGTTACAGGGTATTCATTTCAGAATTTCAGTTCCTTTTATTTTCCGGATCACAACTATGAGCTATTGTATGACTCAATTACACCTGTAAACACCTTTCGGGTTGTACTGAACAAATATTTCAATACGAATCTTCATTTGTTGAAAGACACAAGCATTCTTGTAACACCGCAAAAGGAAACTATCAGGAAATCAGAAAAGATACAGCCAACTCATACCCCTTTAACCCCAAACCAATAATGCTACCTGCAGCTTTTGCACTTACATGCGACAGGTGACGGAATTCTTCCCTTGCATGCACATTGGAAATATGCACTTCAACAACAGGAGTTTTTATTGCAGCTATGGCATCACCAATAGCAACAGATGTATGTGTATAGCCACCGGGGTTCATGATAATTCCATCATAACTGAAACCAACACGCTGCAATTCATTAATCAGCTCTCCTTCCACATTACTCTGGTAATAATGAAATTCAACTTCAGGGAACTTTGCTTTCAGTTCAACCAGGAACTCTTCAAACGACTGGCTGCCGTAAATGCCCGGCTCTCGTTTTCCAAGCAGGTTTAAATTTGGCCCGTTAATAATGGCAATCTTCTTCATAACGTAAATATAAGAAAGGGAAAATGAAAACGCCGCCTGCGTTTTATGCGGCGGCGTTTGTATAATGTTTGCACAACTTAATTCAATGTGCTTTTGATCATATTAACAAAATCATCAAAAAGGTAACGACTGTCGTGCGGACCAGGAGTTGCTTCCGGATGATACTGCACAGAAAATGCAGGACGATCTTTCAGTTTAATTCCTTCAATTGATTCATCATTCAGGTTCACATGTGTTACTTCAACATTTGCAGTATTAAACACTGCAGTCGCATCAACAGCAAAGCCGTGATTCTGTGTAGTGATTTCGCACAAACCTGTTGCAAGGTTTTTAACAGGATGATTTAATCCCCTGTGGCCATGATGCATTTTAAATGTTGGAATTCCATTGGCCAATGCAAGCAACTGGTGACCTAAACATATTCCGAAAGTTGGTTTCTTTTCGTTCACAATTGCTTTTACAGTTTCAATGGCATAATCCATACTTGCAGGGTCGCCGGGACCATTTGAAATAAAATATCCTGCGGGACTAAATGCTTTCAGTTCATCAATCTTTGTTTTGGCAGGAAATACTTTCAGGTAAGCACCACGATCAACCATACATTGCAGAATGTTGAGTTTTGTACCAAAATCCATTACTGCAATTCTTACAGGTGAGCTTTCATCGCCCATTGTAAATGCTTCTTTTGTACTTACAGTACTTGCCAGTTCCAACCCTTCCATTGAAGGCACTTTTGCCAGCTCTTCTTTCAGTTTTACTTCATCCAGTATTTCAGATGAAATAATGCAGTTCATTGCACCTTTCGTACGCACATGAGCAACCAGCGCTCTTGTATCAACATTTTCAATTGCAACAATATTCTGTGCAACTAAATATTCCTGCAATGAATGATCGGCAATGTATCTTGAAAAACGATCTTCAAGGTTGCGTCCAATCAATCCTTTAATTTTTACAGTTTTACTTTCTACATCTTTTGCAAATGTGCCATAGTTTCCAATATGCACATTGTTCATGATGATGATCTGACCGGTATAGCTGGGATCAGTAAATACTTCCTGGTAACCGGTCATACCTGTGTTAAAACAAATTTCACCGGTAGTGGTACCAATTTTACCAAAAGCTTTTCCGTAAAAAACATTTCCGTCTTCCAGCATTAGAATTGCTATCTGACTTCCTGTGGGCATGTGTGGTTGTGTCATATTAATTTGCAAAATAAAAGAGGCAGAACCAAATGGCCTGCCTCTGAATCATATTTTTTTCAACATTGAATTTATTCTTCTGATTTTGCTTCAGTTGATTCTTCTGCAGCAGGCGCTTCAGCTTGTGCTTCAGCTTTTTTCTTCGCACCACCACCAGCACGACGGGTTTTCTTAGCAGGAGCAGCAGCTTCGCCTTTTCCTTTACCATAGATTTCATTGAAATCAACCAGTTCAATCATCGCTTTTTCTGCATTATCACCTACACGAATTCCTAATTTCAGGATTCGGGTATAACCACCGGGACGGCTTGCTACTTTTTCAGCAACAGCACCAAACAATTCAGCAACAGCTTCTTTGTTTTGTAAATAGCTGAACACAACACGACGGCTGTGAGTAGAATTATCTTTAGCCTTTGTGATTAATGGCTCAATCCAGGTACGTAATGATTTTGCCTTGGTTAAGGTTGTAACAATACGTTTGTGCTGAATCAATTCAATTGCGAGGTTGGTAAGTAATGCTTTTCTGTGAGAAGCAGTACGGCCCAGATTTTTGATTTTGTCTCCGTGACGCATGACGTTTTTAATTTGACAATTTGAAAATTCAGCAATTTGAAAATTGCCTCAACTTCAAATCCTTGTTATAAATAAGCTGTACCGTGTCAGGAATTACAGCTTTTGTATTTTAATTTCTCCCCTTTAGGGGTTGAGGGCTTAATCGATATTATCTAATCCCATTTTGTGCAGATCCATTCCAAAGTGTAAGCCTCTTTCGCCTAACACCTGCTCAATTTCAGCCAGTGATTTCTGACCAAAGTTGCGGAACTTCATCAGGTCTTCCTGTTCGTACTGAACCAGTTCACTTAATGAATTGATCTTAGCAGCTTTCAAACAGTTGAAGGCACGTACTGAAAGATCGAGATCTTCCAATGGAGTCTTCAACACCTTACGTAACTGAAGCATTTGTTCATCAACCACATCTTCTTTCTTCTCTTCCTTGTTATCGAAAGTGATGTTTTCGTCTGTGATGATCATCAGGTGCTGAATTAAGATACGGCTTGCCTGTTTTACTGCTTCTTCAGGATGAATAGTGCCGTCAGTAATTACTTCCATCACCAGCTTTTCAAAGTCTGTGCGTTGTTCCACACGAGTATTCTCGATAGAATATTTCACATTCTTGATAGGAGTAAAGATGGCATCAGTTGCAATATAACCAAACGGAGCATCCTTTGGTTTGTTATCATCAGAAGGAACATAGCCACGACCCTTAGCAATATTGATTTCAATATCAAGCTTTGAACTTGGGTCCATTGTGCAGATCAGCAATTCAGGATTCATTACTTCGAATGTCTGGGTTGCTTCACCAATGTTAGCAGCAGTAAATTCTGTTTTATTTTTCAGGCTTAAAGTGATCTTTTCAGTTGCAACATCATGATCAACTTTCTTTTTAAAACGAACCTGTTTAAGGTTAAGAATGATTTCTACAACGTCTTCACTTACACCTTTTACAGTTGCAAATTCATGGTCGGCGCCTTCGATTTTAATACCGGTAATAGCGTAACCTTCTAATGAATTCAGCAATACACGGCGTAAAGCATTACCAATTGTAACACCATAACCGGGTTCAAGCGGACGAAATTCAAATTGAGCTTCAAAGTCAGTTGCTTTCTGAAGAACAATTTTGTCGGGTTTTACGAAATTCAAAATAGCCATATTGAAGTTTCTTGTTTACATTTTGAAATCGGCTTTTCAGCCATGATTAAGCTGCGGTTGCGTCGCACTCTTGTACGGTTTGTATTTCTACTCACCATTCACAACTCACCACTCACGATTACTTACTGTACAATTCCACGATCAGTTGTTCCTTAATATTTTCAGGAACACTTTCACGTTCAGGATATGCAATGAACGTACCTTTTACTTCAGCTTCGTTGTAATCAATCCAGTTAAATTTAGGATTCTTTCCTTTAATCTGGCTTATTACAGCAGTGTTGTCTTTGCTCTTATCTTTCAAGCTAACAACATCGCCTGGCTTTAAACTGAATGAAGGTACGTTAACCACTTCACCATTAACTGTAATGTGTTTGTGACTAACAAGCTGGCGTGCAGCAGGACGGCTTGGAGCAATACCTAAACGATAGATAGTGTTATCCAAACGTGCTTCAAGAAGGCGGATCAGGTTTTCACCAGTAACACCTTTTAAGCGTGCAGCTTCTTCAAATGTTTTACGGAATTGCTTCTCTAATACACCGTAAGTGTATTTAGCTTTTTGCTTTTCACGCAACTGTAAAGCGTATTCACCTAAAGTTTTACGTTTACGTGTTGCACCATGTTGTCCGGGAGGGTTGCTGTTTTTGCCCAACCACTTTCCATTTCCCAGGATGGGTTCACCGAAAATACGGGAGATTTTGGTCTTAGGACCAGTGTAACGTGCCATAGTTTTTATTCATTTACGCTTTTTAGAAACCGGTGAACTGATCGTTAAAAGCGTTAAAAATTAATCAGTCACCCTTTGTTAAAATGAATCAATGGCGATTCAAATATGTAAAATAAAGCTGTCAGCTAATAGCCAACAGCTTGTATTATTAAACTCTTCTCTTCTTAGGAGGACGACAACCGTTGTGTGGTAAAGGAGTAACGTCTTTAATCATTGCTACTTCAATACCTGATTGTGATAATGCACGGATGGCACCTTCACGACCAGAACCGGGTCCTTTTACATAAACATCTACACGCTTAACACCTGCATCGAAAGCTACTTTTGCAGCTTCAGCTGATGCAACCTGTGCAGCATAAGGAGTGTTTTTCTTGGAACCTTTAAAGCCCATTTTACCGGCGCTGCTCCATGAAATAACCTGACCTTGCTTGTTTGTTAAGCTGATAATGATGTTGTTGAAACTTGCAGTAATGTGTGCATCACCATGTGCATCAATCTTTACTACTCTTTTTTTGGCGGCAGCTTTAGCGCTTACCTGTTGTGCTTTTGCCATAATTAATAACCGAGGTAATCATTTGTTTAAAAAATTATCACGCTTAAACGTGACCAGATCAAACGCTCCGTTGCACCAAACATCTGCTGCTGATCTGAAAGAACCGGTGCTATGCTGAAGGCCCAAGTTTTCAAAACACAAGGTACAAGCTTGCGACTTGTACCTTGTTCCTTGTGCCGTTAAGCTTATTTCTTAGTTGCCTTCTTCTTACCTGCAACCGTTTTACGCTTACCTTTTCTTGTGCGGCTGTTTGTTTTTGTACGTTGGCCACGAACCGGTAAGCCTTTACGATGACGTAAACCACGGTAGCATGCAATATCCAGCAAACGTTTAATGCTCATCTGCACTTCACTACGCAACTGACCTTCTACTTTCAGCTCATTGGTAATGATGTTACGGATAGCATTCAGTTCATCATCATTCCATAAATGAACTTTCTTGTTTACATCAATACCAGCCTTTTCAAGGATGTATTTTGCAGTAGATGGTCCAATACCATA
>APMI01003937.1_pt1 | contig 19162 bp, 11 predicted proteins | sample 667938 | NCBI WGS metagenome assembly APMI01 (sample SAMN01084076, study PRJNA167559) | wastewater metagenome | biome: Wastewater | place: Denmark: Ejby Moelle, Odense | collected 2011-11-28 | reverse complement strand
TTTCGGGCGGCAATCACCCGCTCTATCTCGGCAAGACGGAAGACATCCCCTTCCTCAGGAACCAGACCCGCCTCACCTTCGCCCGCTGCGGCGTCATCGATCCCGTCTCGCTGGAGGACTACAAGGCCCATGGCGGCCTGAAGGGCCTTCGGACGGCTATCGCCATGGTCCCGGCGGATGTGGTCAAGCAGGTCACCGACAGCGGCCTTCGCGGCCGCGGCGGCGCGGGTTTCCCGACCGGCATCAAGTGGAAGACGGTGCTCGATGCGGCGGGTCCGCAGAAATACATCGTCTGCAACGCCGACGAGGGCGACAGCGGCACCTTCGCCGACCGTATGATCATGGAGGGCGATCCCTTCGTGCTGATCGAGGGCATGGCGATTGCGGGCCTCGCAACCGGCGCAACCAAGGGCTATGTCTACACCCGCTCGGAATATCCGCACGCCATCGCCGTCATGAGCGAGGCGGTCGAGGTCGCGCGCGCCGCCGGCGTGCTCGGCCCGTCCGTACTCGGCTCGGGCAAGGCCTTCGACATGGAGATCCGCACCGGCGCGGGCGCCTATGTCTGCGGCGAGGAAACGGCCCTTCTCAACAGCCTCGAAGGCAAGCGCGGCGTCGTGCGCGCCAAACCCCCGCTGCCGGCCCTGCAGGGCTTCCTCGGCCGCCCGACGGTCGTCAACAATGTCATATCCCTCGCCTCCGTGCCGATCATCATGGACAAGGGCGCGGACTATTACCGCGACTTCGGCATGGGCCGCTCGCGCGGCACGATCCCGATCCAGATCGCCGGCAATGTCAGGCATGGTGGCCTCTACGAGACCGCCTTCGGCCTGACGCTCGGCGAGATCGTCGATGAGATCGGCGGCGGCACCGCCTCCGGCCGCCCGGTCCGCGCCGTACAGGTCGGCGGCCCGCTCGGCGCCTATTTCCCGCGCGCGCTGTTCGATACGCCCTTCGACTACGAAGCCTTCGCGGCGAAGGACGGCCTTATCGGCCATGCCGGCATCACCGTCTTCGACGACACGGTCGACATGCTGAAACAGGCGCGCTTCGCCATGGAATTCTGCGCCGTCGAAAGCTGCGGCAAGTGTACGCCCTGCCGCATCGGCTCAACCCGCGGCGTCGAGACAGCCGACAACATCGCGCGCGGCATCGAGCCGGAGAAGAACCGCGAACTGCTGACCGACCTCTGCAACACCATGAAGTTCGGCTCGCTCTGCGCATTGGGCGGCTTCACGCCCTACCCGGTCATGAGCGCCATGACCCATTTCCCGGAAGACTTTTCGCCGGCGCCGATAGCGGAGGCAGCGGAATGAGCGAGACGGAAAAGGTCAAGGGTCCGGCCTCCTACTTCCCTTCCATCGAGAAGACGTACGGCCAGCCGATAGAGCACTGGAAAGACATCATCCGCGCGCAGGATGGCAAGGCACATATGCAGATCGTCGCGTTCCTCAAGGAAACACACGGTCTCGGCCATGGCCATGCCAACGCGCTCGTCGCGGCGACGCTCGCCGAGACGAAAGCCTGAGACTTGAACCCAAGCCGCCGCCAATCAGCGGTGCAGAATTGCCCGGAGGTTCCCATGCCCCTCGTTCCTGAAATCGACTTCGGTACTCCCGCCTCCCGTTCGGAAAAGATGGTGACGCTCACCATCGACGGCAACGAGATTTCCGTTCCCGAGGGCACCTCCATCATGCGCGCCTCCATGGAGGCCGGCATTCAGGTGCCAAAACTCTGCGCCACCGACATGGTCGACGCTTTCGGCTCCTGCCGCCTCTGTCTCGTGGAGATCGAGGGCCGGGGCGGCACGCCCGCCTCCTGCACCACGCCGGTCGCGCCCGGCCTCGTCGTCCATACCCAGACGAGCCGCCTCAAGCAGATCCGCAAGGGCGTGATGGAGCTTTACATCTCCGACCACCCGCTCGACTGCCTGACCTGCGCGGCCAACGGCGACTGCGAATTGCAGGACATGGCGGGGGCCGTCGGCCTGCGCGACGTGCGCTACGGCTACGAGGGCGACAACCACGTCAAGGCCCGGAGCAACGGCGAGGCGAACGCCCGCTGGATGCCGAAGGACGAATCGAACCCCTATTTCACCTATGACCCTTCCAAGTGCATCGTCTGCTCGCGTTGCGTGCGCGCCTGCGAGGAAGTGCAGGGCACCTTCGCGCTGACCATCGAGGGCCGCGGCTTCGACAGCCGCGTCTCGCCCGGCATGCACGAGAATTTCCTCTCCTCCGAATGCGTCTCCTGCGGCGCCTGCGTGCAGGCCTGCCCGACCGCGACGCTCACGGAAAAGTCGGTGATCGAGATCGGCCAGCCGGAGCATTCCGTCGTCACCACCTGCGCCTATTGCGGCGTCGGCTGCTCCTTCAAGGCGGAGATGCGCGGCGAGGAACTGGTGCGCATGGTGCCGTGGAAGGACGGGCAGGCCAACCGCGGCCATTCCTGCGTCAAGGGCCGCTTCGCCTATGGCTACTCGACCCATCGTGAACGCATCCTCAACCCCATGATCCGCGAGAAGATCTCCGATCCCTGGCGGGAAGTGAGCTGGGAAGAGGCCTATGCCCATGTGGCGTCGGAATTCCGCCGCATCCAGTACCAGTACGGCCGCGATTCCGTCGGCGGCATCACCTCCTCGCGCTGCACCAACGAGGAGACCTATCTCGTCCAGAAGCTGATCCGCGCCGGCTTCGGCAACAACAATGTCGATACCTGCGCCCGCGTCTGCCATTCGCCGACCGGCTACGGCCTCGGCCAGGCCTTCGGCACCTCCGCCGGCACGCAGAACTTCGACAGCGTCGAGTTCACCGATGTCGTGATCATCATCGGCGCCAACCCCACCGACGCCCACCCGGTCTTCGGCTCGCGCCTCAAGAAGCGCCTGCGCCAGGGCGCAAAGCTGATCGTCATCGACCCGCGGCGCATCGATCTGGTCTCCTCGCCGCATGTCCAGGCGTCCTACCACCTGCCGCTCCGCCCGGGCACGAACGTCGCCGTCGTCACCGCGCTTGCCCATGTCATCGTGACCGAGGGGCTGTACGACGAGAAATTCATCCGCGAGCGCTGCGACTGGTCGGAATTCGAGGACTGGGCCGCCTTCGTCGCCGAACCGCGCCACAGCCCGGAAGAGACCGAAGCGTTGACCGGCGTGCCGGCGGAAACCCTGCGCGGCGCCGCACGGCTCTTCGCCACTGGCGGCAACGGCTCGATCTATTACGGCCTCGGCGTCACCGAGCATAGCCAGGGTTCGACCACCGTCATGGCCATCGCCAACCTCGCCATGGCGACCGGCAATATCGGCCGGGAGGGCGTCGGCGTGAACCCGCTGCGCGGCCAGAACAACGTGCAGGGCTCCTGCGACATGGGTTCCTTCCCGCATGAGCTGCCGGGCTACCGCCATATCTCCGACGATGCGACCCGCGACGTCTTCGAGAAACTCTGGGGCGTCAAGCTCAACAACGAACCGGGCCTGCGCATTCCCAACATGCTGGACGCCGCCGTCGAGGGCACCTTCAAGGGGCTCTACATCCAGGGCGAGGATATCCTCCAGTCCGACCCGGACACCAAGCATGTCTCGGCCGGCCTTGCCGCCATGGAATGCGTCGTCGTGCAGGATCTCTTCCTGAACGAGACGGCCAACTACGCCCATGTCTTCCTTCCGGGCTCGACCTTCCTCGAGAAGGACGGCACCTTCACAAATGCCGAGCGCCGCATCAACCGCGTTCGCCGCGTCATGACGCCGAAGAACGGCTATGCCGACTGGGAGGTCACGCAGAACCTGGCGCAGGCCATGGGCCTTGCCTGGAACTATACGCATCCTTCCCAGATCATGGACGAGATCGCCGCAACGACCCCGAGCTTCGCGCTGGTCTCCTACGACTATCTCGAAAAGGTCGGCTCGGTGCAGTGGCCCTGCAACGAGCAGCATCCTCTCGGCTCTCCCATCATGCACACGGACGGCTTCGTGCGCGGCAAGGGCAAGTTCATCCGGACGGAATATGTCGCGACCGACGAGAAGACCGGCCCGCGCTTCCCGCTGCTGCTCACCACCGGCCGCATCCTCAGCCAGTACAATGTCGGCGCCCAGACCCGGCGCACCGAGAATGTCGTCTGGCACGAGGAGGACCGGCTGGAGATGCATCCGCACGATGCCGAGAACCGCGGCATCCGCGATGGCGACTGGGTCCGGCTTGCCAGCCGTGCCGGCGAGACCACGTTGCGCGCGCTCGTCACCGACCGCGTATCGCCGGGCGTCGTCTACACGACCTTCCACCACCCGCTGACCCAGGCCAACGTCATCACCACCGATTTCTCCGACTGGGCGACGAACTGCCCGGAATACAAGGTGACGGCAGTGCAGATCTCGCCCTCCAACGGTCCCTCCGACTGGCAGGTCGAATATGACGACCTGTCGAAGCGGTCGCGCCGCATTGCCGGCAAGCTGGAGGCGGCAGAGTAGGATTCTCGCGTGGCGGATTTCGCTTCATCGATCAAGGTTCCCGAAACCGCCCGTCGCAACGGGCGGCTTTCGGAGGGTGAGCGCTTCGTGCCGGAGGAAACGCCGGTCGCCTTTTCCTATGCCGGCTCGACCCATGCCGTCATGATGGCGACACCCGCCGACCTTGAGGATTTCGCGGTCGGCTTCAGCCTCACGGAAGGCATTATCGGCGAACCCGCGGAGATCGAGGCCGTCGACGTGCTGCAGGAGGACAAGGGCATCGATCTGCAGATCCGACTTGCCGATCCGCAGAACGACGCGCTGACCGCCCGCCGCCGCCACATGGCTGGCCCCGTCGGTTGCGGCCTTTGCGGCATCGAATCCATCGAGCAGGCCGTGCGGGTGACACCCTCGGTTCGTTCGTCGTCGCTTACATTGAGCGAAGACGAGGTGGTCGAGGCCGTGCGCCTGCTGAACGGCCAGCAGCCGCTACATATGGCGACACGCGCCGTGCATGGCGCAGGCTTCTATGTGCCGGGCACAGGTCTCATCGCCGTGCGCGAGGACGTCGGGCGGCACAATGCGCTCGACAAGCTCGTCGGCGCCGCGCGGCGCGCGGGCCATGCCGGCGCTACGGGCGCAGTGGTGGTGACGAGCCGTGTTTCGGTCGAGATGGTGCAGAAGACGGCCATCGTCGGCAGTCCCTTCATCATCGCCATTTCTGCACCGACGGCGCTCGCCATCCGCACGGCGCAAGAGGCCGGCATGACGCTGATCGCGCTGGTGCGCGGCGACGAGTTCGAGATTTTCACCGGTGCGGAACGCATCGTCTCCGGCCCCGCAAGACGGGCCGGCAACGGTTAGGAGACAGGAATGTCCGAAGGCAACAAGCTCGTCAGGATGGCGAACCAGATCGCCACCTTCTTCCATTCGCAGCCGGCAAGCGAAGGCCCCGACGGCGTGGCGACGCATATCAACAAGTTCTGGGAGCCGCGCATGCGCCGCCAGCTCTTCGACATCGTCGACAACCATGGCGGCGAAGGGCTCGATGCACTGGTTCTCGCGGCCGTGCCGCTGATCCACCGCCCACCACCGGCGGAAGTGCCGGCCGCGGCGCGCTGATCCTGAAATACCAACGGCCGGCATCACTGCCGGCCGTTTTCATGCCATGGGCTGCGCTCAGAACTCTTCCCAGTTCTCTGCTGCCGGCGCCGTGGAGCCGCGCGACGACCGCATGGTGCGTGCCACGGCATGAAGTTGTGCGACATTGACCGGCGCGGCACCGGGCGCCTGCGCGCGCTGGACGGGCTGCGCATTGCCGGCAAGCTGGAACCGGCGGATGAGGGCATGCAACGCATCGGCTTCCCGCGCCATGGCGTGGCTTGCGGCCGTGCTCTCTTCCACCATGGCGGCGTTCTGCTGCGTCGCCTGGTCCATCGCATTGACCGACTGGTTGATCTCCCGAAGCCCCGTCGATTGCTCGCGCGAGGCCTCGACGATGGCCGCGACATTGGTATGGACCTCCTGCACCTGCACCAGGATTTCCTGCAGAGCCCGCCCCGTCTCGTCGACCAGCGCCACGCCGCTCCTCACCTGCTCGCCGGATGTGGTGATCAGCGCCTTGATGTCCTTGGCGGCACTCGCCGAGCGTTGCGCCAGCTCGCGCACTTCCTGCGCGACAACCGCAAAGCCCTTGCCCGCTTCACCCGCCCGCGCCGCTTCCACGCCGGCATTCAGCGCCAGCAGATTGGTCTGGAACGCGATATCGTCGATGACACCGATGATGTTGGAGATCTCGCGGGAGGATTGCTCGATCTGCCCCATCGCATCGATCGCCTTCTTGACAACCTCGCCGGACTTTTCCGCCCCGGTGCGGGTCTTGCTGACCAGCGTGCCGGCCTCGTCGGCGCGGCGGCTCGAATCGCCGACCGTCGTGGTGATCTCGTCCAGCGCCGCAGCGGTTTCCTCGACAGAGGCCGCCTGCTGTTCGGTGCGCTTGGCAAGGTCGTCCGCCGCAGAGCGGATTTCCTGCGCGCCCGACGCGATGGCATTGGCATTGGTCTCGACCGTGCGCATGGCTTCGTGCAGGCCGGCGACGGCCTCGTTGAAATCCGTGCGCACCGCTTCCATCGAGGGCACGAAGGCGGTCGTGAGGTTCTGCGTGAGGTCCCCGTCCGCCAGCGCCTTCAGCGCGCCGCCGAGTGCGTTGATCGCCGACATGCGCTCCGTCACATCGGTGGCGAACTTCACCACCTTGTAGACCCGGCCATTGATATCCCGGATCGGGTTATAGGCCGCCTGGATCCAGATTTCCCGTCCGCCCTTGCCGTAGCGCACGAACTCGTTGGAGATGAAGCGTCCTTCCGCCAGGGATCTCCAGAATTCCGCGTAGGCCGGCGTCTGCACATAGGCCTGATCGCAGAACATCCGGTGATGCTTGCCGCGGATTTCCGAGAGATCGTAGCCGAGCGCCGCGCAGAAATTCTCGTTGGCATGCAGGATTTCGCCCGTCGGCGTGAACTCGATCACCGCCTGGGAGCGGGAAATCGCGTCGAGCTTGGCAGCGTCCTCGGTCGCCTGCACCTTCGCGGCCGTGATGTCGGTTGCGAGCTTGATGACCTTGTACGGCTTGCCGCCGCGAAAGACGGGATTGTACGAGGCCTGAATCCAGATCTCGCCGCCATCCTTGCGCAGGCGCTTGTAGCTGGACGAATCGTATTCGCCGCGTCCGAGCCGCGCCCAGAACTGGCGATAGTCCTCGCTCCCGGCATAGGTGGCTTCGCAGAAGATACGATGATGTTTGCCGACGATTTCCTTCAGGTCGTAGCCAAGCGCATGGCAGAAGTTTTCGTTGGCGGTCAGGATATTGCCGGTGAGATCGAACTGGATCACGGCCTGCGAGCGCGACAGCGCTTCGATGATGTGGCCTGCATCCATGGATTTCGCAAATGAAAGCATGACCTGTTCCTCTGTGCGGCGGCCACGGCTTGATCTGATTGCCCGCGTGGCGGCCCGTCGGTGTTGGCGCCGAAGCGCGATCCCCTATGGACCACCGCCCGGCCTGTCTATTTCAATCATCGCGTGCTTTATGAATTCCTAATTGAGATATGCGAATACAATTAAAGATGGAGGAGCCGCCTTAATAATTGATGAAAATCAAAGCATGATATTTCAGATTTATTATATAACAATGACTTACATATTCGATCACCTGACGTTACGGAAGGCGAAGACCGAATCCGACACATCGAAATTCTCTCAATAGTTGCATATACCGATACAACGGAGGGAAAGATGCCGGAAAACAGAAAAACCGCCGTGCTTGCGCACGACGGTTCATTCCTGCGTATCTGGAAAGAGGCGATCAGGCCGCCATGTCTTCCATGTCCCGCTCCTTGAACATGCGCGCGAGATTGAGGAAGCAGATCATGCCGTTCTCATGGGCGATGATGCCCTCGGCATAGGCCTTGTCGAAGGAGGTCGTCACTTCCGGCACCGGCTGGATCTGCTCGCTGCGGATGGTGAGGATATCGGAAACCCGGTCGACGACGAGGCCGACGACCATGCTGTGCACTTCCGCCACCACGATGGCGCTGCGCTCGTTGGCTTCCGTGCTCTTCATGCCGAGCTTGTGGGCAAGATCGATGATCGGGATGACCGTGCCGCGCAGGTTCATCACACCGATGACGTCCGGCGGCGAATGCGGGATCGGCGTGGACGGCGCCCAGCCGCGGATTTCACGAATCGTGGTCGTCTTCACGCAGAATTCCTGCTCGTGCAGGCGAAATGCGATGATTTCGAGCGTATCGCCGGCAAAGCCGGCCGTCTTGATGGAGGTCATCGGGATCTTCCCAGTTGGTCTGCGTATCGGGGCGATCCTATGCACGCTCTGGTTAAAATCTTTCAAACGCCGAGCGGTTTGCCGCGCCGACGTCGAAAAACCGCTCCATCAATACTCCTTCTCATAGAAGATACCCGCGCCCGCGCTGCCGCTGCTGCCCGCCTCGCCGCGCAGCTTGAGGCCGCGGCCGATATCGAGATTGATCGCCGCCTTGGCCCCGTTCGTCTCCGGATCCTGCTTCAGTTCGATATAGGTGCGCTCGTTGAGGTACTTGCCGGCGGATACCGCCGCACGGCCCTGCGCGTCCGTGGTGATGTCGAGGTCGTCGACGCCGAGCTTGCTGCGCAGGCTGTCGAGCAGGCCCGTCGAGCTGCCGCCGGCAAGCTGGCTTGCCGCCGAGGCGAGCTGGGCGATCTGCACCGCCGAAAGGTTCGACATCGACCGGTTGAAGATAAGCTGGGCGAGAATTTCATCCTGCGGCAGCGAGGGCGAGGACGCGAAGGTCACCGTCGGATTGCTGGCAAGGCCCGCAACCGTCACGGTGATCTCCGTGGTGCCCGCCGTGCTGGCCGCCACGAGGTTGACGGTCGGCACGAGGTCGCCGGCAAAGCCGATATGGGCGCTGGTGAAATTGAGGCGGCGCGTCAGGATTTCCATACGCCCGCGCTCCAGTTCGAAGCCGCCGGACACTACGGGGGTGACGGAGGTGCCGGTGACCCTGAGACTGCCGCCCATTTCCGCATTGATGCCGCGGCCCCGCACGAAGAGCTGGCCCGGCGATTCGATGTTGAGGTCGAGCGCGATCCCGCGCGTGGCGCCGCCGCTACCCTGCTCGCGCCGCACGTCCGCCATCATGCGCTTGACGTCTGCCGGGGCGTTGCGGTGCTTGATGTTGATTTCCGAAAGCGACGCCGGCAGCTTCTGGGGAATCGTGATATTGGCCCGGTTGATACGCACATTGCCGCCGAGCGCCAGCGCCGCCACCGGCCCCCGCAGCGTAAGATCGCCGCTGACATTCGCCGTGACCAGCGTGCCGTCGACATAGGTGATGTCGCCCAGCTTGACGGAAACATCGACCGGGAAGCCGCTGGCCGGCTCGATGCCGACGCGGCCGCTCGCCGATATCTGGCCGCCGCTCGCGACCCGGCCGGAAATGGTCTCGATCACCGCCTGCCGGCCGTCCATGGTGACCCGGATGGTGAGATTCTCCACCGCGAGATTGCGGCGAACATCGACGAGACGCGCGCCCCCTGCGGTAATGCTGCCCGTGACGGAAGGCGCGGCCGCCGTACCGCCAATGGAAAGATCGACATTGGCATTGCCGGTCAGCACGAAGCCCTGCGCGGAAAGCTGCCCCTGAAGCAGACCGAACGGCACCGTGCCGTTGAATCTCAGGCCGAGCGGCGTCGTACCGCCGATACCGACCGTGCCGCCACCGCGGAAGGAAAGCCCCCCGGCGCCGGAAAGCACCGTATCGAGCCGCACTTGGTTGTTTGCGAAGGCGCCCTTTGCATTGATGGTCAGCTCGCCGATGCCCGCGCCGCGGGTCTGGCTCGTCACCGCACCGTTCCAATCGAGCGCATAGTCGACCACGGGCGCGGCCGCCTTGCCCTTGACCGTCACCGTGCCGCTGATCGTGCCGCCCGCATCGAGGCCGGCAGCGAAGTTGTTGACGAGGGCCGCCGGCACCGCACTGAGACGCAACGACAGATCCAGTGTCTCGCCGGCCTTGCCGGAAATCGCAACGGAACCGCTTCCGGTCTGGATGGTCAAACCGTCCAGCGAGGCGACACCGTTGGTGACGCCGATCGTCGTCGGCCTGGCGAGCCGCAGGGCGATGCGTCGCGGTGCAGCCTCCACGGTCTGCAAGGCGATATCCAGCCCGCCGTCCCGTTGCAGGACCTTGCCCTTCGTCACCAGCGGCGCACCGTCGAGGCGGCCGGTCAGGTCGAAATTGGTGGCCTGCCCCTCACGCGAGAAGTCGAGCTTCAGCGCCTCTACCCGGTTTTCGCCGGAAGCGACACGCTCGGCACGCACCGAACCGGTTATGGCTGCCGTTGCAAGATCGGCGATGGAAAGGTCAACTGCCGGCTTGGTGATGCTCACCGCATCCCTGCGGATGGCCGAGCCCGAAGCCTGCACAGTCGCCGAGGTCCTGCCGCCGGTGGTTGCGATTTCCACCTGACCGGAAAGATCGCCGGCCGCCTGCTGGCCGGCCATGGCGGCAAGCAGGCCGAGATCGGGGAAATTGAAGCGGATCGTGCCGTCGGGCATGAAATTCTGCGCAAGCGCCAGAGAGCCCTTCAAGGTATTCGGCCCGATCTCCGCCTCCAGAACCGGCACCGAAATGCGGCCACCTTCCGACGTGATGCTGGAGCGGACGTTGATTGCCTGCCCGTCAAGCGCGCCGGTCGCCGTCAATTCGCCCGAGGGGCTGTCCGCAACGGCCTTGCCGGTCAGTGTCACGACCAGATCGCTGAGTGTGCGCCCGGAAAGCGTCGCCCCGCTCGAGGTGAGCCTGGCCGAGACATCGAGCCCATCCACCGGGCCTGTCGCCGAAAGCTCGAAGGCCGCCTCCCCCGCCGCATCGGCAAGCAGCTTGCCGAGGTCCAGCACCTTTCCACTGAACGCCGCCTGCAGGTTGCCCTTGCCGAGCGAGACATTGCCGGCCGTTTCCAGCGTGCCGGACTTGACCTGAAGCCCCGAGACCTCCAGCCCGCCATCGGCCGCAAGCTGAACCCGCCCCTCCATCGCAATCGTCGTGTCGAACTTGCCGGAAAGCGCCGGCGGCAGAACGGCCGGCAAAGCAAAGAGGCGGAAGTTGACATCGGCTTCGCGGCTTTCCAGCCCGTAGCGACCCGACAGCGTGCCACCGATGCTGGCGCTTTCGAGCGTCGCGGGGTCGAAGGCGATTTCGGCCGGAGAGACAGTCAGCGTCGCGGCGAGCTTTGCCGGCCCCTTCACCGCGCGGTCGACATCGGCATTGGCGAACGCCGTCTCACCGGTTTCGAGCGTGACGTCGATACGGCCGGACCGGCTGGCGACGTCGAAGGCGTCGCTCTTCGCAGAAAGGCGGATATTGTCGATACGGCCCGCCGGCAGGGCGGCGGACGCCACCGTCGCATGGGCTTCGAGAGCCGCAGCACTTGCCGCACCGGTCAGGGAGACATCGGCCCCCTCGATCAGGACGCGCGCATCGCCTTCGGCAAGCGGCCAGCGAAAATCGATCGGACCGTCCTTGCCCGCCAGCTTCACGTCGAGGTCATTCGCCCCCGTGGCGCTGACGGTGCCGGAGGCGGCGAGCGTCATCGCACCGGTCGCGATCGTTCCCTTCTCGATGCGCAGCATATCCGTGCCGTCAAAGGCGGCGACCACGTCGATTCCGGTCTCGCCGGCAAAGAGCGGCCGGAACTGCGGCGGCATCAGCGCATCGAACGTGCCGCCGCCCTTGAGCGCGATCGTATGCAGGCCATTCGTCGCAAGATCGTGACGGCCGTCGACACGCAGCATTTCCGTCCCGTCGAGCGCGGCGGACAGGCGTCCCTTCCACTGCGAAAGCGGGCCATCGCCCGTCAGGCGGATGCCGACAGCCGGATCGTTCGGCAGGTTGAGCAGCCCCGCCAGCACGCCGCCCTTCGGCTCGGCGATATCGGCCTCGAGGCGAAGCTGGTTCTCGGCCGGATTGAAGGCGATATCGGCAATCACACGCGCATCCGGCCGCGCCTTTTCCGACGCCGAAAGCTTGACCGCCACGCTCTCGGCCGTGGCATCGCCGCGCCCCGAAACGACCAGCCGCTGGTCGCGTCCCGCCACCGCTTCGGCAATGAAAAGCTCCGGGATCGCCAGGGACTCGACATGAATCTCCACCGGCAGCGTAAACGGCTTGTCGGATTTTTCCGCATCCGCTCTGGATTCCGGCAAACGATGCAGGGAGACGGAAGAAGCGGAGACCCGCTCGGCATCGAAGCGGAAGAAGAGGAGCTGGAGCGGCGACCAGTCGACCGCCAGATCGCGGACTTCCGCATAGACGCCCTTTTCGTCGCCGAGCGTGATGGCGCTGGCGCGTAGCTTGCCCGTGAGCAGCCCCGAAGGTTCGCTGATCGAAAGGGCCTGTCCGCTCGCCGCCGCGATCTTCTCGGCATAGGACGCCGCCATGCGGGCGCCCGTATCGGTGAAACCGGCAAAGCCGAGCAACGCGACGATCAGGACCAGCAGAACGGCAAGGCCGTAACCGAGATAGCGGAGCGTGGCGCGGAGAATTCGGGACAGCCTGTTCATGCTTCATCCATTTCGCGTGCGGGGAGCGCGGAATCACTCCCAACGTCTAGAATCCCAATCGCGCAGCCGATCAAGAGCCTAGCTGAAAATTGAGGCCGCAGTCAGAAGGACTGGCCGATGCCGGCATAGACCCCGAAGGAGGTGCCGCCGGTATATTTCTTCAGCGGGACAGCGACATCGAGCCGGAGCGGCCCGAACGGCGTCGCATAGCGCAGGCCCACGCCCGCACCCGCGCGGATATCCTTGAAGTCCGGCACCTCCTCCGTCGAGACCGTGCCCACGTCGATGAAGGGCACGATGCCGATGGTCTCGGTGATACCGATGCGCACCTCCGCCGAGGCCGCCATGTAGGAGCGGCCGCCGAGCAGCTTGTTCTCGCCGTTGCGCGGCGAAATCTCCTGGTAGCCGTAGCCGCGCACCGTGCCGCCGCCGCCGAGGAAGAAACGACGCGTCGCCGGAATATCGGCAAGCTCGTTGCCGCCGATGATCGTGCCGCCCGCAAGCTTGCCGGCCAGCACGAAGCGATCCTCCGCGCCGAGCGCCTTGTAGCCGGTGACGGCTCCTTCGAAACTGGAGAAGAAGGTGCCGCGATAGGTCTCGTAGGTCGGCTTCGCATTGATCATGAAGCGATAGCCTTCGGTCGGATTCAGCTTGTCGTCGCGTGTGTCGCGCACATACTCGATCGGGATCGCGGCCGTCAGGTACTTGTTCTTGCCGAATACGTCCTCGACATCGCTCCACATCAGCTCGCCGCCCGCGCTTATCGTGTCCCTGTCGGAAAGCTCGACGCTGACGCCGGCCGCGGCCGTGGTCGTGAACGCCTTGTAGGCGTCGGGATCGACGATCGAAGCCTTGAGGCTGGCATTGAAGGTCGAAGCCGGCCCGAAGGCGCCGGGCTTCGAGAAGAGAATGGCGGTCGAATAGTCGAGATCGCCGAGATTGGATTCGCCGATCCGGTTGACCGACCCCTCGATGCGCAGCGACTCGGCCTGTCCGAAGAGATTGCGGTGACCCCAGTAGCCCTGCAGGCCGATGCCGTCCGTGTTCGAATATTGCGCGCCGACGCCGAAATAACGGTGTTTGCCTTCCGACACCTCAATGGTCATCGGCAGGGAGCCGTCCGCCGCCAGCTTGTCGGCCTCGCGGATCGTCACGCTGGAGAAGACCCCGAGCGCCCGAAGCCGCTCCGCCGCCTTGCGCAGCGCTTCCGGCGAATAGGGCTGGCCGGCATTGATGCGCGAATAGCGCTGCACGAAATCCGGATCGACGGTCTTGGTGCCATCGACACCGACCGTGCCGACGGGAGCGACCGGTCCGCCTTCCGCAGCGATCACCACGTCGACGGTCTGCGTCTTGTGGTCCGCGGTCGCATTGCGCTCGACCAGTCTGGCGAGCGGCCGGCCCTCGGCCTTGAGATCGACGACGACCCTTTCACCGGCGCGCAGGATGATGGTCGAATCGGCACGCGCGCCCGGCACCAGTCCGTAGTCTGCCGGATTGCGTCCCTCGGCATCGCCGGAGAAGGCCACTTCGCCGAACGTGAAGACGGGACCGGGCTGAACGCTGATCGTGACCGGTATCGCGCCGCGCTGGCCGAACTCCGGGTTCGGCGGGAGCGAATCGAGATCCTGCCCATTGACCGTCACGTTCACCACGCCGCCGTAGCGGGCATTCTCGTAAAGAGCGGCGAGGATGCGGTCGCGATCGTCACGCGCCTTGATGACGAGGCCGAGATCGCCGGAGACCGGCGTTCCCTCGTCCTGCTTCAGACGGGCGGCATTCTCGATAGCCTTCTTGAGGTCGCTGTCATCGGTGCCCGGAGTGAGCGTCAGCGTATACTCGACGGGGTCGATGACCTCGGCGGCATCCTTCTCCTTCTCGAAGAATTTCATGCCGAATAGCTCGAAGGCCGATGCCGGCTGCACGGCGAGCGGACCACAGGCGAGCGCCGCGGCAACCGCGAGCGCGGTGCCAGCCTTCAGAAACGCAAAACTCTTTTCCGGCCGGTTCACTTTATCCCGCATCCGCAGCTATCCGTCGCCTTTCTCCTTGGGGTGCGGGGCGCGCGGCAGTCCGACAGCTTCCGACCAGACTTCAGGCGCTCCGATCCATCCGGAGCTTTCAGGCAGGAAAAGACCCTAACGCGTTAGGTTTTCCGTAATGTTAACGGCGGTTTTACACGCAGGCGCGGGAGATTTGAAGCGCCGGGCAGCATTTTGTGCCTGCGACGAAAAGCAAAAGCCCCGGAAAGCTCCGGGGCTTCGCATGAGTTGCCGTTGCGGGCGATCAATAGCCGCGCGGGCAACGGTCGATGTAGCGGCGACCGTAGCGGTCGCGGTAGTAGCACTGACCGGGCTGCTCGGAAACGCTGCCGATGACGGCGCCGGAGAGGCCGCCGATGGCCGCGCCAACAGCCGCGCCACGAACGTTGCCGGTGACTGCGCCACCGATGATCGCGCCGGAAGCTGCGCCGATGCCGGCACCCCGCTCCGTCGGCGTGCAGCTGGCAACGGCAAGGCCGACCAGAACGAGCGCAATGACTTTCTTCATGAAGATGTTCTCCAAAGTTGAGCGGCGGCCGCGTTTTCCCGGTCCGCCCTATCCCCTTCTACTCAGCTAACATACCGGGGCCGCCAGCGACGGTTGGGTCTGTCCGGCATTGAAAATATACCTCGAAACAGGGAAGTCCATGGCATCGAAGTATTTTTTTGCGAAGCGAATAAATATCATTTCCGGTTCGTTTGATCTGCCTTTGCAGGCCGGTCACGAGAAATTTCAGCCTAGCCCGAAAGTACCGGTTGATCGGCGCACCAAAAAGTCAAATGATATGACTGTTGAGGTCGCGCCGGCGGAGGAGAATGTGCCGCCGCGGCTTCATTGCCGGAATGCAATGCATGCGAAATGAGAATGCTGGTGTCGTTTCGATCCCCGCCCGCGTCGTGAGGACGCCCGCTGCATAGATGTCGGATCGATCGGCCCGAGCGGACGCAACCGCCAGGGAGGAACGAATGGCGAAAGTGGCAATGACCGTCAACGGCAGGAAGGTGGGCAAGGAGTGCGAGGACCGCACGCTGCTTGTGCATTTCCTGCGCGACCAGCTCAGTCTCACCGGAACCCATGTCGGCTGCGATACGTCCCAGTGCGGGGCCTGCGTGGTACACATGGACGGCAAGGCCGTGAAAAGCTGTTCCATCCTTGCGGCCCAGGCCGCCGGCTCTGAAATCCTCACCATCGAGGGCCTTGCGGCCAATGGCGAGCTGCATCCCGTGCAGGCCGCCTTCAAGGCCAATCACGGCCTGCAATGCGGCTTCTGTACGCCCGGCATGGTGATGACGGCGGTGGACATGATCAACCGCTACGGCGCCAAGCTCGACGAGCAGACGGTTCGCGAGAACCTCGAAGGCAATATCTGTCGATGCACCGGCTACCACAACATCGTGAAAGCCATCCTCGCCGCTGCCGAAGAAATGGGCGCGGCGGGCCGGCAGGCTGCGGAATAGGCGTTAGGCAATAGGCAGTAGCCAATAGGGCGGCCAATTGCGCGAGGGTGAAATCCCCAACGCCTGTTGGCCAGCGCCTGCTGCCTCACTTCTCTGGAGGAGATGAAGATGGGTGTCGAAGGCATCGGCGCGCGCGTCGCGCGAAAGGAAGACAAGCGGTTTCTCACCGGCAAGGGGCGCTATACGGACGACATGTCCGTGCCGGGCATGCGCTACGCAGCCTTCGTGCGCTCGCCGCATGCGCATGCGAGGATCAAGAGCCTCGACACCTCGGCGGCCGAGGACATGCCGGGCGTCATCGCCGTGCTCAACGGCAAGCAGATGCTGGACGACGGCATCGGCAACCTGATCTGCGGCTGGATGATCCATTCCAAGGACGGCACGCCCATGAAGATGGGCGCATGGCGGCCATTGGCGCACGAGACGGTGCGCTATGTCGGCGATGCCGTGGCGATCGTCGTGGCCGACAGCGTGGGCGAGGCGCGCGACGCGGCCGAAGCCGTCGTCGTCGACTACGAGGTCCTGCCCGCCGTCACCGACGCCGTCAGGGCGCTGGAAGCCGGCCAGCCGCAGCTCCATCCGGAAGCCCCCGGCAACCTCATCTACGACTGGGAGATCGGCGACAGCGCCGCCACGGACGCCGCCATCGCGAGCGCCGCCCATGTCACCGAGATGAAGATCGTCAACAACCGCCTCGCGCCGAACCCGATGGAGCCGCGCGCCGCGCTCGGCATCTACGATTCGGCCGAGGACCACTACACCTGCTACACGACGAGCCAGAACCCGCATGTCGCGCGCCTCGTCATGAGCGCCTTCTACAATGTCGCGCCGGAGAACAAGCTGCGCGTCATCGCCCCCGATGTCGGCGGCGGCTTCGGCTCGAAGATCTACATCTACCCTGAAGAGATCGTCTGTCTCTGGGCCTCCAAGCGGTCCGGGGTTCCGGTGAAATGGACGAGCGACCGCACGGAAGCCTTCCTCACCGACGCCCACGGCCGTGACCATGTCTCGACGGTCAAGATGGCCTTCGATGCCAATAACCGCGTCACCGCCCTGAAGGTCGACACCATCGCCAATTTCGGCGCCTATATGTCGCTCTTCTCCTCGGCCGTGCCGACCTATCTCTATGCGACCCTGCTTTCCGGCCAGTACAATTTCCCGGCCATCCACGCCAATGTCCGCGCCGTCTACACCAACACGGTCGCCGTCGACGCCTATCGCGGCGCCGGCCGGCCGGAGGCGACCTACCTCCTCGAACGGACCATGGAGACGGCGGCGCGCGAGCTCGGCGTCTCGCCGGCGGAGCTTCGCCGCATCAACTTCATCCGCACCTTCCCGCACCAAACGCCGGTCATCATGAACTATGACGCCGGTGACTACGAAGCCTCGCTGGAGGCGGCCATGGCGGCCGCCGACTGGAACGGTTTTGCCGCCCGCAAGGCCGAGGCCGCCGGCCGCGGCATGAAGCGCGGCATTGGCATGAGCTGCTATATCGAGGCCTGCGGCATCGCACCGTCGGCGGCGGTCGGCTCGCTCGGCGCGGGTGTCGGCCTCTGGGAATCGGCGGAGGTGCGCGTCAACGCCGTCGGCACCATCGAGGTGCTGACCGGCTCGCACAGCCACGGCCAGGGCCACGAGACGACCTTCGCCCAGCTCGTCGCCGACCGCTTCGGCGTGCCGCTCGACAGCGTCTCCATCGTGCATGGCGATACGGACAAGGTGCAGATGGGCATGGGCACCTACGGTTCGCGCTCCGGCGCGGTCGGCATGTCCGCCGTCGTCAAGGCGCTCGACAAGGTGGAGGCCAAGGCCAAGAAGATCGCCGCGCATCTGATGGAAGCCGACGAGAGCGACATCGTCGTCGAAAACGGCGCGCTGAAGGTCGCCGGCACCGACAAGTCGGTTCCCTGGTTCCAGATGGCGCTCGCCGCCTATACGGCGCACAACCTGCCCTCCGGCATGGAGCCGGGCCTCAAGGAAGGCGCCTTCTACGACCCGGCCAACTTCACCTTCCCGGCCGGCTGCTACATCTGCGAGGTCGAGATCGACCCGGAAACGGGCAAGACGAAGATCGTCCAGTTCGTCGCCGCCGACGACTTCGGCAATATCATCAACCCGATGATCGTCGAGGGGCAGGTGCATGGCGGCATCGCGCAGGGCATCGGCCAGGCGCTGCTCGAAGGCGTGCATTACGACCCGGAAACCGGCCAGCTCCTGACGGCGAGCTACATGGACTACACCATGCCGCGCGCCGACGACCTGCCCTCCTTCCAGGTCTCGCACCAGATCACGCCCTGCCCGAACAATCCGCTCGGCATCAAGGGCTGCGGCGAGGCGGGCGCCATCGGCTCGCCGCCGGCGCTGATGAACGCCATCACCGATGCCATCGGCAACAACGACCTGACCATGCCGGCAACGCCCCAGAAGGTCTGGGCGGCGGCACGGGCGGCAGCGAATTGACGGGAGGACGCCATGTACGCAACGAATTATCATCGCGCATCGTCGGTTGCCGACGCCTTCAAGCTGCAGTCCGCCTCGGACGAAGCCAAATACGTCTCCGGCGGCATGACGCTGATCCCGACCATGAAGCAGCGCCTCGCCGCGCCTTCTGATCTCGTGGACCTGCGTCATGTGCCCGAACTCAAGGGCATAACCGTCAGCGGCAGCCGCGTGCGCATCGGCGCGGGCACGACCCACTACGAGGTCTCGACCTCGGCGGATCTCAAGGCCGTGTGCCCGGCGGTCTGCCATCTCGCGTCCCATATCGGCGATCCGCATGTGCGCCACATGGGCACGATCGGCGGCTCCATCGCCAACAATGACCCGGCCGCCGACTATCCCTCGGCCATGCTGGCGCTGAGAGCGACGATCGTCACCAATGCGCGGGAGATCCCCGCCGACGCCTTCTTCACCGGCCTCTTCGAGACCGCGCTTGAAGATGGCGAGATCGTCGTTGCCGTCACCTTCGACGCCCCGGCGAAGGCCGCCTATTCCAAATTCCCCAACCCGGCCTCGCGTTATGCCATGGCCGGTGTCTTCGTGGCGAAGGCGGGAGATGGCGGCGTGCGGGTGGCGGTGACGGGTGCCGGCTCCAACGGCGTC
>APMI01002018.1_pt1 | contig 19163 bp, 16 predicted proteins | sample 667938 | NCBI WGS metagenome assembly APMI01 (sample SAMN01084076, study PRJNA167559) | wastewater metagenome | biome: Wastewater | place: Denmark: Ejby Moelle, Odense | collected 2011-11-28 | reverse complement strand
AGCTGAAAAGGCTTTCCTCGCAGGCCGAAATAGGCTTCGTACATAAGCGTTCTCAGAAACGTAAGGAGATAGCGCCGATCACTGCGTTCTCCGTATAGGACGTCGTGCCCTCACCCCGGTTATTCCGGAGAGTCAGTGAGCCACTGGCGTTAGGCGTAAACTTGGTCGATAGAGCGGCGGTCAAAATGCGCGATCGGCTTGACTGAGCAATGGAGGCGGCAGTGCTGTCCCTCTGGCTACGTGTCATGACCACACCAAAATTCGCCGAGGTAATGGGCGTCAGCCGATGACTCAAAATTGCAGACCCCCCTGTCTGGGTGATCTTGTCTGTCTGCTCAAAATCCCCACCCAGAGAAAAACTTCTGTCGGTCAGGCTGTTTCTTTCCGAGCGATATCCTGAAAAAAGCAGGGAGTTACGCTCTCCTGTGATGGAGACGCCCACACGAAGACGGTGATCGAGAAAGGTGCCATTGGAGAGAACGGCCTGACTCACGGCAAATTTGTCAGGCAACTGGTTACTAGCTATGTAATTACGAACTTGAGTGGTCCGCTCAGCCTCGTCTGGAAACAGACCTTCCATGGCAGACATCAGGAAATCGAAGGTGTTAATCATCGTATTCCCGCTCAACGACTGGCTCGTGCTGCTGACATCCTTCGAGTAACTGCCGGTAAACAGAAAGCGACCGCTACGATGCTGTCCGGAAAGCAGGTACCCCGGACCAAAAAAACGGTCTTCCCACAACGCAGAAAATTTTGTCAGCGGACTGATCGTCCAATCGGCGCCGACCCCCATGATGGTGGAGCGACTCACCTCGTCAGATCGATAGTTATTCGCCTCCGAGCCCACAATGGCACGTAAAAGCAATTGCGGATCGAGCTGGAGCAATCCGGTTGCCCTGATGCTTTGGGTTTTCAGATCTCGGCGATTGGTGGTCTTGCTGTAGTTGTCCATCAAGGCCAAAGACCAACCTGCCATGCCGAAAGCCTTTGGATCTGACAGATTGGCCGAGACGCCATGGCGTTGCATGTTCTGGATAGTCGAATTGCTGACCTCTGTCTCGTTGTACGTGTAACGGAGATCAGCCTTGCCAGTAGAGCCAAACCGGCCCGTCAAATAGGGGCTGAGCAGAAAGTTGCGAGCATCGCCCTGGTTGCCGCTTCCAGTAACGTTATCGGCCGACTGAGAGCCGAATGCCGACAACGCCTCTTGGGATATCGACGCACTCAGGTCAACGAAACCATGGTTCTCCCAGGCTTCAACACGGCCGGTACCGCGCAGGGTCAGATACCCCTTGTTTGCCTTCCCTCCGTTTGCGTAATACGCTCCGTTGAGCATTGCCTGCAGACTTCCCTCGACGACTCCTCCCTTTCGGCTCACAAAAATGCTCGGGCGGATCACGGTAACCATATCCGATTCGGCTGCCGACGCAGACTTGAGTGCGACGTTGTCGGTGATGGTCTCACTAACGGTGACCGATGGCGTGAACTGGACCTGCTGGGCAAATGCAAGGTTCCCGATCGATGCCGACAAAATAGCCATGCACCAATGCGGCAACGAACGATCTCTCCGGAGATGTCGATGGGTTTTCACGCGTTGTCCCTCGGAGCATGTCCATAGCCATAGCCGTAGCCATAGCCGTATCCATATCCATAGGAACCACTGCCCGACTGCTGCGACTTGTTCAGCAGCATCAGCCTCACCGGGCAGGCATCGATGGTCGACAGCGCCTGCTTGACAGCTGCTTGGGTCGTTTTGTTCGACTCGACGACCATGACGACCTGCCCCATGTGCGTCGCGAGAACACGTGACTCGGTAGTGACAATCAAGGGCGGAGAATCAAAAACGATGATGCGGTCTGAATAGCGGTCTGCCAGCTCAGCGAGCAGAGTATTCATCGCATCGCTGGCGAGCAGCTCGGTCGCCCGCGGATGAGGCGTTCCGGCAGGCAGGATGCTGAGCTTCTCGATGTTTGTCTTGAGGAGAACATCGCCAAGCTCAATATCACTGGAAGTCAAAACATCCATTAAGCCCTTTCGCGGAGCGAGCCCGAGAATATTCAGGACCGACGGCCGCGAGACGTCAGCGTCAATCAGCAATACGGTGTGATCAAGCTCCATCGCCATGCTGATGGCTAGGTTGATCGAACTGAAGCTCTTGCCTTCTCCCGGCAAAGAGCTCGTCACCATGATCAGATTTGCGTTCTTGACCGCCGCAGCACCCTTGCCCTGCACGTTGCGCAACAGTGGGCGCTTGATGATCCGGTATTCGTCACCAATCAACGAACGTGCAGCGTTCGGCGTAACGATGCCAACTGAATTCAGGCGATCAAGATCAATCTCGACATATCTGTCAGGGTTAGGGGTGGCTGCAGTTGCAACTGCAGCCACCGCAACCTCCGGTTTTTCCACAACGGCCGTGACGACAACTGGCGGCTCGCGCCCAGCCGGAGGCGCCGTCACGATCTCGCCTTGCGGCTCTTCACGATGCGACACATCGGCTGCGCCGCTTGCTCTTTGGAGCTGCTCGAGCCGCTCGACGGCCTTTTCAATAATGCTCATGTTCGAACCTCAAGCTATCCTGGCCAGCATCAGCCAGACAGTCATTGCGCTAAACAAGCCGACCAGGGCACCAATCCCCCCAAGGAACACGATCTTTCCACGTCGGAGATTCCGCAGACGATCCGGATCTGCCAGCATGCTGACCGCACCGAGTACCGCCAGCCCCGTCACTTCGCGAAGCACCTGTGTATCCGAGAAGGTGGGACGAATCTGGCTGATCAGGAAGCTGACCGCAGCACCAAGCAATAGCGCGGCAAATCCGGCCGCAGGCATCAGCAAGAGACGATTTGGCGCTGCCGGCTTGCTCGGAACGGTTGGCGGATCAATCAGCCGGAAATCGGCAACACCGGAGGTAGCACCCATCTCGACAGCCATTGTGGCTGATTCGCGTCGTGCAACCAGCGCATCATAGTTACGCTTATTGACGTCGTAATCACGGTTCAACTGGGTGAATTCGGCTTCAATCTGTGGCAGCATCCGCGATGAAGCGCTAAGCGACTGAACACGACTCTCGTACTCAGCTACCCGCGCCCGGAGCGAGGCGACATTGGCCTCAGCTTCCGCCAGCGACATCTTCAATTGCTGGAAAACCGGATTCGCATTCACCGAACTCGCTATACCACCACCACTCGGTGCTGCCTTGCGACGCGCCTGGATTTCCTGGACCTTCTGGGCTTCCAGACTCTCGATTTGCTTACGGGTACCGACAACGTCAGGATGCTGATCAGTAAAGCGTTGAAGCAATCCGTCCAGGGATTTCTTCAAAGCTTCAATCCGGCCATCAAGTTCGGGAACAGACACCGCGGCGAGGGTTGCACTCGAAGGGTTCTCCGGCAGCAGGACCGGCTCTTCGCCCGTGAGCTGCCGCTTGAGTGCGTCGCGGGAATTCTCGGCTTCTCTCAGCGCGAGCTTGGCCTGGTTGAGTTGCTCACTGGTTTCGTTCATCTTCGAGAAGTAATCACGACCGCCAGTACCCACGGTGCTCAGGTTGCGGAGCTTATATTCCTTAAGCCGATTTTCAGCCTCCTCAAGCTTCTGCTCATAGGCCTTGATCTGCTCTTCGATGAACTTGCGCGCAGTGTCAGAGTCCTTTCGTTTGTCGCCAAGGCCAGATTCGACGAACATCGAAACCAGCGACTGCACAACGCGCTTGGCCCGCTCGGCGTCGGTATCGGTATACGCCAGCGTGTACAGGTTGTCCCTACCTGCAACCCGGATTTCAAGCGACTTGGTCACGCTGGCGATCAGGGCTTCGCGGTCCTCCTTGCCCTTGACTGTCAGGTCGAGGTCCGCCATCCGAATCAGCTTTTCGACGTTCGGGCGGCTGATCAGGGTACGGCTGAGAATGTTGATCTGTTGATCAACGTTCGGCTGCACGGCCAGGCCTGACATCAAGGGCTTGAGGATGGACTGTGTATCCACATAGACCCGGGCCGAAGACTCATAGCGATCTGGCAGCAGGTAGACCGTGGCAGCAGCGATCGGACCGACGATCCAGGCAGCAGCCAAGCCCCACCAACGATAGAGCCACATGCCGCGGAGAATCACCGACAGCTGTCTTAATATGTCTTCCATTAGGAAATTCCGAAAGCGTCTCCCCAGGAGAGCCAGGGGAGGAGATCAAGATGAGAGGTCAGAACCAGCTTTGGGGAATGATGAGAACATCACCCGGCTTCACTTCCACATTAGCTGAAACGTCACCGCGCTTGAGGAGATCTCGCAAGCGGATTGAATATTGCTTGTTACCTTCGGACGTGCGCAGAAGTGTTGCCTGATTGCCGTCAGCAAAATCGGTCATGCCACCAACAGCGATCATCACGTCGAGAACCGACATTTGCCTCTTGTACGAGAGGGTCTGCGGCTTGGCAGCCTCACCAACAACCCGAATCTGCTCGGAATAAGGACCAACGAACGTCGTCACGATTACGGTTACTACTGGATCTCGAATGTACTTTGCCAAGGCCTTTTCGATATCCCGGGCAAGCGTCGTTGCATCACGACCGGCTGCCGGCAGATCCTCAACAAGCGGTGTGGTGATCTTGCCGTCCGGCCTCACAGGCACCGACATCGACAATTCAGGGTTGCGCCAAACGACGATATTGATCGTGTCGCCTGCGCCAACCAGGTAGTTGTATTCGGAAGTCGAAGCCATGGGCGGAGCCGGCGGATAGGTCGTTGCACAGCCCGTCAAGCCGGCCACGGCACATGCCAACACGCCCATCGTCAAGAAATGTTTCATAAGGTACTTCCCCTAAAACGGCCGACATTCAGCCTTCGAATGATAACAAGCGGATATTACGGCAGCCCATGTGCGGGCCCGGAGAAAAACATCACGGCGCCCTCAAAAAGCGCCCATGATTTTGCCATCTGCATGAAGTGGCACATTCTCGGGGACAACCACTACCGTACGAAAGCACTGTCCTACAGACACTACTAGAATGACCAGCGGGCCTCAGTGTAAACACGATCCCGATCGTCATACCGACCAAACAGCCCTGTCGGCTTTCCCCCGAGCACATCGACCCCAAAAACAAACCTCCAGCTCCGGCTCGCAGACCACGTCACTTTCGGCCGAAACATGTAATCTGTGCGATTCAGCATGGAAACGAGGAGTGCTTCCGCCTCCCAGGCCCGCGTGAGCTTCGTGCTGAGAAGAACACTGGCGCCACCTTCCGTACGATCAAGCCCGGTACCCGCATCATGATCAAAAGACCTGCGCGCAAAGTACTGCAGATTCACTTTCCCATCATTGAACGCCGGTATATCTACGCCCACCACGTAATCGAGGGTGTCTTGCCCAACCAAGCCGTTAGGTGCCGGCATGCCATTGGTGATGGTCGAGGTGTTGAACTTTCTTCCACGGGTATGGACGACCTCACTCTTCAGGACGAAGTCACCGAAATCCTTCGCCAACGTTCCACCCAACTGCGCAATCCGCTCGTGGCGTGGCTGAAACTCGTTAGCGCCAACCACATAGAAGGTCGGTGCAACATCAAGGCTTCGGTAATAGAAGCCGGACAGATCCCAGCCCCCCACCAACCTTGACACACGTGCCCCCCAGTTAGTATTGCCAAGGGATGAGTCCGGCTTTACCTCACTGCGAACACTGGCCCCCTTGGGCAGCGGATAGAACTCCGATCCTGGCTTGCCGATGTTGTCGTAGCTGGGAACCGGGATCCAGACCAGTTCCGCATGTGTCTCACCGAAGTAATACTCGGCACGAGCCGCCCACTGCGGAATCCGGAGCTGTTCAAAGTCTGGAAGATAGAATGAACGCAGATCGCGGGCTGACACCACGTCTGCGAAAAACAGACCTACCATTTCCCCCCAGACAATGTGCTGGCGACCGATTCTGAAGTCGATGTCGCCAGCCGAGAAGTCAACAAAGGTTTCCCGTACCTGAAACTGGTACTGCTGATCCCTGCGCACAGCATCCGGATAGAAGCCCGAATCGATGGCGAAAACCGCATCGGCGTCGGCTCGTCCGGACGCCTTCCATTTGACACTTTCGCTGCCGCCCTGCGCAAATACCTCAGTACGGGCACGAGCCATGGACCAGTGTTCGGGTTTGGCGTAGGTGCGCGCCATATCGAATTGAAGCCGCCCGCCCGTCTTGACAGTGCCCGCATCCTTGTCTTCCAGATCGAGATCAAGATCCGCGTCGCCGGCAGCTGCCGCGGCACTGCAGAAAGCCAGGGTAGAGAACGCAAGTGCAAACCGGCGAAGCCCTGAATTCAAACTATCCATCTTTTCCTCGTATCTCTCAAAAACAGATCAAATGTCGGGATCATCTCCCGGCGTACGCCGATCCTGTACAAAAATCCACGCCCCGTCACGCCGGAGGCCCAGTGCAGTGATCTTTCCGTCTTCCATCCTTACCAGACGATCGGCCCGATTCATGACTCTTTTGTCATGGGTCGAGAAAACGAATGTCGTACCGGAGTTCTGATTGATGTCACGCATCAGGTTCAGAATGCTCTCCCCCGTTCGCCGATCAAGGTTGGCAGTCGGCTCATCAGCGAGTACAACGCGCGAGTTGGTCACGAGCGCGCGAGCAATGGCCACGCGCTGACGCTGCCCACCGGAAAGCTGGTTCGGTCGGTGGCGCGCGTATTTGCTCAACCCAACCATGGACAAGTTGCGCGCAACCCTTTCTGCTCGCTCCTCTCGCGACACCTCGGGCATCTGCAGAAGCGGGTACTCGACGTTCTCTTCGGCGGACAGGACAGGAAGCAAATTAAAGGTCTGGAAAATGAAGCCGATGGTTCTCGCACGCACCTCCGCAAGTTCGTCGGGCGTCTGCCCGGACACATCCTTCCCTTCAATTTCCACTCGACCCTTGCTTGGTGTATCGATGCACCCCATGATATTCAGCAACGTCGATTTGCCGCTTCCGGAAGGTCCGGCGATCGCCATGAACACACCGGGCTCAACGGTCAGCGATACGCCCTCAAGGGCTGTGACGTCTTGATCACCGAGTCGATATATCTTGCTTACGTTATCAATACGAATAATTGGCATCGGTGCACTGATCTTCGTTGTTTGCTTTCCAAGGATAACATTATGAGCCTTAACTTTTGTCTTCCAAGCTCGCGCGCGCGCTGCTGCGGCCTCCTTCTCACCGCAGCAGCGCTTTGCTCCGGCGGTCTTGCCTACTCGGCTGATGACACGGATATCGCACGCACAGTCGTCGCCAAGGCGGACGAAGTCCGCTTCCCCAATGAAGGGTTTCAGGTCGTGATCGACATCAACTCCTCCAGCCCGGGCGAGCAGATCGATCAACGGAAGTACAGAATTCTGTCCAAGGGCAACGAGAACACGATTGTTCAGATTCTTGAGCCGGAATCCGATCGGGGGCAAGCGATGTTGATGAGGGGACGGGACCTTTGGGTCTTCATGCCCAACATCTCCCAGCCGGTCAGACTCTCCCTGGCACAGCGACTGACAGGCCAGGTGGCAAACGGCGATCTGGCGCGTGCAAACTTTTCAGGCGACTACGAACCGAAGATCCTCCGTTCCGAGACAATTGACGGCGAAAAGATGCATGTACTGGAGCTGACCGCAGTGGACCGGGGCGTCACGTATGCAAAGGTACTTTACTGGGTACGGCAGTCCAACAATTGGCCCCACAAGGCCGAGTTCTATTCCGTCTCGGACCGCTTGCTGAAGGTTTGCCGTTATGAGAAGTTCCAGAGCCTTGGAGGGCGCATCAGGCCAACCCAGCTCGTCATGGAAGATGCCCTTAAAAAGGGCGATGTGTCCGTTCTTCGCTACACGCAGATGACCGCAAAGGATCTTCCGGATCGGGTGTTCACCAAGCAGTACATGGACAAACTCAACCGGGTGAACTGAACCTGGCCGCTGCTCAGGCCGTCGTGACGGGGGAGAAATCCCCCATCCGCCCAAGCAGGTCTTCAGCTGCCTCCTGGAGAGCTTCGAGCGCATGACTTGCAGGATGCAGCTCGAAACGACGAAAGCACCCACAAATGTTTGTGTCCAGGCCGTTAAAGTCCAAACCCAGCACAGAGACACCTGCGGGACATAGGTATGCAATGTCGGCCAGCAATTCCTGTTCGGCCGCGACATCGAGAACAGCCGCAGGCCTTACGGCTTCAGCCCAGCCCATCCGCGCAAATCCACCGATATAGCGCACTTTTTCAGGCTCCATCCGGAAAAAACGAAAATCACTCAGCATCAGATATTTGGACGACTCAGGGCTGTAGCGCAGAAAGCGAGCAACACCAGCTTCGCCCAGGCTCGCAGGCCGGACCAATCCGATCAGCGTTAACCTGGCCTGCTGCGATGGCGCACCTTCCCCGTCAGCCACCAGTAAGCTCGCTCGCGGATCTGCCAGAAGGTTACGCGTGTGCTCGGCGAGCCCGCTCAGCAGGAACAAGGGCTGGCAAGCCTCGTCAAGCACATAGGGAAGAAGCGTGACAAAGGGGTAGCCCGGAGCCGCAACGGAGTGGGTCCCAAGGGCTCCGCTCCGGCTTCGCCTGAGAAGCTTGCGCGCCTCGGCGTAGTCCACGTTCATGCCTCAGGCTTGCGTGCCGCGCTGGCGCCGCGCCTCGAAGAGGCAAAGGCCACTGGCAACGGATACATTGAGGCTCTCGACGCTTCCATACATCGGAATTCGCACCAGCTCATCGCAGGTCTCGCGCGTGAGCCGGCGCAGGCCATCTCCTTCGGAACCGAGAACCCAGGCGATGGGCCCTGTCTGATCAACCGTGTAGAGGGACTTCTCGGCCTCACCTGCCGCACCGAGGATCCACACGCCAGCCTCCTGCATTTCCCGCAAGGCACGAGCCAGATTCGTCACTGTAACGTATGGAACTGTATCAGCGGCACCGCTGGCCACCTTGACGGCAGTTGCATTCAGACCGACCGCCTTGTCTTTGGGCGCAATGACAGCGTGTGCGCCAGCAGCGTCGGCGACGCGCAGACAAGCCCCCAAGTTGTGAGGATCCTGGATTCCATCAAGGACCAGGAACAGGGCCGGTTCGGTCAGTCCATCCAGCACATCGGGCAGCTTCAGTTCCTTGCGGCGGCCATCAACCCGTGCAATGACCCCTTGGTGCCGTCGGGTGCCGACCATCTTGTCGAGGCGCTCGCCCTCGGACGGCATAACGCGCACGCCCAATTGCTCGGCATGACGGAGCAGATCGCGTGCGCGGGCGTCGTGACGCTGTACGTCGGTGAAGATCTCGAAGATCCCCTCCGGATCGTGCCGGAGCTTGGCAAGTACTGCGTGAAAACCGTAAATAAGGCGGGAACTAGCTGTATCAGACACGTGCTTTTACTTTCTTCTTTACGCCGCCAACCGTGCTCTTGCTCGGTTTGGCGGTCTTTGCTGCCTTGGATGGCTTTGAGGTTTTTGCCTTGCCGGGCTTGGACGTCGCGACTATCGGTTTGTCCATGCTCTCGGGAACCACAGCCGCGCTGGCGAGCTTGTCGCGAGCAGTCTTGCCGACTCTTTCCGTTTCCCGCTGCGGCCCTTGAACGAGCCGGAAGTCGATCTTGCTGGCTTCCATGTTTACTCGCACGAGCTGAACGCGAATACGGTCGGACAGGCGATAACGCTCACCCGTACGTTCGCCGACCAGTGTGTGATGCGCGTCGTCAAAGTGGAAATAATCGGTGCCCAGATCCGAGATGTGCACAAGCCCCTCGACAAATACATCGTCGAGCGCGACAAAGAGGCCGAAAGGTACCACTGACGAAACGCTTCCGTCGAACTCCTCACCAATGCGGTCGCGCATGTAGAAGCACTTGAGCCAGTTCTCAACATCCCTGTCGGCCTCGTCGGCACGGCGCTCTGTCATCGAACAGTGCACGCCGATTGCGCTCCAGTCACCGGCCTCCTGAGCCGGTTTGTATTGCTGCCCGGTCAACACCGCCTTGATGGCACGGTGCACGAGGAGATCCGGATAACGTCGGATCGGTGAGGTGAAGTGGGTGTAGGCCTCGTAGGCCAGACCAAAGTGACCAAGATTGTCCGGGCTGTAGACTGCCTGTCGCAGGGAGCGAAGCATCACCGTCTGCAGCAACTGAAGATCTGGCCTCCCCTTGAGCGCCTCAAGCAGCTTGGCATAATCGGCCGCCTTGGGCTCATCACCCCCTGGTAACTGCAATCCGAACTCACCCAGAAACTCACGCAGCTTGGCAAGCTTTTCGGGGGTCGGGCCCTCATGAACCCGGTACAGCGCAGGCTGTTCGTGAGCCTGCAGGAACTCCGAGGCACATACGTTAGCCGCGAGCATGCACTCCTCGATCAGGCGATGGGCGTCATTACGACTTTCAGGAATGATCTTCTCGATCTTCCCGTTGTCGTCAAAGATCATGCGCGTTTCCTGCGTTTCGAAGTCGATCGCCCCCCGCTTTGCACGAGCCTTCAACAACACGCGGAAGAGCTTGTCCAGGTTCTGCAGATGCGGCAGCAATTCGCCTACAGTCTCAAGCGCTACCGGATCCTGATCGTACAAGGCCGCTGCAACCTGATTGTAGGTAAGCCGTGCCTTCGAGAACATCACCGCCGGGTAGAACCGGTATTGCTTGATCACACCGGTCTGGGACAGCGACATGTCGCAAACCATGCAAAGACGCTCAACCTGCGGATTGAGCGAGCACAAGCCATTCGAGATCTTCTCGGGCAACATCGGGATAACGCGCCGGGGAAAATAAACAGAATTTCCCCGGTCGTAGGACTCGCTGTCCAACGCCGAGCCAACAGACACGTAATGGGACACATCGGCAATCGCCACAAGCAACCGGTAACCACGCCCCACTCGCTCGCAAAACACTGCGTCGTCGAAGTCCCTGGCAGTCTCCCCGTCGATAGTGACCAGTGGAAGCGCCGTGATATCTTCTCTGCCCTTCCAGTCCATCTTGCGGACTTTGTCGGGCAAACGCCGTGCCTGCTCCTTTGCGGCCCTCGAGAACTCAAAAGGAAGCTCATGCTTGCGTAGTGCGATCTCGATTTCCATCCCCGGATCAGCGTAATTGCCGAGGATTTCGACGATCTTTCCGATCGGCTGGGCGTAGCGCGTGGGCTGTTCAACAAGCTCCACAACAACGACCTGCCCCGCCACTGCCTTCGATTTTGCACCAGGCGCGAGCAAAATCTCCTGAGAAATGCGCCGATTCTCCGGCACCACCAGCGTGACACCGTTCTCAACCAGCACACGGCCGACGATGCGAGTGTTCGCCCGTTCAAGCACCTCGACAAGTTTGCCTTCCGGACGACCGCGGCGATCCACGCCTGCCACGCGTACCATGACCCGGTCGCCGTGCAGCACTTCTCGCATCTCGTTAGGCCCGAGGAAGATATCCGGCCCCTCTTCATCCGCCGCGACAAAGCCGTAACCATCCGGATGGCCCTGCACGGTTCCGCGGATAAGATCTGCCTTCGAGGGCAGCAGGTAGGCATTGCGGCGGTTGCGCATAACCTGACCATCACGCTCCATGGCGAACATGCGACGCTCAAAAAATTCGCGCTCGACCTCCTGGATATCCATCGCTGCAACAAGGTCGGCGAAGGGCAACGGCACCCCCTGCTCGGCAAGGGTCTGGATGATGAATTCACGACTGGGGAGCGGGAAGTCGTACTTCTGGCATTCACGCTCGAAGAAAGGATCGCTGCGACGCAGCTTGCTCAGTTTCTGGATGTTTTTTGACTTTGATATTGACACGGATATTTTCTACTCTATAATTTTCAGCTCGTTGCCCAGATGGCGAAATTGGTAGACGCGCTAGTTTCAGGTACTAGTGCCGCAAGGCGTGGAGGTTCGAGTCCTCTTCTGGGCACCACCTGTTTCGGGAAAGCCGGTCTTTTTGACCGGCTTTTTCTTTGTCTGTTTGTCTTGCTCGTATTTCCACGGCGGCCTGATCGTACAAATTTTGCGTTAGCATCAGTTTGTTCTATAATAGCGCCTTCGTTGCCCAGATGGCGAAATTGGTAGACGCGCTAGTTTCAGGTACTAGTGCCGCAAGGCGTGGAGGTTCGAGTCCTCTTCTGGGCACCAAAAACTTGAAAGGCCGGTCTTTGGACCGGCTTTTTTGTTGCCTGGTTCCGCCAAGAAGATCTTTCAAGCAAAGCATTCATTAAGTTCTTGCATTCATACACCTCTGGTCTATAATGCGGGCTTCGTTGCCCAGATGGCGAAATTGGTAGACGCGCTAGTTTCAGGTACTAGTGCCGCGAGGCGTGGAGGTTCGAGTCCTCTTCTGGGCACCAAAAATTGAAGGAAAAGCCGATCTAAATGGTCGGCTTTTCTTTTTTCCAGTTCACGAACCAATATTTTCAAAGGCAAATAAAGCGGCCAACTGCAACAACAGACAGTTGTTGCAGTTGGCCGCTTTGGATTTATCTCTCTCGAAAATCAATCAGGCGCCGAACGGATGACGCTTCAAAATGGTTTCGTCGCGCTCCGGCCCCGTTGAAATAACATCAATGGAGATCTCGCAGATTTCCTCGATCCGGTGCAGGTAAGCGCGAGCCTCGGGCGGCAGAGCATCCCAGGTCCGAGCGCCGAAAGTGGTTCCGCTCCAGCCGGGCAGCGTTTCGAGAATCGGCTCGCAGCGCACCACTTCTTCCGCTCCCATAGGCAGCAAATCGATGCGTTTGCCGTCCAGCATATAGCCCGTACAAAGCTTCAACTCCAGCAGACCATCAAGAACATCCAGCTTGGTGATGCACAATCCGGAAACGCCATTGATGATGATCGAACGCTTCAGTGCGGCCAGATCGAGCCAGCCGCAACGACGCTTGCGCCCCGTAACCGTACCGAACTCACGACCGACAGTCGACATCTGATGACCCGGCGTACCCTTGGTTTCAAAATCCAGTTCAGTCGGGAAGGGACCGCCGCCGACACGCGTACAGTAAGCCTTGGTAATCCCCAGCACGTAGTGCAGACGCCCAGGACCAACGCCGGAACCGGCAGCCGCTTGTCCTGACACACAGTTGCTGGACGTCACAAACGGATAGGTACCGTGATCGATGTCGAGCAGCGTACCTTGGGCACCTTCAAACAACAGATTACCGCCTGCCTTGTTGATCGCGTAAAGATCCGCCGACACGTCGGTGACCATAGGACGAATCTCTTCCACATCCGCCATGGCTTCATCAAAAACCGCCTGAAACTCCACAGGCTCGGCACCAAGGTAGTTGGTCAGCACGAAGTTGTGATAATCCAGAACCTCGGCCAGCTTCTCGGCAAAACGCTTCGGGTCAAACAAATCGTAGACACGAAGAGCCCGACGGGACACCTTGTCTTCATAAGTCGGGCCAATGCCCTTGCCAGTCGTGCCGATCTTGTCACCGGCGCTCTTCTTGGCCTCACGGGCGCGATCGAGGGCTGAGTGATAGCCAAGAATGATCGGGCACCCCGGACTGATCTTCAGACGTTCACGAACCTTGATCCCGCCAGCTTCAAGCCCGCGAACCTCAGCCAGCAGGTGATGAACGTCGAGCACCACGCCATTGCCGATATAGCACTGCACGCCCTCACGAACGATCCCGGAAGGAACCAGGTTCAGCTTGTATTCGGTTGTACCGACCACCAGCGTATGACCGGCATTGTGACCACCCTGAAAGCGAACAACACCCTGAGCGTGATCGGTTAGCCAGTCGACGATCTTGCCCTTGCCCTCATCACCCCACTGGGTGCCAACTACAACTACGTTCTTAGCCATTTATTCACTCTCCCTGAAGCGGTTCAACCTGCCAGGCGCCGCCCCGCAGAACAAGATGCCGATCACAACCGGCCTCACGCCACGTGCCTTCATGGCCGGGCAATTCAATCATTACACTTTCACCCGCTGCACGCAGCCGGGCTACCGCCTCCTTGAAACCAACCTCAGAGGGGCTGGAGGCCAGAATGGCGCCAGATACAGCAGTATCGGCAACCTGGGCTGCCAATTCCCTCAAATCCAGACTGAAACCCGTTGCAGGGCGACCCCGACCAAAAGCACGGCCCACGCTGTCATAACGGCCGCCAAGCGCAAGGGCAACCGGTGACCGACCGCCATAAGCCGCGAATACGACGCCACTGTGGTAGTGATAGCCACGCAAATCTGCAAGATCAAAGCTGATCGGCAAATCAGCCAGATCTCTGGCTAGCTGCTCAAGCTCCCCGAGTGCCGCCATGATCTCAACGTCATCCGGCAGAATCTCCTTCGCCTTGGCCAACACCTCCGCACCGCCGTAGAGCGTAGGCAACGCAAGGAGAGCCGTTGAGACCTTACAAGAGACACTGCCAAGAAGATCGCGCAGCCCGGGCAAATCCTTAGCCTGCAGACAATCGAACAAGGCCTCCTCACGCTCCGGAAGCAGCCCGGCCTTCCGAGCCAGCGCCTTGAAAATGCCAACGTGTCCGAGATCGATACGCGAGGTACCGACCCCCGCAGACAGAAGAGACTCGGCTAGCAACCGAATGACTTCAGCGTCTGCTTCAAGGCCGGCGTGGCCATACACCTCAGCGCCCAGTTGCAACGGCTCGCGGGTGGCTGTCAGTGACGACGGCAAGGCATGAGCAACGCTCCCGCAGTAGCACAAACGCGCGACACCCTTCCGGTTGAGCAAATGGGCATCAATGCGGGCGACCTGGGGCGTGATGTCGGCACGCACCCCCATCGTACGACCGGAAAGCTGATCAACGAGCTTCAACGTTTTCAATTGGAGATCCTGACCTGCACCGGTCAGCAGAGACTCCAGGTATTCAAGTAGCGGCGGGGCCACCAGCTGGTAGCCATTCAAACGGAAGGCATCAAGCAGTCGGCGACGCAACTCTTCGAGCTTTGCCGCCTCGGCAGGCAAAGCGTCCTGGATATATTCGGGTAGAACCCAACGCAACATGGGCAAAGTGCCTCAGGAAAAAACAATCAGAATTATGAGGCCGAGGACCATCGAACCAAGGCCGATAAAGCGGATCTGCCCGTCGGCCATGCGAATGAGACGAGCGAAGGTCTCACGCCACGTGGCCGGCGCAACAAAGGGAATAAGGCCTTCAAGCACCAGCATCAGTGCGAAGGCCAGAATGAGGGTTCTCCCCATTTACTTCCCGCTCTTGCCGCCCTTGGCGGACTCGGATGCTGCCGAGCGACCGCCAGCCCCCTTTAGATATTTGAAGAAATCCGAATTCGGATCAACGATCATCACGTCCGACTTACTCTTGAAGCTGTTCCGGTAGGCATCGAGACTACGATAGAACGCGTAGAACTCCGGGCTCTGATTAAAGGCTTGCGCATAAATGGACGAAGCCTTGGCGTCACCATCACCCTTGACGACCTGAGCATCACGATAAGCTTCGGCAATGATCACTTCGCGCTGCCTGTCGGCGTCGGCCTTGATCTTTTCGGCTTCTGCACCACCTTGAGAGCGCAACTCGTTGGCAACCCGCTTACGCTCGGCCTCCATCCGGCGATACACGGATTCGGAAACCTCGGCGGGAAGGTCTACCCGCTTCAGACGGACATCGACAATCTGGACGCCGATCTTGCGTGAATCCTGATCGGCCTTGACCCGCATCTCGTCCATGATCTTGTCACGCTCACCGGACACTACCTCATGCACGGTGCGCTTGCCAAACTCCTCCCGCAAACCGGCATTCACAGTCTGTTCAAGACGAGTCTTTGCGCGCGCCTCGTCACCGCCAACTGAAATGTAGTAGAGCTTCGGATCAACAATGCGCCATTTCACAAAAAGATCGACGAGTACGTTCTTCTTTTCGGAAGTAATGAAACGCTCGGGCTCAGAAGTGTCAAGAGTCAGGATGCGCTTGTCGAAGTAACGCACGTTCTGGATAAGCGGGATCTTGAAGTGCAACCCCGGTTCGCTGATCTGTCCCTTGACTTCACCCAACTGGAACACCAACGCATGCTGACGCTGATCAACCGTAAAAAGAGACATGGATAGAACTGCCAGTGAAAACAGCCCAATCCCGAAAATAAATGGCAGGCGATCACGCATCAACGCTCTCCCCGATCACGGTTACGCATCGACTCTCGGGTACGGACCTCACCGGAAAGCGCATCGACCCTCGGCGGTGAAATATTGTTCTCAACCGCAGTCGTAGCAGTTGCAGGTCGGACAGTCTGGGGCAGATCAGCAACAGGCGCGTTTGCAGGAGCAGCCGTCGCCTGAATTATCTTGTCCAGCGGGAGATAAAGAAGATTTCCACTACTGCGAGCGTCAAGCATGACCTTTGAAGTGTTAGAGAAAACCTGCTGCATTGTTTCGATATACATGCGCTGGCGAGTGACCTCCGGCGCTTTAGCATACTCGGTATAGACCTGCTTGAAACGGGACGCATCACCTTCCGCTTGCGCAACAACACGGCTCTTGTAAGCATCCGCCTCTTCAAAAAGCCGGGATGCTGCACCGCGCGCACGCGGAATCACATCATTCGCATAAGCCTGACCTTCATTCTTCTGACGCTCCCGATCCTGGCCGGCCTTCACTGCATCGTCGAACGCTGCCTGCACCTGCTCAGGTGGCTGGGCATTCTGCATGGTGACTTTGCTAACCTGGATACCCGTCGCATAGCGATCGAGTATTTCCTGGGTGAGATTCTGGGCGTTCGCTGCAACCTGCTCACGGCCTTCGTAAAGAACAAAGTCCATCTTGCTCTTGCCAACGACCTCACGGACTGCAGTTTCGGCAGCCTGAATCACCGAGTCGTCTGCATTACGGTTATTGAACAGATACTGCTGCGGATCCTTGAGAATGTACTGGACGGCAAACTGGATATTCACGATGTTTTCATCATCAGTGAGCATCAGCGCCTCCTTGAGTACCTTGTTGCGCTCCGAGCCACGATAGCCGATCTCGACTGTACGCACACCCGTCAAGTTGACCAGTTCGTGAGTCTGGACCGGATAAGGCAGGCGCCAGCGCAAACCGGGCTCCGTCGATTCCAGGAAGCGACCAAACTGAAGAACAATGCCGCGCTGGCTGGCATCCACAATGTAGAAGCCACTTGCAAGCCAGATCACGGCAGCGAAGGCGGCAATCAGCCCCACCCCACCACCAATCTGGCGAAAATTGAATTCAGGAATCCGGTTGCCACCGTCTCCTCCACCCGAACCGCCATTACGCGCCGGATCACGCCCGAACATGCCGGACAGCCGCCGATTGAAATCGCGCCAGAGCTCTTCAAGGTCAGGGGGGCCCTGATTACCATCACCGCCGCGCTTGTCGTCGCCGCCGCGATTGCCCCATTTGGGATCATTAAGAGACATAAGGATGCCTGAGATCACTGTGAAAAATCCGTTCCGGGAAGTGTGGCAACGGGAATCCGTCAATCCGGATCCTGTGTTGCCGAGATAACAGTCAGCGCTGCCTTGTGAGCCTGAGCGACGTCGGAAAGTACCTTACGCAACAGGCCTACTCCGTCCCCCGTTCTGGCGCTAAGCAAAACGCGCGAGATCTTACCACAAGCGTCCTGCTGGACTTCCGGGCTTGCCAGCGTGGCGTCGATCTTGTTCCAGACCTGAATCTGGGCAAGCATACCCGCCCCGATTTCCTCCAGTACACCGTTAACCGCCGCTATCTGGCCTTCCCTGTCCTCGCTCGAAGCATCCACAACATGGAGCAGGAGGTCGGCAGAGATGGTCTCCTCAAGCGTCGCGTGAAAGGCTGCAACGAGTGAGTGAGGCAAGTCCCGTATGAATCCGACCGTATCGGACAGGACGACGTTCCCCGCTTCACCAAGAAAAAGTCGGCGGGACGTAGTGTCTAGCGTCGCGAACAACTGGTCGGCCGCATAGGCGCCGGCCTTGGTCAAGACGTTAAAGAGCGTCGACTTGCCGGCATTGGTATATCCGACGAGGGAAATGGAGAGCACATCGCGACGCTCCCGAGCCCGCCGACGCACTGCGCGCTGACGTTCAAGTTGCGCCAGGCGCCCCTTGAGAAGCTTGACCCGCTCGCCAAGCAAACGACGATCTGTCTCCAGCTGCTTTTCACCCGGACCGCGCAGACCTATGCCGCCCTTCTGGCGCTCGAGGTGAGTCCAGCCCCTCACAAGGCGGGTCGACAAATGCTGCAACTGAGCCAACTCAACCTGCAACTTGCCCTCGTGGCTCTTCGCACGAAGAGCGAAGATATCGAGAATCAACGCAGAACGATCAACCACGCGACATGCCAGCTTGCGTTCAAGATTGCGCTGCTGGGCTGCAGTGATGTCATGATTGAATATGACAATATCGGCTTCGTTCAGCTGAGCTGACGTACCGATTTCTTCGGCCTTTCCCTTGCCCACGAAAAATGCGGAATCGGGTGCCTGACGACGCCCCTGAACAATCCCGACAACGATTGCGCCGGCACTACTGGCCAACAGGCTGACTTCGGCTAGGCGTTCATCTATACCGCCTTGCCCGAAATCGACCTGAACCAAAATGGCACGGGTTCCCGCTGCAGGTCTGTCAAGCACGCACGAATCCGGAATCTAGGTGGCCAGCATGCAGCCAAATGAAAGAGGGACTCAGCTGGCAACCTCGTTTTGTTCCTGCTGGATATTCACCGGACGGGCCGGCACAACGGTGGAAATGGCATGTTTGTATACCATTTGCGTCACCGTGTTCTTCAGCAGAACAACGTACTGGTCGAATGACTCGACCTGCCCCTGCAACTTGATCCCGTTCACAAGATAGATGGAAACCGGAACGTGCTCGCGCCTCAGCGCATTGAGGAATGGATCTTGAAGGAGTTGCCCCTTGTTGCTCATGGTAGAACCTCTATGGTTTTAGTTTGGAATAATTATAGAGCCATTTGCTGCACTGCCGCATGGCGGCAGCAAGCCGCTCGTTGGTGTGGAAGCGGTTCTTTAATCCCTGTTGGCGTAGGGATTAGTGGAAGACTTGAATTGTATCCGTAATGGCGTGCCCTGCAATTTGAACGCTTCCTGGAAGGTACGCTCCAGAAAACGGACATAGGATGCAGGAACATGATCAAGGGCACTGCCGTGGATCACGATGATGGGCGGGTTCATGCCACCTTGGTGAGCGTAGCGCATTTTCGGGCGAAAACCGCCATGACGCGGAGGCTGCTGACGGGCAATTGCATCAAGCAGAAGACGGGTGAGTTTTGGCGTGGCGAGCTTGGT
>APMI01013992.1_pt1 | contig 19166 bp, 18 predicted proteins | sample 667938 | NCBI WGS metagenome assembly APMI01 (sample SAMN01084076, study PRJNA167559) | wastewater metagenome | biome: Wastewater | place: Denmark: Ejby Moelle, Odense | collected 2011-11-28 | reverse complement strand
GCCGACATGCCCGCGGCACGGCACGACGCCGTCACGTTGCAGGTGCTGGCCAGCGATTTCAGGAATTCCTCCCGCCGTTTCGGCGTCCAGCCGTCATGCCGCTGGCGGGCGCCGATGGGTTTGCCGCCCTTGTCGTACTTGATCGTTTCCACATCGTCGGCCGCTGCCGGCCGGACGCGACTCTTGCCCATGCGCGTTCTCCTGGAAAAGCAAAGGGCCGGTCGGCGGTGAAGATCGCTCTCCCGCCGCCCCGGCCCGAATCGGTTTATCTCGATGTTGCCTTTTTGTACCCAAACAGCGTCATGATGTCAATGGAAAAATTCCTAATAGGTTCGTTTGAGTTCGAACCTATCTCCTGTCGTCACCCCCAACGCTTCGCGTTGCCGCCCCTCAAGGGGCGGATTTATATTACGACAATCCGCCCCTCGAGGGGCGGCGGCGCATCGCGCCGGGGGTGATGGCAGGCACCACAGCCCGTTCAGCCGCCGTCACCACGATCATGGTCGTCACCCCTTCCGGATTGCTCAGCACATCGCGCGCGGCGATCCGCAGCGTCTCGACACCCCGCCGTGCAAGCCACATATCGCGCAGGGCGTCGCGCGCAGGATTGTCTCCCCGCTCGTGCACCTCTCCATCGACTTCGACGCACAGCCGCGCGGCGTCGCAATAGAAATCGAGGGAATAGGGTCCGGCGGGATGCTGGCGCCGGAATTTGAAACCGCCAGGCCGCGTACGAAGGGCGTGCCACAGGGCGATTTCGGGCAATGTCATCTGCCGGCGAAGGTCGCGCGAACGAGCGATAGTATCGGGCGGGCCGGAAAGCACAGTCGGAACATATTGGGAACAGAGAGGAGCGTCAATCACCCCCTCCGCTTCGCTCCGCCACCCCTCAAGGGGCGGATTGTCCTGATATAAATCCGCCCCTCGAGGGGCGGCGGTCCGCAGGACCGGGGGTGACTCACAACGCGCGCGTCAGCGCTCCATCTTACGCTGCGCGTTGCAGGATCTTGTGATCCACCCCGCGCCACTTCGCAAAACTCGGCCGCGCGTGCATGGTCTTCGCCCAGGCGCAGAGCTTCGGATAAGTCCCGTCGCACGGCGCGCCATCGCACAGGTTCATGTTGGCCAGCACCGACGCGACGGAAATGTCCGCCACGGTCAGCGTGTCGCCGACCAGGAATTCCCCGTCGATCTGGGTTTCGAGATACGCGTAGACCGCCGGCATTTCGGTCGCGAGTGCGGTGTCCGCGGTCGCCAGGTCACCTTCGCGCCCGATCAGCGGGGCGACCACGCGGTTGAAGAACACCTTGCCCCCGATCGGCATCGCAATGGTATCGGCGAATTCCTCGAACCAGGTCACGCGCGCGACGTGGCGCGGATCGGCGGGCATCAGGCGCCCCTCGGGATATTTCGCCTCCAGGTAAGCGATGATCGCGGTCGAATCCGAAATCGTGAAGTCGCCGTCGCGAAACCCGGGCATCTTCCGGAACGGGCTGGCCTCCGCAAAGTCGGGATCGGGCGATCCGATGCCGATCATCTTGAGTTCCAGGTCCAGTCCGCGCTCTTCGCCATAGACCATGACCTTGCGCACGAACGGCGACAGCGACGCACCATAGACGATCATATCTGCTCTCCCTGATTATGGCCGCAGGTTACGCCACGATCATGTCAGTTTCAAGATGAAACCAGTTGTACTTGTTACCATGACGCAACGATGTACGATGACTTCAGGCACCATTCACCCGCCTCGTGCGTTACCACGACACACCTTTACTCGTTCCGGGAGAGACACGATGCGTAAATTGATCTTCGGCCTGATGATGGCCGCAACTGCTGTTACCGCAATGCCGGCAACCGCGCAGACCCGCGCCGACGACGCGCGGCTACAGGCCGCGCAGGACCGCATGGACCGCGCCATGGCCGACTTCCGCGCCGAGCTGGACCGTTACCGCTCGCTGCGCGGCAGCAGCTATCAGGGTGGCGGATATGGTGGTGGTTATGGGGGCGGCGGTGCCGCATATAACGACGACCGTTACGAGAACGGGTACGACGCCTCGCGCTATTATCGCGACGATCCGCGGTACCAGGAACGCACCCTTGCCGCCGACGACCGCGTCTATCGCGGTAATGACGGCCGTTATTACTGCAAGCGCAGCGACGGCACGACCGGCCTGATCCTGGGCGCTGCAGGTGGCGGTATCCTCGGCAACGTCATCGACGGCGGCCGTTCGCGCACCGTGGGCACCTTGCTGGGCGCAGCGCTCGGCGGCCTTGCCGGCCGTGCGGTCGAGCAGAACCAGCAGCAGGTGAAGTGCCGCTGAGGCGAATCCGGTAGATTTGGTTCACGCGAAGACGCGAAGACATCATCCCTTCCCTCGTCATTCCCGCGAAGGCGGGAATGACGGGACAGGCGAAACTTCGCGGCTTCGCGTGAACCTCTACCCCCTGTTAGCCGCCAACGACCTCGACAATCGGCACCGGCGATCCGTTCCAGCTAAACCGCAACGTCGCCCCCCGGCGCACATGCGTCACCAACGCGGGCCGGAACAACGCGACGCATGTTCCCCCGGCATCCCGCACGCTGGGATAGACGACGCCCAGCGCACCGCTTTCCAGCAGCCTTTCGGCCAGCCCCTGCGCCGCGACATAGCTGGCGGGGTCGAGGCAGTCCGCCCACGCACCTGTGCGTACATCGTGCAGGTCGGCGGCGACGTCGGACAGATAATCGTCATAGGTGACCTGGTCGTCCCACACGCCGATTTCGGCATAGTCGACGGCGCGGTGGAACGCGACCTCGGCGACGCTGGTCGCGCGGTCGTATGCGGCATACCAGGCGCCGCGATCCGGCCCGTTGAACCGCGATCCGCTGGGGTGCGCATGGGTAAAGGCGGCGTTGACGATGCTGGCATGGGGCACGCCGAAGATCAGTTCGTGGGGGCCGATGCCGGGCAGCCGGCCGCCGTCCGCCAGCAACCGCTCGTTCGTTGCACCGTCGAGATCGAACAGGTCGGCGAGCAGCGCATCGTCGCCTCCCGCCAGCCGCGCGAGGACCGAATCCTGGCTGTATTTCGACGGGATCAGCCGGTGAGTGTCGGCGCGGGCGATACTGGTGACGGGCGGCGTATCGGGCAGTGCGTCAGGGAATGTCACACCCCGCCGCGCCGCGCATCGAGCAACCGGCGCAGCGTCGCCATCGCGGGCACGCCGCCGGTCTTGAGATAGTCGAGCGGTGTGCGCCCGCCGAACATCGGGTTGCTGTTGGGCAGCGTCATCCAGCGGTCGGCAAGCGCTTCGCCATAGAGGATGTTCAGCGCCTTGAAGATGCCGGTCAGGTAGGAAATCCGGGTCAGGCGGTCGGTGTCGAGTACCCGGTCGGGCTGCTTGCGCCATTCGTAGAACGGCCCGTTCGACAGGCCGCCCAGCAGTGCGCGCGCATCCTCATCCCGCAATTTCCACGCCGCGGCGATCGCGAAAAACCCGCGCAGCGCCGAATGGCTCAGCCGTGCGCGTTCCGCCTTGTCCGACAGGTCGACGGGCGGCGGCGGCGCGTAGCGCGATGCAGGATATGGCTGGAATGCGGTTGCCATCATTGTCTCCGATTACGGAGGATATAGATTACTGATCCGGAATTTACAAGTATATGACGGTCGCGACGTCCGGCGATGCCTTGCCTGCCACGGCGGCCTGCCATTCGGGAACGGCGTCGGCCAGCCCGGTGGTGCCCTCGATCTTCACCAGCTTCGCTGCCTCGGTTGCGAATGCGCGCCATGCCCGCGCGACCGCCGCCTGGAATCCGCCCGGCCCCAGTTCGGCGATCGTCGTCGCGACATGATCCGGCGCGAAGAACAGGATGGGCTTCGGTCCTGCCACTTCGCGCGCGCCGAACCCGCCACGGTTCTGCCAGTCGGTCACGCCGACCAGGCATGAGTATTTCAGGGCATCGCCCAGCGCCGCGTGTAAGCGGCTCAGGGTTTCGCCATTGCCCGCAAAATCGACCGAGACGGCAGGATCGGTGCCCAGTTCACCGATCTCGTCATAGCCCAGCACGCGGTCGTACAATCCCGTCCGCTCGACGAAGCCGATGTTGCGGGCGGAGGTCAGGCCTACCCGCTCGACCTGCGGGCTGGCAGTGCGGGCGACATGCGCCAGCGCCATCGCGGTCTTCGACGATGCGCTGGTGACGACCAGCCGCTTCGCGCCCAGCCACTCCTGCCGCCGGAACATCGCCTCGATCAGGAACGATGTCATGAACAACGGCTCGAACACCGCACGTACATCCTCCCCGCCCGGCACATGGCCCGGGTCCGCGTCCAGCCGCCGGTACTGGTTGTAGACCGCCGCCCGCGCCGCCCGGTGCGTCGCGCCGTCGGTGAACCCGCCCGCACTGATTTTCGCTGGCTCCACAACAAGATGCGTCGCCATCGGCAGGTAACCGTAGACACGCTCGCCCGCCCTCAACCCGCTGTCCCCGGCATCGACGACGCGCGCATGTCCCCACACCGGCACCACACCGCGACCGGTCTCACCTGTAGGAAAAAAGTCCCAATACCCGAACGCCTCGCCAATGGCGGCGTAGGTGACATTATTGGCGGTCACGGCAAACTGCTCGACCGAAAACAGCGCCTGGCCGGGTTTCAACGCCGGAAGAGGAAGGTCCTCGACCCGCGTATCGGCAATAGCGGTCTTCGCGACGGTGATCTGCTGCGGCATCCTGCTCTCCCTGTTTGGAGAGCAGCCTAGCGCGCGACGGGCACGCCGAACAGGTCGTGATCGTCGGCGTCCTCGATCTTCACTGCCACGATATCGCCCTGCGCCAGCCCGCCGGCATCGCGCAGGAAAACGCTGCCGTCGATCTCGGGCGCATCGGCCTGAGACCGACCGGTGGCACCACCCTCATCGTCGACCTCGTCGATGATCACGTCGAGCGTGCGACCGACCTTGGCCGCCAGCTTCTCGGCACTGATCCGCGCGGTCAGTTCCATCAGGCGGGCATAGCGCTCTTCCTTGACCGCCTCGGGCACCGGATCGGGCAGGTCGTTCGCCGCCGCGCCCTCGACAGGTTCGAACCGGAACGCGCCGACGCGGTCGAGCTGCGCTTCCTCGAGCCAGTCCATCAGATAGGCGAAATCGTCCTCGGTCTCGCCCGGGAAGCCGACGACGAAGGTCGACCTGATCGCGATGTCGGGACAGATGTCGCGCCAGCGCTTCACGCGCTCAAGCACCTTGGCCTCGTTCGCCGGGCGCTTCATCGCGCGCAAGACGTTGGGGCTGGCGTGCTGGAACGGGATGTCGAGATAGGGCGTGATCAGCCCCTCGGCCATCAGCGGGATGACTTGGTCGACGTGCGGGTATGGATAGACGTAATGCAGCCGCACCCACGCGCCCAGCGACCCCAGTTCGCGCGCCAGGTCGGTCATGTGCGCACGCACTTCACGGCCGTGCCACTCGCGCGGTTGGTGGCGGATATCCACACCATAGGCGGACGTGTCCTGCGAGATCACCAGCAGCTCACGCGTCCCCGCCGCGACCAGCTTTTCCGCCTCGCGCAGGATCGCGTCGGGCCGCCGCGAGACCAGGTCGCCGCGGATGCTGGGGATAATGCAGAACGAGCAGCGGTGGTTGCAGCCCTCCGAGATCTTCAGATAGCTGTAGTGCCGCGGCGTCAGTTTCAGTCCGCTGTCAGGAACCAGGTTCAGGAAAGCGTTCTTCGGCATCGGCGCCGCCTCGTGCACCGCGCCGACGACCGCCTCATACTGATGCGCCCCGCTGATCGCGAGCACCTTGGGGAAACGCGCGCGGATCATCTCCGCTTCCTGGCCCAGGCATCCGGTCACGATGACGCGGCCGTTCTCGTTCAGCGCCTCACCGATCGCCTCGAGGCTTTCTTCCTTCGCGGAATCGAGGAAGCCGCAGGTGTTCACCAGCACGACGTCCGCGCCCGCATAGTCGGGCGACAGGCCGTAACCGTCGGCGCGTAGCTTGGTCAGGATGCGTTCGCTGTCGACCAGCGCCTTGGGACAGCCGAGCGAAACCATGCCGACTTTCGGCGGGGTAGGAAGTGTTGTTGCCATGGGAGGACGGGCACATAGGCGCGAACGGGCGAAAATGCCAGATGCGGTTGAGCAGCGGCTACCAGCCCGATCCGCCGCCTCCACCACCGCCGCCGCCCGATGAGCCACCACCGCCCGAACCGCTGCTGCTGCTCGGCGACGTCGATGCCGACGACACCGTACTCGCCAGCGAAGATCCGACCGTGTTCGCAAAGCCGCCGGGATCGTCCCAGAAGCTACTGCTGCCACTGTACCAGCCGACCGAATGCGCTGCCGTCCCCGCCGCCGCGGCCAGCACGCTCGCGAACTTGTCGGCCCATCGGTTTTCGACGTCGAGCGCGATTGCGTAAGGAAGATATCGTTCGAACAACTCTGGCGTCTTTTCGGGCGGATGCATCGCCTCCAACCGGTCCTCTTCGGTAATGCCCAAATAGTGTTTGAATCCGGCGATCCGGTCCATCACCGCACGGCCTTCTTTCGTCGGCGCGTACATCCAGCGGAAGGCTGTGAAGGCGACCGGCAGCATCAGCAACGGCGCCAGCACGACGAATGTCCCGCCCTTCAGTGCCGCGACGATCGTGCCGAGCGCGAACATACCGGCGAAGCCGCAAAGTGCGACTACCACCGCCCAGACAGCAAAAGCCGCGCAGCCCTTTGTATTCCGGGCGACTGTGCCCAACCACCAGGCGATGCCCAGCATGGCGACGGCGGAGATCGGAATACCGAACTGTTCGATCGGTCCGGATGTCGGGTCGAACAGCACAGCGATCATCGCCAGCAGAAACACCGCGGCCGCAATCGCGAGCAGCCCGCCCCACGACCAGCCGACGTTCTTGCGGAACATCGTCTCTCCGTAATCGCGCTCCAGCCCTGTTTCGAGCGCACGGCGTGCCGATTGCAGCGTCGAATGGTTCTCCTGCTTCAACTCCAGGCTGTCCCCCGCGCCGAAGAGGCCGCTGAGCATCGCCGCCTCGGGCCGCGCGATTGGCTGGGCCGCTGCACCGCTCATCCGGCTGATCGTCGTCGTGCCGCTGGTGAACCAGCCGCCTTTTGCCTGATCGATGTGGAGATGCCCGCGCACGCCCAGATAGACCATCGCCGCCGAAAAGGCGTCATTGTCGAAGCCCATCTTGGAAATATATCGCGCCGCCGCCGGGGTCAGGTCATCGGGCGGCGAAAAGATCGGCACGACCGGCCCCGCGCGCGGACCACGTCCGGCCTTTGCCCACGCATTGAAATAATAGCCGATGAGCGCGGCGAATGCCCCGAATGCCGCGGTGATCGCACCCCAGTCCTGAAGCCACCAGCCCGCTTTCTGCCTGTCGCTCGGCGCATCGAGCACGCCCTTGGGAAAGGCAGCGGCGATCGTCAGCCCCTGTTCGCGCTCCAATGGTGCGATGGTCCGAAATGCGATGAAGCCCGGTCGCTCTTCGACCACTTCGGCATTCTTGTCCGTCGAACCTTGCCCACCGGTATAGACCGCGCGGTCACCGAATTTCGCGTTGCTAGGCAGGGTGATCCGCGCCTCGGCCACATCGATCGGAAAGGTCCAGCCGGTGCCTGTCGCGTTCCAGTAAAGCTCGTCGCTGGTCTCTCCGTAGTGGATCTGCCGCGTACTGCGATAATGGATCACATAGGTATGGACACCGATCGGCAGGATCACATCGGCGTTGCCGATGCGGATGCGCACGCCATTCGACAGCGTCATCCGTTCCCATGGTTCGTCCTGCCCGTCGCGCTGGACGGAAACCACCTCGAACCCGACGGTGGTCTTCTGGCCCATCGCAGTCGTGTAGCTCGTCGGGAAGTCTCGCTGGATACCGCGGTTGATCGACTGGTTGAGCGCAACCAGCTTTATCGTCTCCGTAACGTCCAGCGCGCCATCCCGGGCGATGGTCACATCGCTGACGAAGCTCAGGATTCGCTCCTCGCCGCGCGACAGGGTGACGGCCTCAGCCATCCGCGCTTGTTCGGGTGTCAGTCCTTCAGGCGTCAGCGCCTGCACCCGCGCGGTGGCGGGCATCAGCAGCAGAACGGCAAGGATCAGGCGCAGCAGCGTGCGCATTGCCCCTACCCCTGTGCGCCGCCGAAACTCACCGTTGGCGCGACCTGCAACTTCGGGATGTCATCGGCGTAGGGCTCTTCTCCCTTGAAGCCGAAGGGCCCGGCGATCAGGTTGTTCGGGAAGGATTGCACGCTGGTATTCAGGTCGCGCACCGTCGCATTGTAATACCGCCGCGCGCCCGAGAGTTCTTCCTCGATCTGGCTCAACTCATCCTGCAGCTGCCGGAAATTCGCATCGGCCTTCAGGTCGGGATAGGCCTCCGCTACCGCGACCAGCTTTCCGATCATGCCGGTGAACGCGGCGTCCGCCGCTGCCGTCGCGCCCACGCCCTTTGCCGCAGTCGCATCCGCCCGGTGCGCCGTTACCTGGTCCAGCACGGCGCGCTCATGGCTCGCATAGCCTTCGACTGTCGCGACAAGGTTTGGCACCAGATCAGCGCGGCGGCGCAACTGCACCGTGATTCCGCTCCATGCTTCGCGCACCAGCGCGCGCTGCCGCACAAGCTGGTTGTAAATCATCACCAAACCGACGGCCATGATGACGAGACCGCCAATGAGTATCCAGGTGAGCATGCCCCATTCTCCCCCTTTCAGACCGCCAGTGGATCACAAATCGCATGTGGTGGCCAGCGAACGATCACATTGCACGTATCACGGTATCGTGGTCCAGCCCTTCGGGAACTCTGCCCCAATCAAGCGCAAAACCCCATGCGGCCCGCGCTCCCCGGCTTTACCGCCGCTTCCTGCGCCAGTCGTCCAACGATCTGCGTTGCCGTCATCGATGCGCCGAAGCGCAATTGCCGCGCGACCACAGAAAAATCGCCGGGTGTCAGGTTGCGCAGTTCGTCGAGTTCCGCAGGCGCCGACATCCCGAAGAAGCGCTCGAACGCCAGCGCCGCCCGCGCCCGCGCCAGCGGCAGCAGGTCGAGCTTGAACACGAAACGCCGCAGCGCCGCCGGGTCCAACTTGTGGCCATGGTTGGTGGCCGCGATCACCGGCAGCGGATGATGGTCGAGCCAGGTCAGCATCTCGTTGACCTGACCCACTTCCCAGCTGTGCTGCGCAGTCGACCGGTCGAAGAGGATCGAGTCCGCCTCGTCGAACAGCAGCACGCATTCGCGCTCCCGCGCCTCGGCAAAAGCATCGGCGATGTTTGCTTCGGTCCCGCCGACCCAGCGCGACAGCAGGTCCGACGCGCGCTTGGTGACGAGCGGCCGGTCGAGCGCCTGCGCAAGGTGGTGCGCGAACGCGGTCTTGCCGGTGCCCGGCGGACCCGACAGCAGCATCGACACATCGCCCCGCCCGGCCGCCGCCAGCCGTTCGACCAGCGGGCCGATCGGCGGATCGCTTTCGAACAGGCTGAGGTCGAGATTCCCCGGATGTCCAGGCGAAACGGCACGTCCACGGATCGCGCGCACCAGCGAGCCCGCCGCAGGCGTCCCACCGTCACCATCCCCAGCGAGACGGGCCGAACGTGCCGCCACGCGCAACACGGTTGCGGTCTCCGGCGCCCGGTCGAGCAGGTTTTCGAGACCTGCATCCGCAACGACGCCTTCCTCCGCAGTGACACGCGTCATCATCCGGCGCGCCGCGGCCGGTGACGGCATCGGCAGGCGCAGCACGAAGTTCATCCGGCGCAGGATCGCCGGATCGACATTGTCGATCGCATTGGTCGTCCAGATCACCGGCGCAACGTTGGTTTCGAGGACGCGATTGATGAACACCTTGCTGCCTTCGCGCCGTGGGAAATGGTCGCCGCTGCTACGCTCGGCATTGCCGATCAGGTCCTCCATCTCGTCGAACAGCAGCGCGACACCGCGCCGCTGCACCAGGATGCGCTGGGCAAGGCGCAGCGCGCAGACGCGGTCCCACCGCGTCGGCTCTTCGCCGTCCACATCGACTTCGGCCACCGCGTGCAGCGGCACCCCCGCCGCCGCCGCAAGGGTACGCGCCAGTTCGGTCTTGCCGGTCCCGGGCGGGCCGTGGATCAGGATGTTCACGCCGGCCGCCTCGGTCGCGATCGCGCCCTTGAGCAGCCGCACGAGGAAATCAGCGTCGGGAACATGCGCGAAGTCGGCGAGGTCGAGCCGCGCCTCCTGACGCGTGCCGACCAGCACCGCGAGCATCGCCGCCGAATCCTCGACCGGCTGGTCGAGCAGGCGATGCAGCGTCCAGCGGAGTTCGACCTCGACCGCTCCCCTGTACCGCGATTGGAAGGTCGCGAGGTCGAGTTGCACGACGGCACTCCGACGCACGCACCGGCCCGCGTCCTGCGGATCGGCGCCCGCAAGACACCCAAGCAATGCGGGCAGGTCATGCCCGTTGTCTGCAGCGATCGCCGCGACTGCACTGACACGTGGCATCCGCTCGCACGCGACAACCAGCATCAGCAACGTGCGATCGAAGTCCCCGAACGCCAGCATTTCCGCCAGCACGGCAGTGCGCTGGAAGACATGCGGCGCGGGGCCCGCTGGCCGATCGGTCGCGACATGCGCGCACAGCGCGTCCCAGCTGATCTCGCCGGAAACGCCGAGCCAATCGGCATGCGTCGTCGCCCACTCGGTCAGCGAGCGGGCGAGCAGGGATGTGGCGGGTACGCCCCGCCCGATCCGGAGCAGCATGCTCCGGACGATCGAAAGTTCGTCCATGGTAATCCGTATTCCCCGGCCATGACGGACGCCGCGCGACAGCGCAGCACCCGCCTGGGCGCATCAATTCGTTCGGTCATTCAAACGGGGGTGCGAATCCGGGCGTCAGGCCCGGCCGCAGCACTTACGGAAAGTGCTTAGGACTGGGGCCGGATGCCGAGGGGTTCGCAACCCCGATAGGCGATTTGGTCCAGCAATTCATGTCTCCATGTGCTGCGGAGTCGTGCCGCAGCGGCGCGGCCGATAACCGAAGATCGTTACACATGCAACGATCTCTATCAGCGAACGGTCATCAGATGTGCGCCGCCCGCCACAGGTTCGAACCTGCAGCGCCGGCCAAGGAAGCGTTCGATGACGTCGGCCGCGGTCAGGCTATGTTGACTCGGCTTCACCGTCGTGAACGATCCCCCGCCCGCCAGCGCGAACGGCAAGAGCAACTGGTCGGCAAGGTAGGGACCCGCGAAGGCATCGCTTGCCAGATAGCCGCGCATCCGCCCGACCGCCGTCTTCGCGACCCGCTCCGCAGTCATACCGAGCTGGCCGAAGCCCGAGACGATCTCGGTCACATGCTCGAACGCCGCCGTCAGGAGCAGGATGTTGCCCGGCCCCTGGTCCGCGGGGAGTTCGCGCACGAAACATTCCCGCTCGCTCCAGTCGAGCGCCCCACGCGCGACCTTGATCTCGCGATCGGCGATCTCGAACGGAAGACCGGCGAATAGCGCACAGGCGCTCCGTTCGATCGCCGCGCCGCGTTGGGTACAATCGATCGGCGTGAGCGGCGCGGGCGTAATGTCGATTTCGATCCGGCCTCCGCCGCGCGGGTAGAAACCGTGCCGGACGAGCCGTGCCTCGACCTTTGGGCCCATCCGGTTGAGGATCGGCAGAAAGGAATTGGCGATGAACTCGAATGGCGGCGCGAGCATGTTGTGCGTGCCGCCCTCCAGCACCAGGCGCGAAGGCGCGTCCGCCAGCACGAGCGGCATCAGCACCGTCTGCAGCACAAGTCCGGTCGACCCCGCCGTCCCGACGGCGAAGCGGTATTCGCCGGGCACGACACGGCCGGGGCGGAAAGTCAGGTCGGACGATCCCACCGCCAGCCCCTCGCATTCGGCGTTGCCGATCGCGCAGGCGGACTGCAGCGCTGTCACATGCTGGCGCATCAAGCCAGGCTTCGACCGCTTACCGCGCACATTGGTGATCTGGACAGACGTGCCGGTGACGAGCGACAGGGCGCACGCATTACGTATGACCTGTCCCCCGCCTTCGCCTTCCGATCCGTCGATAATGATCATTATACTTCTCTAGTGAGTGGCGGTGTGCGCCGCGAGCGTTAGCCCTTCACGCACACTACCTGCTTCAGTGTATGGACGATCTCCACCAAGTCGGCCTGCGCGGCCATCACGGCTTCGATCGGCTTGTACGCCTTGGGTGTCTCGTCGATCACGCCCTCGTCCTTGCGGCACTCGACGCCCGCCGTGTCGGCGATGTGTTCGTCGAGTGTCACCAGCTTCTTGGCCGCGGTGCGGGACATGACCCGCCCCGCGCCGTGGCTGCAGCTGTCGAACGAGTCCGGATTGCCCAGCCCGCGCACGATGAACGACTTGGCGCCCATCGAACCCGGGATAATGCCCAGCGTCCCCTTCGCCGCGCGCACCGCGCCCTTGCGGGTCACGAGTACGTTTTCGCCGAAGTGGTTCTCGCGCGTCACATAGTTGTGGTGGCAATTCACCGCTTCCAGTTCCGCGTCGAAAGGCTTTACGATCTGGCTGCGCAGCGCTCGGATGACATTCGTCATCATCATGCGCCGGTTCAGCGCCGCAAAGTCCTGGCCCCAGCCGACTGCCTCGACATAATCGTCGAAATGGTCGGTCCCTTCCGGGAAGTACGCCAGGTCCTGGTCGGGCAGGTTGATGTGCCACTTGCGCATGTCCTGCTTCGCCAGTTCGATGAAGAACGTGCCGATCGCATTGCCGACGCCGCGGCTGCCCGAATGCAGCATAACCCACACGCGCTGTTCCGTATCAAGGCACAGCTCGATGAAATGGTTGCCCGTTCCCAGCGTACCGAGGTGCGTCAGGTTGTTCGTGTTCTTCAGCCGCGGATGCTTTTCGCAAATGCGGTCGAAGCGCTGCACAAGTGTGGTCCAGGCTTCGACGATTGCCGGGGGCGGATCGCCCCACGAACCCGTGTCACGCTTGCCGCGGCCGACAGACCGCCCATGCGGCACCGCCTGCTCGATCGCCGAACGAATGGCTTCGAGATTGTCGGGCAGGTCACTCGCCATCAGCGAGGTTCGCGCGGCCATCATGCCGCAGCCGATGTCGACGCCGACCGCCGCCGGGATCACTGCGCCCTTGGTCGGAATGACCGAACCCACCGTCGCGCCGATACCGACATGGACGTCAGGCATGGCAGCAACATGGCGGAAGACGAAGGGCATCTTCGCCGCGCGGGCCAGCTGCGCACGCGCCTCGTCCTCGACGGGAACGCCGCGCGTCCACATCTTGATCGGCACGCCGCCCGGAACGTCGGCATATTCGAAAGTCTGCACCGTCATCTTACTTACCTTTGCAATCTGGTCAGGGCGACTGGACTCGAACCAACGACCTCCCGCTCCCAAGGCGGGCGCTCTACGCACCTGAGCTACACCCTGTCGGCATGAGGGCGGCCGGCCCATTCCGGCCGCCCCTTCACCGCGTAGCCGGGCATTAAGAACCGTCCGGCGTTCAATAGACAGCAGGAGGTGTGCCAAATGTCGCCGCCGAACAATCGCGCTTCGCAATTGATCGATTTATCAACATGTTAATTGGACAGGGCACGCAACAAGCATAGTTGCTGAATTGCTCTCTGCTCTAAAAACATATCGACACAGATAAATATTTATACAATCATATAAGTATGAAACCGCTCGTCGTAATCGGATTCCTCGGCTCGACGCTGGATGCGAGCAAGTTCGGCCCGACGCGCTGGAACAAGTGGCGGCCGACCGTCGGGCTGACCATGCATGAAGATTTACGCGTGGACAGGCTGGTCCTGCTCCATGGCACGTCGCACGGGCGGCTGGCGGAGTACATCACGAAGGACATCGCATCGGTTTCGCCCGAAACTAACGTTGAGCCGCATCATATCGACTTCAACGATCCCTGGGACTTCGAGGAGGTTTACGGAAAGCTGCTCGACTTCGCGCGCGCCTTTCCGTTCGATCCGGATGCCGAGGATTACCTGATCCACATTACCACGGGCACGCACGTAGCGCAGATCTGCCTTTTTCTGCTGACCGAAGCGAACTACCTGCCCGGGCGATTGCTTCAGACGCAGCCACGGCGCGGGACCAACGATGGCATCGGCTCATGGAACGCGATCGATCTCGACCTCTCGCGTTATGACAGCATCGCGACGCGGTTTGCCGCGGCGAGTGCCGAAAGCACGTCGTTCCTGAAGTCGGGCATCGAGACGCGCAATCCCGCGTTCAACCACATGATCGACGAGATCGAACAGGTCGCAGGCAGGTCGCGCGCACCAGTCCTGCTGATGGGTCCGACCGGGGCGGGCAAGAGTCAGCTTGCGCGACGCATCTACGAGTTGAAACGCTTCAAGCACCAAGTGAAGGGGCCGTTCGTCGAGGTGAATTGTGCGACATTGAAAGGCGACGGCGCGATGTCGGCGCTGTTCGGTCATCGCAAAGGTGCGTTCACCGGCGCAGTTGCCGACCGGCCGGGACTGCTCCGCACCGCCGATACCGGTATGCTGTTCCTGGACGAGATCGGCGAACTCGGTCTCGACGAACAGGCAATGATCCTGCGTGCGATCGAGGACAAGGTGTTCCTGCCGGTCGGGTCGGACAAGGAAACCGCATCCGATTTTCAACTGATTGCGGGCACCAATCGCGATCTCGCCCACTGCGTTGCCGAGGGGGCGTTTCGCGACGATTTGTTCGCACGCCTCAACCTGTGGACGTTCAAGTTGCCGGGCCTAACGGAGCGGCGCGAGGATATCGCACCCAATCTCGACTATGAACTCGACCGTTTTGCCGAGCGCGAGGGTGAACGCGTAAGCTTCAACAAGGAAGCGCGAGAACGTTACCTGGCGTTTGCGACAAGCGCGACCGCGCGCTGGCCAGGCAATTTTCGCGATCTCGCAGCCAGCATTACGCGCATGGCGACGTTCAGTCCGAAGGGTCGGATCGATATATCGCTGGTCGAGACGGAAATCGCCCGATTGCAACGACTGTGGTCTGCCACCGCCGAGGACGACGGACTTTCGGCTCTGCTTTCCGAGGACGCTCTCGCCACACTCGACCCGTTCGACCGGGTCCAGTTGGCGCACGTCGTCGCCCTATGTCGTTCCAGCCGGTCGCTGTCCGAAGCGGGCAGGACGCTGTTCGCTGCCTCGCGCGCCAACCGGACATCGGTCAACGATGCCGATCGCTTACGAAAATATCTCGTGCGGTTCGATCTTTCCTGGACCGACATCGTCGGTTGACCCGACAGATAGTAAATGCGCGGCGTTTCAACAGATTTCCGCATAGCCAAAAGCGGCATTTTCCGCGGTTTTCCATGGTGGGCGCTGACGGGCTCGAACCGCCGACCCTCTCGGTGTAAACGAGATGCTCTACCAACTGAGCTAAGCGCCCGCGGGAACGCCCCTGCCGCAAAGTCGCGCAGGCTTCAACCCCGTGTCACAGCGCCCGTACCAACCGCACGGCATTCGCAGCCCAGGGCGGATCGTTCACGATCTGCTGCTTTCCGCCCGGCTCGAGCGGCAGGACCTGCAACCGGCCGTCCTCACGGCCGATCAGCCGCCCGAAGACAAATCGACCTGCCGGGCGCGGGAGAAGCACGTCGCGGTTGAGAATTGCCCCATAGCCGCCAGGCGCAACTTTCTCGCACCAGATAGTGTCCCCCCGCCGGTAGTCGCCAATGCCGTCATCGACGGTGATTGCGACCATGTCGCCTTCCGGAACAGGCGGTGCCACCACGGCTTCACGTCGTGGCGCATGGACGCCATCACGCCCCAGCACAGCCACGACGGGGAGGTCGGCACGATCGGGCAATTGCACTAGGTCGCCCGCCGTCACGCCCAGCGCTGCAGCGATGCGGTTGAGCCACCCTACCGAAACGGTTCGCGTACCCGTCTCGAGACGTCCAATCGTCTGCGCGGTCGTCGGCGGCGAACAGGCTTCGGCAACGTCGAGCAATGTCATGCCCTTGGCACGGCGAACTTCGCGTATCCGGGTAATCAACGGCACTACTCCTAACCGTAATGGATAATTCTCTGTCCTACAATATCCGATCGATGACAAGCCTATTTGGTGATTCGTATGGAGGGAACTTGTATGACGCTGGCCCAATCGCTGAAAGATCAACGCCTGCCCGGTTCCACGCGGGTCGTCACGATAAACCAGTCGGAAAGCCCGCTTGCCTGGCTGCGTGCGCGCCGTCTGGTGACCGACCGGCAATTCGCAGCAGGAGAGTTGGTTCGCGCCGATTTCGAACGTGCAGCGCTGGGGCCGCGTGTAACGATGCGCTGGGACGCGAGCGGTGTGAGAACTCCCCGCGCCGGCATTCACGCGCCCGACCTATCCGCACCGCAAATCTCGGCCAAGGCCCGATTCGACGCAGCGCTCACTGCCGCAGGGCCGGGGCTGGCCGATATCCTCTGGCGTATCGTTTGTGCGGGCGAGACCATTCCCGACGCCGAGCGGGCGTTGTCCTGGCCCGCACGGAGCGGACGGCTTGTGTTGACCTTGGCGCTGGACCGCGTTGCCAGTTATTATCGCGTGCCATAACCGATTGGGTCTTTTCGTTCGATGCGCTAACGCCCCGACCATGACCGACTTCGCTCCCCTGCTCCTTGCCGATCGCGGACAAGCCGCACGTACCCTGCACCTTGTCGACACCGCGGGTTTCGACGGTTGGGCCGCATCCCAGCCCGAACGCACGCGCACGATACTCGCCGCGGCGCGGTTCAAGGGTGCGGCGGACACTATGGTGATCCTGCCGGGTGACGCAGCAGACGATTGGTCGGCCGTTGCCGGCGTCAAATCGGCGAACGCGCTCGGTCCGTGGTGCCTGGCACGCGCTGCCGACAGCCTGCCGGAAGGAACGTACAAGCTCGCAACTGGTGGTCCGGGCGCCGCGGCACTCGGATGGCTGCTCGCGCAATACAGGTTCGACCGGTACAAGGCCGACGACAAGGCGACCGGTCCGCGCGTCCTGCTGACCGACGCCCCGGCGTCCATCGATGCGGCGGTCGCCGAGGCACAGGCGACCGCCCACGTCCGTGACATGGTCAATACCCCGGCAGCGGACATGGGACCCGCGGACATCGAGGCTGCTGTCGCCGAGGTGGCAAAGGTCCATGACGCGGCGATGACGGTAACGCGCGGTGCCGAGCTCGAGAGCGGCTATCCCATGATCCACGCCGTCGGCATGGCGGCAGGACGCGGGCGCGAGCCTCGGCTGATCGAACTGACATGGGGCGATCCGGCACATCCGCGTGTAGCAATCGTCGGCAAGGGCGTGTGCTTCGACACCGGCGGTCTCGACATCAAGCCATCGTCCGGCATGCGGCTGATGAAGAAGGACATGGGCGGTGCGGCGCATGCGCTCTCGCTCGCGCAGTTGGTCATGGGCGCACGCCTTCCTCTGCGATTGCACCTGCTGATTCCTGCAGTCGAGAACGCGATTGCCGGAAACGCCTTCCGTCCGGGCGACGTGATCGCCAGCCGTAAAGGGTTGAGCGTGGAAATCGCCAACACCGATGCCGAAGGACGGCTGATCCTGGGCGACGCGCTTACCCGCGCGGGAGAGGAAGACCCTGAACTCATTATCGATTTCGCGACGCTGACGGGTGCCGCGCGCGTGGCGCTGGGACCCGATTTGCCCGCGACGTTCGCCAACGACGACGCACTCGCCCAGGATGCCCTCACAGCCGGTGTGACCGTAGACGATCCCCTTTGGCGCCTGCCGCTTCACGCTGGTTACGACGAGATGCTGAAGTCCGATATTGCCGACCTCAACAACGCGCCCGACGGCGGCTTCGCAGGATCGGTGACCGCGGCACTGTTCCTGCAGCGCTTCGTGCCGGATGGAACGCCGTGGATCCACCTCGACACCTTCGCCTGGCGCCCTTCGGGCAAGCCCGGTCGTCCCAAGGGCGGCGATGCGTTGGGCCTGCGTGCGTTGTGGAGCCTGTTGCAGGGCCGGTACCGGTAAATTCGGCCTGCCAATAGGGGCTTGATATAGTCTCTATATCTCTAGGCAACCGTTACGCCCCTCATACGTTCATCCTGTCACAAACCGGAAACCCGATATGCCGGAAGGACAGAAAACGTGGCTCGCCCGATGCTCAACGACTGGATGGATGCCCTGATCGACTATGTGCGATCGGGACAGGAGGATTTGACCAACCGCCAGATGGCCTTGCTGATGGTCGTTTACCAGAAACCTGGCCCCCATACGGTGCGCGGCCTTGCCCGCGATCTGGGTGTCTCGAAACCGGTCGTCACACGCGCCTTGAATCGTCTGGGTGCGTTGGGGTATCTCGCCCGCCAGCGTGACGATCACGACCGGCGGAATGTCTTCGTCGCAAAAACCCAGGCGGGGGCGCAGTTTCTTGACGATTTCGGACAATTGGTCACCGGGCAACCCGTCAAGCGCGCCGCGTAAGATCATCCATCTTTCAGGACCATCGCGGCCCGTGGACGCGACGCAATACGCCGTCCGCCGCGATCTGGCGGAAATCGAACTCGCCGATACCGTCTTCGCACAGCATTACGCCGTGCCGCTCGCCATGACCGCCAATCGCGAGGTTCCGATCCACAGTGCGCCGCGTGCAGACTCGGATGTCGTGGCGACGCTCGCGATCGATCAAACCTTCAACATCCTCGACATCGGCAAGGAGTGGGCCTGGGGCCGTGGTGATACGGCTGGGACCGTCGGCTATGTCGCCGCAGACGCATTGAATCGCGCATGACAACGCGTGTTTTCATCGACGGCGCGGCAGGCACCACGGGTATCGAGATCGAAAGCCGGCTGGATGGCCGTGCCGAGTTCGAATTGCTGCGGATCGACGAAGCACGGCGCAAGGACCCGGTTGCCCGGCGCGATGCACTGAATGCCGCCGATATCGTCGTGCTCTGCCTGCCCGACGATGCCGCGCGCGAAGCAGTGGCGTTGATCGACAACGATAGGACTCGCGTCGTCGATGCCTCCACCGCGCACCGCACCACTGCCGGCTGGACCTATGGTTTTCCCGAACTGGTCGGACATGAAACCGTTGCCGCGTCCAGGCGCGTGTCGAACCCCGGCTGCTATTCGACCGGCTTCATCGCACTCGTGGCGCCCTTGGTCCGTGCGGGATTGATCGAGGCTGGCGCACGGCTCTCGTCGAATGCGGTTTC
>APMI01032834.1_pt1 | contig 19183 bp, 17 predicted proteins | sample 667938 | NCBI WGS metagenome assembly APMI01 (sample SAMN01084076, study PRJNA167559) | wastewater metagenome | biome: Wastewater | place: Denmark: Ejby Moelle, Odense | collected 2011-11-28 | reverse complement strand
AGATTGACACTCGATGCAACCCTATATCTAGGGCTGTCCACGGCAAATCCTAAAGAACCTGAGTTCAATCAGTTCAAACATCCTCAAGAATACTCAGAACTGGTTTGTTGCTCACCTCAATAATGTGGATGAGTTGAGGGAAATAGAAAAGTATTACGATTACGAGGATTTTTCTGAGAGCTTGGCTCGGTTCAGCGCGAGTACCGACAAGGGCTTTATCAGAATGAAGACCTACTCAAATGCGTTCACTGTTCCTGTTCAGATAGACCGGTTCGCCGTCAAGTAACCAACCTGCGAGAAATAGAATGGCATACAGCAGTAAGAATGGTCGCAGGCCAATGGAGTTGGCCAGCAAAACAAACCACTCCTCAATAATCAGGCATCCGCTTGTACAGGAGTTTCTCAAAGAGTGTCGTATACCGGAGACCGCAGACGTAGAGACTGTGCAGCTCCAGTCTGTTCCGGTCGCACCCCCAGTTGAGGACGGCATCAGAATCATCATAGCAATTGATGGTGGATACCAAGAGGTTGAGGTCAAAAAAGAATACCCCTCAAGCTCGTATACATTCTTCCAATTTGGCGGTCTACTCCTTGAGACAGCTGATTTGCAGACGCTGCACGGTCAACCGTTCATTGACCCAGAAGATATGGCTAAACTACGCAATATGCAACGCTTTCCATTTGTACTACCAACAAAGAATATCCGCCACAACAATTGTACTTCACTGGTTCACTCCGTCCGCTGGTCTGTCTTCAATTTCTTCACTAAGTCCGTTGATGGGGAAAAGCCATTTATACATGCGCTCCGATGGTTCCTGTTTCAGGAATATGACCCCACTATTGTATCTCGCTCGTGGGTGCTTGCACACTGCCCTCATTGCCAAGCGCGAAGCGTACCTATTACGCCGGCAATGGGCAATACCTTCCCGTGTCCTGAGTGTAGCAAGTCCATCTATCTTACTGACGTATTTCGCCTTCACGAGGTTGTAGATAACGAACTTGGAGCTGGAGAAATACTCGGGTATCTGCAAGCTGCCTTGGAGCAGATGCTTCTTGTCCATCTCATCAAGACGGTCTGGGAACTCAAAAAAAGTATGCTCTCCCAGATACTGTTTGTCAAAGATGGGCCACTGGCCTTCTTTGGGCAGACCGCGAATATGCATGACCGAATGCGCAGACTCTTAAATTTTCTCTCCACACAACCCCATCCGAACGGCCAAGGAAGCATCAACTATGTAAATTTGGTAGGGGTTGAAAAAAGCGGTTCTTTTGTCGAACATGCGGATATGATACGTGGGAGTATACCGATTGGCCATGCGCTTCTTTTGGATAATGATTATATTTACACCTACATCACCCCCGGCGCAGGTGATGAAAATGAGCCTTTTGGGAGCACTTCATATTATGGTAGTAAGGTGATTTTCAAAGCCAAGGACGGTAATATGTATGTGCTCACTTTACCGACCCAAAAACCACTTCTCAAACCAACACCTCACGATTTAAGTAACTTCAATCTGGTGCTTAATACTATAGCCAAGCTCAAGTGTCATATGTATGATAACGCGCTCGTACCCGTTGCTCTTATCAACAAACTGGTTTCTCTTTCAGACCACCCTAGCAGTAAAATTCTAAGCGTATTTGCAAGAACCAAGACATCCTATACGTGATACTGAAGCGGCAAGGGTATAACTCTATTATCCACGATTGGATGGATACCTAGCAATACAGAGCCAGTTTATATAACAAAGGCATGTACAATGCTTGATCAAGCACTAGGACTCGCTCTACAAACCATCCAAAACCATTTAAGGAAAGCTCAGACATACAATACCCAGTTTCCGACAGTATAAGTGAATTTATCAAGTCTCTCGATAGCTATGCCGACTACGGATTCTCTGTACGGTCTTTAAATCCCTCGTAGAACTATTGTGCGGTGCGCTGTTCCCACAGTTGGTTTAGTTCATTCTGTTTCATCTTCCATAGCCATTCTGGCAAGAGAGGAGAACCTGCTCGCGCGATGTGATAATCGTGAACAACCTTGATAGCTTCGCTCTCAGTCAGGTCAGATTTATCCTTAAGTGAGTGCGCCTTATCCTCCGCCCACTCAGCTGCATACGCCAGGCGGTTGTAGTCATCTGCCAAGCGAATATATCCACCGGAAAAGACAAAGGCGATAACTGAAATTGTAACCTTGGCAATATTGTTTGCCGTGGCTTGGCTGAGCGCGCCTTGAAGCGATACTATCAGGATAATAATCGCAACACCAACCACGGCACAGCTAAAGATTGCTGCATACCACGCCATAGGTCGAGCCTGATGCTTTGTCCACCAAGCGCTTTCTTCAAGGTTTTGTAGAAGTCGTCGTGGGGACGGTGCCTCCTGAGATGAGAAATAATTTTCTGGAAGACCCGCCGTCTTTTCAGCCTGTTGTTTAACCCGCTTAGGGAGCGTTGCTACGATATCAGAGATTTCGCGCGGCTTGATTGTCCAGTCTAGTCCTTTCGCCATTTCTATTTTTCTGAGTATCGAGTTTGCGGTACTTTTCAGTCGGTCTGAATACCATTGTGCTAAGGGTTGTGCGATGGTCAGTATCACTGCAACGAATGCCAAAATCCCAGCATTGGCAGTGATAAACAAGGCTAAAGCATTTATAACAACAATAATAAAACGACACAGCGATGCAATAGTCCACCAAAATTTGGTGTAATTAAACTGTGCCTTCATGAGTGCTTCCACATTTATATTTGGTTGTGTCATATAACTATTGTTCTCTATCTCCTAACCATATGAAGGAAAGTCATGGAATATAGCCTTCCACCAGTCAAAAGCCGCTTTATGGTCATCTTTGCGCTCTTTCTCTAGAGCATTGTCCGCCCATCCAGACATCTTTGCTGCGATAGTATTAACTTTATTTCGTACATCCCATGATAGACCCGCATCTAGGTTAGGCCCTAGCTGTTTGGGGTCAGCACAACTAAATTGTATTGACGAAGCAAGTACTGCAAAAGCAGTTGGTATACTTCCTCGAATTCCCTGCAAGGGATTGTAACTCTTGAATCCGTTTATAAGTATAGTTTCAAGTAAATATGAGCTGATAGTTGGAACATCATAGTATCGAGTATTCCAATGTTTGACCATCCTGATTAGTGGAATGAGGTTTTGGTTATGGTATTGATTGGCATCAGTAATTGCTTTTTTGTCTCGGCGGGGATCTGTTCTTGTCCAGCGGCCATTGCCATCTGGAATTAAGTAATGTGAAATACCTCCCATATTATCGCTTATAGGGAACGCTGGGACAATATCAAACGCCCAAGGGTATGAGGCTAATTTCAAAACGACGGCAACGTTATTTCTTTTTATATCGGCCTTCTGATAATTCGGCACCTTCGACAATGAATCCTTAATCTTATTCAAAATCCTGGTTGAGTTAAGGTATGCATCATTGTCATTTGTATATCTATACAAAGGAGAAGACGAGTCTGAGATGCGAATTGAGTAGATATAACTACTATAATGCTCTTGAACAGTATGCTTCCCATTTAGCAGAAGTAGCATGTCAATATCATTTAGTGGTCGTACTTTTGTTTTTCGCGCGAAAGAGCCGTAAGGCATATAGCCTCCATAGAGGGGAGGAAAGTACGCATCGCTGGATGCAATTGAGGAAATTTGGTCCTTAAGATAATCGCGACTTCTGAGAGCCTTGTCTGTTTCGCTTGGATCAAGATCGACGACATTTTCGCGAAAGTAGGTGAACGCACTGGGAACGGTTGTCGGCATTTTCTGAACCTCTTCGGTAAATAGTTAAAATGTGTAAACTATTTCTGGTTGACTGTAGCGCCTAGTGGTACAGGCGTGCTAAAAATACCTGAATTGCTTTGAATAGTCAAGCTCAATATCCTCACCCAGTCCTCGAACACCAAGGAGCTTCGCATAATTGACACTGTAACGCAAAGTGTTACAATGACACTACATGACTATTGAACGCCTTATTTGGGACGCTTGGAACCGAGATCACATTGCCCAGCATGATATAACACCAGAGGAAGTCGGCAGGTAATCGGTAATGAGTATGTGTTTTTTCCAAGCTACAAAGAGCGGATTGTCGTTATTGGGCTGACTGATAGTGGAAAGGCGTTGCATATTACCCTGGCGACATACGGGGTAGGGACGTATTACGTCGTTACAGCTCGGGTCGCAGACCGCAAAGAGCGAGCATATTACCAGAAATACAAAGATGAACAGCAGGAGGTGAGTGTATGATAGACAGTAGCGTTGCCAAAAAAGATAGATTACCAGCTTTCAAAACTATTGAGGAAGAGGCTAAATTTTGGGACACTCAGAGCGTCCTAGATTATCTGGATGAATTTGAGCAGCCTCAATTCGTCTCAAGAAAGAAGCAATCCCAAGGGATCACTGTCCGCTTTGAACCGGAAACACTTGCAGAGCTTCGCGCTTATGCACAAGAGCAGGGAATTGGGCCAACAACCTTAATGCGTATGTGGGTTTTGGAACATCTGAAACAAGCAAAAAAGCACACTTTTAGTAAATAAACCAGATTATTATCCACCTATGGTCTTACTAGCCTGAATCCAGTCAGCATATTGGACTGTGACTTTGTTATTCTCACCTGGTACAAAAGATGCCACGATAGGCACAAGATGTGCTTGTGCTTCTCTTAACTCATCTTCATTTGCTAAAATCACTTCTTCGTAGTGATATGCAACAATACCTAAAGGGATTTCTGTGTCAAACAAAGGCTGTATTTCCTCCGAGCGGACATACAAAGAATTTGATTTTCCGTTACCATAGTCTTCAAGAAGAGTCGTAACACCTTCTTGCGAAACTGGGATAGTAAGTTCGCTCCAGGTACCTTGAGCCTTGCCCGTGCGTAAAATACTCCGAAGCTTCTCAATGATATCTATTTCTTCATCAGTAAAGTCTCGTTCGGGAATCGTTATAGGACGTTTAACCTTTGTCTGAATAGCTGCCATATCACGCACAAAATTTATATACTCTGGTTCGGCTGATGCAAAGTTACCTTCTACATTGTGCATCTCGAAGAAAGCAAAACCTAAATCTAAACTCACTACTCGTATCAATGAAGATTTTTTTAACCAGTCGTGTAGCTCCAATACATTAAGTAGTTGTACCGCGTTAAGCGACACGTCACGAGTTGTAATATTTAGTGTTCCACCCTTATCTTCTGGACGCAATGTCAACCTAACCTGGATAGGCGTTGATTGCTGATCATTTGTGAGCGTGATCTCCTCGGTGCCACCTTGAAGCATCCTTAATTCTATATACGGCAAAATATGCTCATCTCCAGTATCAGTAAAAATTTCGATGCGTACCGGCACACACATTGTGTTAAAAGAAGGACCAAGTCCAACTGCTTCAATGTTAAAATCAGTGATGCCTAAGATTTGCTTGTAAAAGTCAGGGAATTCAATAGTGTCAATAAATTCAGATGATAGCTCGAATGGTGTTCCCGTTGCAAAGAAATGCTCTACAGCACTTCGTGCAGCATCTCCTTCGGGAGTATTAGGAAAAACGAAGCGTCCTTTGACTTTAATAGGTTTTTCCTGTGCAGCCCCAGGATATTTTTCATGCAATGATATGCGAGCCTCTGTTCCTGTTAAGTAGACGTGCGGTTGATAGTGCGTATCACTATCAGAGATTATTGCATTCGTTTCATTCAGTAATTGCAGCAAAGATACAGGAAGGTATTTCTTGACCAATTCCCATAGCTTATCGCCATCGATATAGCTAACGCTGCGATTTAACATGCCTGGATTTAAGACCGATGTTATGGCCTCTACAAATTCCTTACCAATCTTTTGATTGGTAACTACCCAGCACTCATGTATATGACATGGGTCACCGGTGGCCGGATCACTGTATGGCTTGCCAAAACACTGCTGTATTTGGGTATGCACCTCCCCAACAGTCCCGCTGCTCACCGAAGCCTTACCGGTTAACCGCACAGCTTTGGCAACTATCGCGAGATTTCTTCGGCTTCCAAGTTCGTTTGCCTTCCAGCAAACAATATCTTTGCCCTGCTCACTTGAGCCACCATGATTATCGGTGACATCCGAGTACTCCATTGCTTTGAGAAGTGGAATGAGAACCTCATTTTTGAGTTCCTCTTCTCTCATTTTGAGAAATCTGTCTTGAGTAAGCATTCCGCGCATACTCCTTAGCTTGGCTAAAAAAGGATGGTACTCATTGTCGATTGGCATAATTCTAGCACAAACTTGCGGTTCGTCATGTGCAGGTTCCCATAATCCCTCTTCTCGGTCCCGCCTCTGACAAATCCGTACTCGACCTCCCTCTGTGATGGTTCCAAATAATCTGCTACACTACACGTTATCGGAACCAGATTTTATAGACCTTGTTGGCTTGTGGGTGCCGAGTACCAAGGGGTAGGATAGGGGCATATCAGCAACGTTCGCGGAAAGAGGAGGAGGTGTCTATGGATACAGCACAGTTTGGGAGTAAGGAACCTATCGTTCAAAGCATTGATGCATTTTTGCGTTCACTGGAAGGAAAGAACCGTAGCGAGGCAACACGCCATGCGTATGAGACTGACCTCTTACAGTTCTATCTCTGGCTCAAAGACAATAACAGTTACGCGACCTCTCCTGAGAAGATAACCAAGACTGATGTCACCGAGTTCTTGACAGCCTGCGCTCGTCGGGGTCTCTCCGGCGTCTCACGAGCACGCAAGCTCGCCGCCATTCGCGAGTATTATCGCTACCTTGTTGACCATGAAATCATCGTCAAGTCGCCGACGGCCGGCGTTGCCACACCCAAGCGTGAGCAGAATATCCGCAAGCATCTCGCGCCGCATGAGTATCACAGTATGTTGGTGGCCGCCGCTGGCAGTCCTCGGGACTATGCTATTTTACAGGTATTCTTGCAAACAGGTCTGCGGGTCTCGGAGCTATGCGCGCTACGATTTTCAGATTTAGAAATGAGTGCCAAGCCATACCCCCTGTTGCATGTGCGCCTCGGCAAAGGGATGCGGGCTCGAACCATTGCACTTGAGAAGAAAGTTGCTCAGGCGCTCAGGAACTACCTTGCCCAGCGACCAGATAGCTCGAACGATGCTGTGTTTTTGAACTACTACGGTGAGCCGATCGGGGAGCGAGGAGTGAGAAAGATTGTCGCTAAGTATGTGCAGGCGTCGGGTATAACCAAACGTATTAGTCCGCACAGCCTGCGCCATACCTTTGCCACACAGAAAGCGGAGAAGGGCGTTAGTACCTACCAGCTTCAGGAATGGCTTGGGCACGCGAACCTCAACACGACGCAGGTCTATGTCCACCTGGCCAAGCAGAGCGGTGGAAAGGTCATGGAGCAGACGAGTTTATAAGCGTACAGTCTTTGCAAAATGCACTCGTGCTATATATAATTACTTCGAATATGCACATCCTCCAGAGTAAATCATTGCAATCCTCGTTTATGGTGATAATTACATTTGCAATGATGATTTTATTTTTGCCTCTGCTAATTGATTATTATTGCGAAAGAAACATCGTCAATCAACAATGGAATTGCAGAATCACAACAAGAAGCTTATTCCACTTTCTTCAATACTATCCAGCAGAAGGTCTTTCATTCAATTGGTTACTTCAGAGAATAGTGCCTGCAACAATCTTTGCCGGCTCTAGCATTCTTATAATACATAGAGCTGCTCAGAGACAACGCCATGCGAGGTTATATTATATGATTTTCATTTTCGCTTTCATAATAATTGTATATTCTTGCTCTCAGATGCTGAGAGCAATGCCATTGACATATATGGAATGGCTTAATCCTAGCCTTCCTCCTTCTTATCTCACAACACCCTATTGATTAGAGCTACCAATAACTCCACTACCTCCATACACAAGATAATTCCACTCATTCATTGAGTTTAATGTCTCTGTAGATGCGCCAGAATTATTAATGTTTGCCGAAACGCTAGTTTCGTTTTTCTTGCCGTCGCAATCCCAATTAATCGAGCTAGACAAATCGTTTATTTCATACCTTTCACCTCCACAATAATAATAAGAGCCAAATTTTCGCAGTTCCTTATTATTTTTGTTTATATTCAGTCCTAGCTTTTCGTTTAACTTAGACTCGTTTAGGGCGGGCATATCTTTCGAACTGAAGCGTGAGTAATCGAGTATACCCTTTCTGAACAATGCACCACTCTTACCACTTCCTCGAATACCGTATGCCATGAACATATAGTTCATAACCGAAAGATGATTAGGCTTATTAATGGTATTATCAACATCGATTACATTCCCCTTTTCATCCAGCTTGACCCCACCTTCACCTAGACCAAGATTATGGCCAAGCTCATGCATGAAGGTGCCTTGTAACGCATAGTCAAGCGACGGATAAACGCGATAAACAGCTCGTAGAGAAGGTGGAATGGCAATAACAAAAGATGTAGCGCCATTCCTCGTTGCGACTGTAGGATCGGATAAGCCGCTGGGTTGGATATTATATCCTCCTGGTACTGCAATTTCATTCGCAAAAAGAGCATAGTGTGCAAATGGACGATAATTAGTTGGAAAGAATTTATCTCTAATAGGGGTGAACTCCTGCCATATCTGAGTTGCACTATCTCCATTAGTGCCAAGGAGTTGCATTTCGGGGGTGATATTAATCGGAACGCCCCAGATAATATGTAGAGATATTCCGATCTTTTTATCGGGGTTCGGGCAGGATGGTGGTGTTGGTGCAGAAGCAAAGGCATTAATAACGTCGTTCAAATGCGTTGGCCTGAACTCTGTGTTGCCATCTCGGAGCCAGTCAACATATACAAAAATATCTTTATGGTTCTTATTCGAACCCATAGAAGCCAAATTTACCCCGTTGTAACCAAACTCTTCCCAAAGGTCTGGAAGGCTATCGCAATCAGAATCTTGAAGCACCAGTGTAACGCCTGGCAACGTGATCTGTTTCTGAGAAGTGATGATTGGTGTATTTAGGCCAAAAGCGCTAACCGAGTAAGTAAGGGTTGTGGATATGCTTTGACGCGTAGCTCTAACCGACCATTTGACCACACGACTCTCGTTTGTATCAAGATTTCCAAGAGCAACTGTTGCGGGTGTGGAAGCTGCAACTCGCTCAAGGCCATTGGGTAAGGCCATCAGCGCGACAACTACATCACTAATAGATGTGTCTCCGTTGTTTTTGATAGTGGCAACAATTTCAAAGGGGTTAGGAAAATATTGGTTATAGTTGACAATATTAAGAGTGTTAGGCGCCTCTAGCGTCAACTCCAGTCTAGGGGGCAAGGAAGTCAATAAGCCACTGAAGTTTTGCTCTGTTGCATTTGGTGGTACTGTCACAGGAGGAATACCTGAAAACGTATAACCTTCTTTTGAAGGTGTGAGTGTATATATACCGGCAGCCACTCCAGATATAGTGTAGTAGCCTTGTTTGTCGGAAGTAGCACTGCCACTATTACCTGCTGATATAACTACACCCTCAATACCGAGGTCGGCAACATTCTTATCTGTAACACGCCCCGATATTGTATATGTCGGTACTACGCTATCTCGCACTTGCACTACGAAAACAGAACGAGGTGTCAACCCGTTGACTATATGGTTAATAAAATAGGCTCGGCCTGTTACCGTATTGAATACGAACTCCTGCTTCGGTATAAATTGGCCAGCCGTAGGCAGGTAGTCTGAAAGAGACGCAGTAACGCTGTAGTCGTGATTAGCGGGATTTGCATTTCTGATTTCAAGATTCTGATAAACTACATTGTCCGGCGGGTTACTATTTGGTGTAAATATTTCGTTCGTTGTGCCAACAAGCAGTTTATTAGTCGTACTATCGAATGTAATGTCATTTGGTAAACTTCGCTGATACTTACCCGTTGTATCGTCCAAGCCATACGGGTATATAATGGTGTCTATTATGTGGTCGTCCGAGCCGTCTATCACATAAATTACATTTGTGTCGGTATTTGCCACGTAGACAATGTTACGCTGTGTATCTACCGCTCCTTTTAAATATCCATCATTGTACGGCAATATACCTAACGGGCCTGAAACTTCCACCGGGGTAACCGGCGCGATATCAAAAACACGAAGCCTATCAACCCCGGTGCCATCATTGTACGCAGCGTACAACTTCATGCTTTTAGTGTTAATCGCGGAAATATATGAAGCAAATCCAACACTCACTGGGTCGGAAATTACTGTGTGTGTGTTAGCATCGAGCACTTTGAGAAGCTCGTTATCTAGCACATATATACGATTGTTGTCTGGATTCACCGCTATAGTTTTTGGCCTAGTCATGCCAATTGTATCAACAATAGCACCCGTTTGTCCGTCACGAATGTAAAGACCGCCAAATCCATTTGATACATAAATTTGATTGGTAGCCTCATTGACGGCCATTGCTTCAAATCCAGTGCCAATATCAATGGTTACTATGTCACCTGTATCTCCATTAACAATACTAAGTGTCTCGTTCGTGGTGCCATCAGCAGGAGATTGGGCAACATAGAGTGTATTCGTTTTAGTGTTAACAGCAACTTGTCGGGGTATCCCACTCAACGTAATAGCAGAGAGAGCGCTTGGACTGAGTGCAGCCTGTGCCCGCGCCGAAGGTGTACCGCCGAGCGCAGCCATCTGAGAAAACAGTATTGCCGCAACCAGCATAAGGCCAAAACGTGATTTCATCCTGTCTCTCCCAAGCTATGGATGTGAGTGGCAACCTTGTGATAAGGGGAGAAGCTTCACTTGAAACGGCTTTCGAACTCTACTATAGTGACTGCAACCGAGTGTGAGAGCTATTGGTCTGATAGGCTACGTGGTAGCGCACTCTATTTACACCTAGAGCAGCTTTATCACCCTGATACTGAGCGGGTGTCTTTACTATACCAGCGTTGTCAATTAAAAATCTGACATAGGCAAAGAAGGTAAGATGTTGAAGCGTGTAGGGCCAACAATAAACAAAGTTGGTCATTCGTCCCTTTTTGGGGGAAGAGGAATAACCTCGCCCGGCAGTGGCGCAGGGAGACCCTCCATAGAGGGCGGCGATGAGATAAGAGCTGCGTCGGGAGATGGTGTCTCAAGGGCAATACGAACGGCTTCAGCGGCCTCGTTAATGCGCCGAAACTCGCTCGGCGATATCACCGCTTCGGCTCCAAGAGCGCCGTATCGCTCTGCAACTTCTCGAAGGTCTTCACTGGCAGCAGGCAATCCCTCATGAAGTGATGGTCTCTGTCCCTCATTCATGGGAACAGCATAGACTATCTGGCGCCCAAAGCGCAAGAAGTCCTATTCTTTAGAAAAGCTTACGTCTTCAATAAATTACAGTATGTTGTCCGGAAACATAGTTAGTGTTTGCTTGAAATCCTACTTGTTTGATACTGCCGGTAGATAAATTCTCAAATTTTGATAGTGGTATAAGAATAGTTCGTATGGAGCCATTATCAACTACCTTAATTTGGTCGTCAGTATAATGCCCATCGAGCCTAAAGTTACGGACAACCCCGTTAAAGTCTGTAAGGAACACCTCGCATTGGGCTTCAGGATCGTTGAAGGCCACCACAACTCGCAGATAGCGATAGTCCGAGACATTTTCAGGATTGTCACTTTCAAGAAGAAAACCTGAAAAAAGGTTGGCTTCATTCGGAGGGAGGTTGTATTCAAAGGCGAAAGACACCTTGTTAGTCGCTATATCTAAACGGGTCACACGTGGAGCTAATTCATTTCTGGATTGAAATGGGCCATATGAATTGAAGAGAAAATCGGGTCTGTAATAAGTATCTGTAGCAAGAGCTTCTAGTCGCTGGAAACGAGTATAGGTAAGCAAAACGAAACCTAGCAGCACTATAGCAATTAAGATGATCCGTACACTACGCCTCGTGATAAATCTTTTAAGAGAATTAGTCGATGTGTTCCAGTTCAAAGTAAATTCAAAGACATCTCTCAGAAGTGCCAGGAGAGCTATAAATACACCAGTGACTGCTACTATGTCCAGCCAGTATACTCTGCTGATACTCATAGCTATGACTCTCTCGCCCTAGTAGTCCGGTTCCTGTGCAAGTGGCCTGCCCGAACGCCTTGTTAAGAGCCGTTCTTCTGTTTTGGACATCACCCTGGATACACTTGTACTTACCATGATAAACGTGCAAGATCTGATTTCTGGTACATGGCGAGGATCTATTTTGTCAGCTTTCCTGCGAACTGTTCTGATACACTACAGGAATGGACCCCCTCACTATCGTTATCTCGACCAGCTTTTTCATCCTTGTCCTCGGTGGTGGTCTTCTCCTCTTCTTCCTCTCGAAGGTCTACAAAGCTCAGCCACAGCTCCTACCTTATATAGCGGTGCCGCTGTTAACGGATGCGGAGCGCCGGTTTTTTCAGGTGCTTGAAGATGTCCTCCCCAACGATTGTTACTTACTGGCGCAGGTACGGCTTGCTAACTTGGTTCATGTGAAGCCAGGAAGCGGGCCATTTTGGAAGAACTTTAGCCCTATCGGGATGAAGTGCGTGGATTTTGTTGTCGTAAGACGCGACACGATGAAGCCCTTACTCGTCATCGAGCTGGACGACCGAACGCACGATAAAACAGAACGGCGACAGCGCGATCACTTTGTAGACCAGGTGCTTACCGCCGTGGGTATCCCTGTTCTCCACTACCCGGTGTTGGCTTCGTACAATCGTACCGAGCTTTCTCAAGCCATTCGTTCCAAACTCAGTGGCGGGGCAGCGGCCAAGAGCACCGGATAGGACGCGACAACTACCCCGACAAGCCCAAGCCTCTTTCACGCATACTTACCCACCGCCCCTGCCCTACCACGAGATGGTCAAGCACTTCAACGTCAAGTAACTTCCCAGCATCAACTATCTGGCGAGTCACGAATACATCCTCTGGGCTTGGTGTGGGGTCTGAGGATGGATGATTGTGTGCCACAATGAGCGCCGCACTGTTCCACCTGACAGCAGCTTTAAAGACCTCCCCTACTCGTACCATTGAGGCGTTGAGCGAGCCCTGATACACAGTCACAATGTCTTGTATGCGGTTCTTGGTATCCAAAAGCACCGTGCGCAGTTCCTCTTGATCAAGGTGCCCCATATCTGCCATGAGGAGTGCTGCTGCGTCGGTTGGGCTTCTTATTTGCTCCCTTCCTACTGGCCGCAGAATGGCTACCAGCGTCTCCAGAAGCGCTCGTAGCTCCTTTGGTGGCTTGTCCACCCGCAATGCCTCGTAGATATCCCTTCCGGAAGCAGCGAAGGTGCGAAGCTCTGCAAGGTCAACAAACGGCTCAAGTGCTCGGTGCAGCTCGTAGAGTTCGGTAGTAGTGTAGATCCGGCGTGCTGGTTGCTTGAGGCCAGGCAGGTCAAATGACCGCTGCTCGTAGTGCTCGCTCGACTGCTCCTTAGCCTTGCCCATTCACTATGTATAGCCGATTACCGAAAAGGTGTAAACTGTGAATTATGGAACTCTGCTAGCAGCGGTATCAGGAACGGGAAGATAGTACGCCACGACTTTCTACGAAATCTTCAACCAGAGTGAAGCCGTTTGTTTTGTACGCTGCGTCAAAACTAAAGATGCAGAGGCAATCATATTCTTTCAAGACTGCCATATTAATGCAATCAACAAAGCTCACATTCTTAGATTTTTGGCCCTTAAAGAGAGGAATGGCTTTCTGCTGAACGAAGGTGTTATCAATATCGAGGATGGTTATTGGGCTTGGATCTGCTGTTACTGTGCCGATAAAATCTACCGCAACTTCGTGGCTTACTCGCTGGCTAATTACCGTGATGGCTTCTGCTATCACATAGTTTGTGGTAATAAGGTTCACTGGAAGCGTATCAATGCGAGCGTAATGCTGCCGTGCTTTCTGATGATTAGCATCGTCTTCTTTGACAATCGCAACAAATCCATCTGCGTCAACGAGTATATTTTGAGTGGAGATATCGACTAACTTACTTCTTTGGGCCTCCATAAAGATAATGGTCAAGGTTTGTAGACAAATCCGTTGGCCCTCCCATTGCACGTATTTTAAATAAGTTCCTCATAGCGGTCTTACCGGAGATGTCTTTTCCTATATTCTCATGGATACCCTTGGCAAGAAGCTCGCGCACCAATTCAGCCATCGGCTGATTACGCACTTTAGCTAAATGAACTAACGTTTTATGTTGTTCTTCGGTAAGATATACCTGTGTTCTAACCATACAAGCTCCAATGTTATATGTCAACATATAACATATACATTGTATTTCAGTAGCTGGAAGGCGTCAATATATCAAACTGCATCACCGCTTTTACGCTAATTATTCCGAACTTTAACATGCAAAAAAGAGGTGCTTAATACACCTCTTCCGATCAAATTTCTGATAGTATTCAACTACATAATTGCGCAAAAGAAGTTGTTTTACTCTAAACGCTTCAGTGTCATATTTCTAGCAGGGTTGCTCTTGTCAACAAGAGTAACGGTGTTATTGTCTGCTGAAACTTCAACGGTGTATTCGATTTCTCCACCCATAGACCAATAAAACTCTTTTTTCTCCATATAATACAAAAAATTGTCATAAATTTCGGAGCCTGCACCTCTTCTCAAACCCATCCTGCCATTATCAAGAAATATCAAGGTGATTTCAGGCTGCTCAACAACAGACCATTCCCCGACAAAAAAGGCTGTACCTGCGTCTATATCAGCGTTTACTGCCTCTTCTGTTGCCTTAATCGCTTGTGCTGTTGCCTGACCTTGGGGTGTATATGTATACAGTTCGTCGCGTGTTGAAGGTATGATCAATAACACTGCCAATGTGAGCGCTGCTAAAACGACAAAAAATAGAACGACCCCGACCCATTTCTGGTAGGACGGCCAGATGGCCTCCCCTGCCTCGCCCTGCGCTCTCGCCCTTAAGCGTTCTAGCCGGTGCTCAGAGCGTGGCAAGGACAGAAAGCACTGTCTCGTTGGAACATCATAGACCTTATACTTTTGCACATATTCCGTGAGTACCTCTCCTTGCCCACTGGCCTGTGCAAACTGATCAGCGTCAAACTCCCGCTCGCGCCGAAACCAATTCCAGCCACAACAAAACGTCGCTACGCCAAGACCCCCACCTCCAAATACCAAGAGCACTACGATAAAACACCCAAGCGCGGTTGTCGCCTGCGTGCGTCCCCCATCTGAAGCCTGGAAATTTTGCCTTGTAGTGTGCGGAACTGCCGCCTTGGCTCCCCGTAGAATAGGCGCGCTAGAGTACAGTTTAAACCGCGCTAGCGCAAGTTCTACTTGACTATCAAAACTAAGAACGTGAGACAACTCCCGTGCTAAGAGTGCTCCGAGGTACTTACTTTCCAATAGCCCCGTGGTTATGTAGATAGTGTCGCCGACACTGCTTATTCCTTCATCATCAGCGTTATCGATAACTAATATCTCAAAGCTCTTGCCTAGTCGAGCGCGGCGCCTGTCAATATCCTGCTGTACTTTCTCAGGAAATGTCTTTATAACATCACTAATTATTTCTTCTTCCCGCTCCGACGGTCGCTCCCCTCCAGCTTTACGTTGTCGCCAATAAATCCACTTTGGCAGAATGCGTCTCCCAAAAAGAGCCGGCACAAGGGTAAGTAAGCTGGTAATATTAGGGTAGGCAGCCATTAATGCGGCAAGCCCAATTATAAAGTTATTATACCCTTGCTTTGTGTCTCCAGTAAGCCAAAAAATCGGGTTATAGTGTCCTGTTCCGGAAATAACAATATCAAGTCCTAAAAAGACTAAATGAAGAAGCACATAGAGGAATACTCCTCTAGCAATTCCGGGAATAATCTCAAAAATAAATGTGCCAAAATAATAGGCCCATACATATCGCGTGTATTTATATATCGGCTTATTTATAGCCTTTTGCCTAGCAAGCTTGTTGTCAGAAAACATGTGTACCACCATGCCTTCATATGTTATACTAACGTCACGCTAGCATAAGCCTGAGTTGCTGCCCCCTGACCGTATTCGCCGTTTATTGAATACGGGAAGAAAGTCCGTTATTTGCCCAATGGACTTATTCTCTCCTGACCTCGGGGCTAATCGAGGTCATGATACGGATAAGTACACAAGAGAAAAGCGGGCGGCCAGGCGTTATTTGCCTTCTTCCTATTCACCTGCCCCGAGAAGGGAGTATTGTCCGTTCCTTGTCGCAATCTCCCAAATAGGCTCTGTCAAAACTTTGGTTAGTGGCTCACCTTTGCGGGCAAAAATCCGGTCAATACTCGTAAACCAATATCGATGTTTTCCACCGACTTCTTCCGTAATTTTCTTTAGATTGGCAAGGCGACCTTCTGATAAAGTAACGGTCAAAATAGCAACGCCAGGCGCTTGATATCGGTTTTGATAGGCTCCGTCCCTTTTTATATATTCTCGATATTTCAGGATCTTTCGAACCCAGTCGTTATAGCCAGCATTACTCCTGCCTATTTCTGTTCCACGGTCAACCTCGACAAATCGGTGATACTCCCACATTTGCGGCTCCCGCACTCTCAAGCAGAAATATCCATCGGGAACGAGGACTACATTACTTTCAGTCTTGCCACCGGGCAAGGTGATTGTAAGCCTGTCGCTACTGTGTCTGCTTTTGAGGTCCATGTCGTCGTAATAGGTCATTATACGAGCGTCATGTCCAAGCTCAAAAACTGCGCGCATCAGGATAACTCGGAAATCGTTAATAAGAGTGAAATGCTCGATATAATCTTTACTCAGCCGCTTGTCCTTTTGCCGGCACGGTAGCTCGGTAACAGAAACATTGCGCCAGGAAGCCAATATCTGCATCCCTTTGCCGGTTAGCCGGTATACGTAGGCTTTCTTACCTTCGCTTTTGAGTTGATACCGCTCTATTTCTTCAATTAGGTTGGCTTCCCTAAGCCTTTTGATAAGCTCCAGGCAGTATGAATCGCGGTACGGCTCGCCTTTGTTGTACCGTAGAGGAAAGCAAAGCAAAGAGATTTGGAGTGAGGTCAGTGCGCCGCATTCGCAGATGGCACCTAAGACCTCCATCGCCCGAGGAGTAAGCGGCTGCCCGTTCTTGTCCGAAACACTGCTCTTCATACTTTATTCTATCACCGGCGTCCTAAGCGGACCCTCTTCGTCATAGGGATCATCGTCTGGCACTTGTGTATCTGGTAATCCTGGTGCCGCTGGTGGAACATCTGAAGGTGGCGGGACGTTGCGAGGATTGTTCAGAGGGCTCCCGCCGCCTTCTCCAAGCCGCCTCCTGATTTCAGCTTCAACCTCGTGTCGGTCACGTCCATAGGTTTGGCGCGAATGCGTGCGTATCTCTTCGCTCAAACTTTTTTCTTGTGCCTTGAGCGGTTCCTTTGGCTCAAGCGTATACTGGGCCGGCTCACGGTTGGCAACGACAGTACAGAGCGCGACATATTGCGGCAGGTTTGAAAGCATGTTGGCAACTTCGTTAGCAACGTCACTATATATACGCTCCCTTTCTGTCACCTTTTCAAGCTGCCCGACGGGGGCGTAACACGGATGCTGGCGCAACAGGTATCCGAGCACGACGAGAAGCGTGTGGAGCTTAGCCTCCCACGCATCAAGAGAATACGCGGTGCTCCAGCGTAGCTTGAGCGTCTCTGGTGATGGCGCGCTCTGCCTCAACCAGCTCACATCACTTTCTGCCTGTGTTGCCAGCTTCACACGAAACTCTTGCTGACACCTCTCTAGCTCGCTTCGTGTCCACTCCCACAGGCCGGCTTCTCCCCCTTTGGTAATCTGCTCCAGCAGTGTGCGATTGAACTCGTCTTCAAAGGGACCACGCTCTCGCCGAAAGGCGCGAAGCTTCCCTACTTGGAAGACATATCCGAGGTACCCACTGCCAAACCACTCCCTATCCAAATTGGAAAGGCTGTAGAGCCGATCAAGCGTTTCACAGAGCCTGTCTAGCCCTCCCCCGCCGCTCTGGCCCCACGTAGTTATCTGTGCGTCATTTTGAGCACTCATCATGAAAAACAGAATGCGGTTAATAAGGCGCTCAAGCTCCTGTGTCTGTAGCTCAAACTGTTCTTTTTGTCTGTCGTATCCTGCACGGTCAAAGGCTCGCTCGCTGGAACGCTTACCAGCAACTAGCTTGGGCCGAAGCTCAACAGCACCCACGCGAGCTGCGTTCAAAATCCGAGCATAGAGTTCGTCCAGATGCATCCGCAGTTTTTCGTAAGTATCAAGAACTGTCCGGTCCTCGTGCCGCCCACTGGATAAAAATTCAAGGACATTTGAAACAAGCGCGTATCTCGGGCGCTCTGTGGTTCGCCCTTCCGGGATAGTTAGTTTAAATTCAGGGGCAAGCTCAGCACCATCTTTTCCGCTTACTCGAAAGGCAATCTTGTTCCCAACAGCCAGAGTGCTGCCTTTCAGCTTATCGTCGTCAATCTGGTCGCGGTTTTGATGCGCAATAACGACATCAACACCAAACTTACTGCCCTCGTCTTGGATGCGCGCAAACGTCGTGGTCATAAAGCGCGGAAACTCATCGGCAAGAATGTGGAACTTGCGTCGCCCTCCCCTCCCCGAGCGTAAAAACATTGCTCTAGCAATATCCCAAATGAGGTAAGCCCCTATAAAAGATGCATCATCCCGCCCAATTCTGTCCGGCAGCTTGACAATGATAACTTTTCCTTCGTCCATTACTTCGCGAAAGTTTATGGAGTTTTGCGGCTGCCCAAAAAGCGCCCGCATGGTTCGGCTACTCTCAAAGCGCCGCAGTTTGTTCAGGGCTGGGCCAAAGTCTTCACGCTGTGATGCATCACGCTCATCATAAAGCCTCCAAAAGCGTCTGACTTGTGAGTAATGCGGCAGGAGCTTGTCATAGAACCGCTGGCGAAAGCTGGCACTCTGAAGAAAGAGCGGGGCCTCGGCCAAGGTGTATCCTTGGTTCACGACAAAGGTCGTTGCGAGGTTTCGTAACACCTCATTCATGCGAGGAGCGTTCTTGAATGCCTCCCGAAACTCTTCAAGGTTATGAAGAAAGTCAAGGAACTCATTGGCAATAGCGCCGGCGTCGCCGTCGTCAACGTCCGGTGCGTAAAACGGGTTAAAGCCAAAGGGTCGCTCGGTATCTGAAGCGTCCCAGAAGATGACATCTCCTGCTCGCTCCGTGGGGATTGCTTGCAGAAGTTTCTCGACGCTGTCGCCGTGTGGGTCCAGAAC
>APMI01027660.1_pt1 | contig 19195 bp, 9 predicted proteins | sample 667938 | NCBI WGS metagenome assembly APMI01 (sample SAMN01084076, study PRJNA167559) | wastewater metagenome | biome: Wastewater | place: Denmark: Ejby Moelle, Odense | collected 2011-11-28 | reverse complement strand
AATTTTATTTTCATAAGAGTTTAATCCAAAAATAAACCTAAAGAGTTCTCAAATGGAAGTTATTAAATATTATTTTATTATTTATTTTTTCCAATACACTTTTTAAGTTCCTAATATGCGAATCTAACTGAGGATAAAGCTTGAATTTTAACAGGCTGAGATTTATCTAAAATAGCGTTATCTTTTAGAGATTTCAATTTCATAACAGGGTATTTTAATATTGATTTGGATCTTATCCAGTTTCTTTATTATTCATTACATCTTTTGTTTGTAGAAGGTAAAAGCTCTTGAAAATAAAAAATTGCAGCCTTGAAAAAATGAGTCCTCTCTCTTCCACTCAATTATATAAGCGAGAATACATAGAAGGAGTTGGACTCACCTTCATAGAAAGAGGGAAAAATAAAACCCGTCTCTCTATTTTTTGAAAATTAGATCACATGAGACAATGGCAAGCTCAAAACTAAGTCATATCTAAAAGTAACAAGATATTAACTCGTATCAAATCCAGCTTGCCTAAGATCTTGTGAAAAATTGATATTTCTCCCCATAAAGTACGATAAATTTGCGTTCTGCATGATAGATGGAAATATTGTGACCCAGGTGCTTTAATTTTGAAAAGCTTTGTTAATGACATTGAAGGCCTGATTGCCAATGAAAGTACTTTTACCGTTTACGACAACGATAACATCCGCATTCTTACAAAACTGACGCGCTCTTATATAAACATTACCTGAAGTTCCTAGAATATCCTCATTATAAAGGGCAGCTTTGAGTCTGTTGTATATTTTTGGTTAAGTGCTTGAGACAATATCCATGAACAGATCTCTTGAGCTGTCATCGTTTTCATCACTCACGAATACTACCTCGTAGTTGGTGTAATTTTGTCGACTGATTGATTTTAGAGTCTCGATCAAAGATGATCGACTAAAAATATTGTAGCCCTCTATAAAGATGCATAGTTTCAAACTCTTATTAACTGTTGCTAGCTCGTGTATTTCATTATGAATTAAATATTCTGCTTGAATATACTTAGAATCGTAAGGGTTATTTATCAAGCAAGCAGCTAGTTTTATCTACAATTACAATTAATTCCTTTCATTAGGCACTAAGCTTATTTTTTAGTTAAACACATATTCAATCGCACCGTAAAAGCTTGAAAATTAATTGATGTTAATTTAGTATTTGATATTTTCCTCATAATTTAGATCGTGTTTTATGGGCTCGAAATGCAGCGTACTAGCAAAGTTTTTCTCAAAATTCAAGTATTCGGAAGTGCCTAAAATTCCCAAATAATCGAATTCACTTCCAATTTGAATGTTATATTCGATTCCAAGAATATCATATCCTTTCACTTATTTTTGTTTTATTGATTGAAACGATTATACTAGTTTTTTCTTATTACTTCTTCGATGAGAGTGATGTTCAGCCCGAAATTGTTCATAAAGTAAAGTAAAGCTGCAAATTTATTTCTCTTCCTCATTTGTTTTCCAGAATCTTTTGTATAGATAGTCTTTTTTTAACTTAAATGGTGGTGCAACATAACTGTATCTCCTTGATATTTTGTCAATCTTCAAACCCAACTGTGCAATTCGATAATTATTTTCCATATATAGCTTCGAAATGAGATTCTCTGCAAACCCAGGCTATTTTCCAATAGAAATATTAGCTGTTATACCTGAAAATCCATTTTAAATAGATTTGTACGCTTCAAGCCGATGCAAGCTCGGTAACAGAGTGAACCCTGCTAGCATGGAGTGCACAAATTATACATATATTGTATCAACTTAATCTAGCGAACTATAGACGACCTGAGAAATGCTCTCGTTATTTTCTAGAATTTATTGAGCCTCTTTCATGAAACTGTTGTCATGATATTTCCATGTCCCAATCGATAAAAAGTAATATGAAGATGTCACTCTTTTCAAGGCTTAATCAATTGAGACCAATGGACCCATTTTATTAGTGTTTATGATAAATTAAAAGTTTTTAACATAATTCGTAAATCTTTCTGTAATTGATGAAAATTATGATTAAGCTATGACATCTGTCCCCTCATATACAACAATTAGTTTACAAATTATGTCAGTATTGGTTGACATGATAGAGTCCACTGATTATTAAATGGCTTATATTTGATCCCAGGCAATAACAATGACGGTGATATCTCCACATTTTATCTCACCAATGGTCCAGCTCAAGGCCACAACAACGATCACTGTCAGAAATGATACAACAAATAAGTTTTAAGTAAATTTGAATCGACTTTTGCTTCTTCTACCGATTCGGTGTTATTTATCGTTAAGTTCAGACTTCTTTATGATTTTATCTTATTCCATTTTTTATTCGTATTGATATTAATAATGTTAATTAATATAGGATCATATTTGTTAATGTTGAACATGTCGATTTTCTGAATTGTTATGAAATTTAACTCATTTAATATACAAAAATAAATTTAAAATAGTTTTTATTCTGTATGAATTTTTTCATCATATTAGCAATTTAAACACAGTCAAAGAAGAAATTTGAAACTTGTAAATTACAACTTCTTATTTATTGCACAAAAGTATTATTTACTTTATATTAAATGGTTAATAATATTAATGAGCGATAGATCCATTAGCTTTGAGTCGTACCAGTATACTCTCTTCAACAGCAAGAAGTTAGCCATCTTAGCGGTAGTGTATATTTTGGTTACTCTTTGGCCAGCAGTGTAAAAAATGTTCATCGACACTGAGAAAACTGTGCCTAGATATACTAACAATTACAAGCCCACTAAACGAAGTTCTCCAATATCAAAATTCTAAACTGATAACAAATGCAGTTTGATGAGATTGTCTGAGTTTATTGAACTGCCTTTCAAATAATATAAGCAAAGCATAGATGATTAGGAACAAGATCAAAACCTGAGTAAGTTTTACAATATTACTCTGCCTGTGAGGAGTATATTGCAGGCTCCAACAAGCAATAACCCTAAAGCATACATCTGGAGGCTGTCTCTTAACGTTCGAAACAGCTATCTACATGAAAAGCATAAAAACAACAATGTCTGCTACTTTTTAAATCTGATGAACTTAGTCACTTTGAGATCAGTTGACTCGTTGATGACGGTATTAGCAGGTAAGGTACAGTCTATTTTTGTTGTAGCCAATGCATGGGATTACACAGGAAATCAGCTTTTTATAGATAAACTAGGACAGTATATCAAGACAAAGCAAGAACTTTGGTTTGACTCTGATTATAATTTCATAAAAACTGCATTTAGTGATCACTGCAATCGTGTAATATCTGGGGTTGGGGGATTTGAGCATGATGAGTCCATGATCTAACAGGCAGTAATGTAAGCAGTTTCCCTGCCAAGGCTCTCTATGGCTTACACTTCCGCTTGCCTATTAAAAGGAGTCAAAACTAACTTGACTAACTTAAATACTACTGACCTCTAAAAAGTGGATGTAGATAGTTTCTATAAATATTTATACATTTTGGATGTTTAATTACTAGAACTGGTGACCCCTTTGAACTTTGCCTTCTACTCCAGATATACTCTAGAGTAAATAATAATTATACCCTGTCTTGCAGTAACACAGAAGTCAAATAGGCTTAGACAAATAAGTAAAATATTGCACAAAATATACTATTTAGCAAAACCAATGCATTAATTCAACTTAACTGCGCCAGTAAGATAGCCTAATTCATTCTGCTTTATTTCATACCCCAATTACGCAAATATTCCAAACATTGAGAACTTGACAAACTATTTATCAGCTGTCGATAACATTAAATAATTTGAGAATTCTATTTCGCTTATTGTATTTCTGCCCTATAATTTTAAATCACCATCCTTATTTGAGGCTGTTGAAACTCTTATAAAATGGAAATAAAGTCATAGCCCAGTTAGAATTAGGTTGAGAGTTCGGGCTAATAAAACAGTCTCATCGTTGAGTGTTTACGAATCCGCATATACTTACTGTCCATCCCGATCACTAATGATATCATCAAGACACAACATAGTAAAATTTGATTAGAATTTTTTACAAATATTATCAAGTTCACTGTCTGAGAAATATCATTACTATTATGTACCAACAGTTGACGAGAAAAAAAAAATTACTTAATTTCAAAAAATCCCATAGTTTGGACCTAAGCTAACTTTTAGGAAAAGTTCAATATTCCAAGAAAAGCTAAAAAATATCCAAATTTTTAAAAGTGATTTTTTAAAATCAGATTTGTTTTGGATGCTCAAGTGTTAGTAGCTGGATTTCTATGACACTTAATCTTCTTTTGTTTCTCACATGATGGAGTCCATCAAACTGTAATTTTATAATATAAATTCAACAATAGTTGAAATAATTTCCAGAAATCAGTCGACTGTTTAGTTGAGTCAAATTTAGAATGTCAAACAATTTACAGAAATAGCGCCTCTGAGTAATAATATTTTGGTACCATATCGATACAACTGTCTCGAGAACCCAGCTTTTCGTCGATTCGCTCCCGAAAAGATGGAAAGTAATATACATCAAATTTGGATAGGCCCGCCTGTAATCCCAAGCTTGAGAATGAAGTTACATTACACAATAAAATAGAAAAATTTGAAATTTAAACTTCATTTGTGGACGCAAGCAAACATCACAAAGGAAATAGCGCCTCGAACATATAATTTAGTTCAAAGGGTGCTTGAGTTTAATAAGTAATCGAGCATTTCCATGTACGCTATGGCTGCGGATTTACTTCGGTACGAACTCCTTGTTCAATTTGGTGGACTGTACGTAGATTTCAAATTCTAAGGATTAAAACCATTAAACAATTTTCTCAGGTATGACGTTCTATTTGTGGATTACGATATAGACGATATACGATTTGGGAGTCCTCGAGCAGTTGGTAATACGATCATGGGCGGGAAGAAGAATAACTATCACCTGACTTACCTTCTAAACTAGGTTGTTAATCAGTATAACTTGCCGATGGGAAGATAAATAAACATTATTAGTGGAGGATTTTCTGTGCGAAAGGGCTTTACTGACGAGGAGCTATTCACGAAAGTTGGGGCTGGGTACCATTTACTTATTCCCTTGCCCCACTAAAGGACAGCAAACGATTGTGGAGGATTTGACAAGAAATTTGAAGCTGATCAGTAAGTTGTCTAACTGACAGATATTGACACCAAGAAAACTTTATATTTTGGTATTCCATGCCGAGCTTATCCCGAAGCATACTTAGTAACGTATAATCCTCTCGCCCGCACATGGGTCAGATAAAAATCCTTTGTAAACTGAACTTATATTATTTTAGACATGATGAATAGATTTTATTGAAATTTAATATCAATTTTACATACACAAGATTAAATGATCTTGAGTCTCAATAAAAACCAAACAACTTGTTTAATACTAGTTGAAAATACAAATTAATAAATTCAATATTATTGTATAAAAAAGAATACAAAAAAGATAAATAAAAAGATAAATAAAAAGATAATTGAATTTAACTATTTTATAAGTATGTGATAATTGTTGAATATTCTCGATATAAGCAATCGTTGAGTGAATCCTTAATAATAGCATAGATTATTATATTAAAATACATTAATATGAGAGGTCATCAACCGTTGTATCAAGACCAATAAGAAGAATTGATAGAAGGTTTCAGATAAAAAGCAGTGAGGCAAATGCGTGAAAATAGAACTGTTACACTGCTTGCGATTTTTATTGTCTTAATTTTTCTGGGCTCATCAATATCTTCCAATCTCGGGGACCAAAAATATAATAACTAAATCAGCGCTGTGCTCGTTTATTCCGGAAGAGTTGACGTGCTTAAATAGTCATTAAATTCTTTCTTGAGTCAGGAGAGCAAAGATTTTAGCAAAATAATCATCGTATATGATGGAAATAGTAATAATGATTTGAAGGAACAAATTAAGTTATCGACTGAAGCATACATCATAAAAAATAAGATAGAGTGGATTATTACAGATGCATTAATTGGTGAAATTGCAGCTGTTGACTTAGGACTTTCTAAAGTCACCACTCAGTTTGTGTTTCTTGCTGTAGGCACCTGGAATTATGTATAAGATGGATTCACTAAATCAGCCATTGCTAAACTTCGATCAGATAAAACTATATCGCAGGTTATGATTAAAAAATTTTAAGGTGTTGAAGCGGAGAAAATTTCATTTGTCGACACAATACTTGCAGGTTTTAATTTCCAGCCGAGTTTGCACAGAATGAAGAATTATAAGCTAATTGAAGGAGGATTTACAAACTTAACAAAAAATACAACATATGGCATGGCTGCTGGGCCTGCATAAGGGATAATTTCTTCTTTCTTTCTAAATCATGGGTTTAAGATAGTTTCCCTAGGAAAATAGTATGTGCAAGCCATAAGAAAGAACAATTTTAGTTATAAGACATTTCAATTCAAAAACCAATATTTATACAAGAGATTCTGGCTAATGAGAGAATAATAGAAAGCAGAGTGTGTTGTTAATTTATAAATGAATAAAATATTTAGATCCCAGCATGGAGTGAGAAGACAAACTAAACGATAAATTGGTAATGTAATAAAAATAGATAAAAAGCTATCTAATTCAAATGAATTAATTGAACTTGGTATTGACAAATATGTGCAAATTGGATCTAAATTTGACTTTTTGAAGCTCACAACAAAGAAAGGTTACGACAATATATCAGAACTCTATCCAAAATCATTGCATTTCGAATAAAGAAAGTTTAATTAATAGAAACTTCAATAAAAACCTTTATAAAACATTACATTTACTAATTTTAAAAGTTCTCAAGATTTAGAGTAATATCTAAGTAACACAAATAACTCATTGAATTATACTGGAGAATCAACGTAAATAAAACTAGCTGCAAAATTATTAAAATAGCCTCAAAATGCTAAAAATCTTGAAGCTGAATATTTTTACTACAACTAAAAATACAAATTAGATCAAGTTAAAAAATAATTAAGTATCTGCGTTTTTATGGAAGGATTCAACGTATACTCTCGATCTAAAATGGTCAATACTTTGGCTTCCATCAACAGTCAAAATTATTCAAATTATCAAGTAGTGTTCGTAGCTGATTAAAACGAAGACTCATCAAGAGATAAATTTTTTGACATTGCAAAAGCATTCAACAACAAGCTCATAAATAGAATGAAAGTCGCGACTTATAATGAGGATGTGCTAGGGACATCAGGCAATCACTTTCTTCGAATGAAACAATATTGTAAGGAATCATAACTAGTTATCACCATCAAAGGTAACAGCTCACTAATAGGTAAGCAAGTTTTTAATGTTATAAACGCTATTTATCAAAATTAGTCTAAACAACAGACTTGGATGACTTTTTTTAACGTAGTTAAAAACTAATAATAAAATTTAGTCTTAACTGAAGGTTTTGATTCGATAACTGCAAGAGAAAAAGGTACAGAAACAGATTAATTTTTAATAGCCTTTCGGTACTCATTAATTAATCTCATTCCAATTTAACAAGTAATTGAATTTAAATCTAACAGCTAAACAGAGTATTTGAGGCCAAGTTTTTATGAAAGTTAATCAAATAAATTCCATATTTACCCTTTAGTCTAATTATGCGGCAAAGATAAAGTTCTTACAATTAATGCTCCTGTCTTTCTATACAAGGAGTTAGATCCGATTACAAATTAAAAGTGTTGGCTCTAAAAGTCCTAATGGATCAAATCAAAGTCTCTCTTGAAGTATCCTTTAAAATAAATATAAGGCCTCAATATGACGGCAAAAATTGATGTAAATAAACCACCCAGTCTTAAATCAGTAAAGAAAGTTCAATAAAGTTATAAATAATATTTGAATTGTCTTTAATATGAGCGAGGTCTTCAAAAATAGTTAAGAGTATCTCCTGTAAAAAATTTCAATACTTTCCTGAATGACAGTGTTACCGTTATGCAAGCACCTAATTATTTTATCGGGACGATTCAAGTAAACAAAATTGAACCTTTGCCTTTTTGCTTTATTATTTGGAGCGGTGATGAAGAAAGTAAAAGAAAATCTGAGCTTATTATATAGTCAATAAAAAGGTAAGACTATAAAAACTACACGATTATCAAGGTGATATAAATAGGCGTAGACATAAAGAATGAAGTTTCAAACTAAAAAAATAATAAAAAATGGGTATCTTTGTTCCAAGTTGGTCTCCTGACCCACAGCTATTACAATTATCATAAAATAATATCCTCTACATGCACTTAGAATAGTTTACTTATGTTCCCGAATTCGCCATTAAAATTAGGATTTCTTTACTAGATGAATAAGCTTCATCAAAGAGAGAACAGTTGGATGACTTATTCTCTAAATGATGAGTACGTGCAGATCCACACATTTTACTCCAGGGTTTATGATTTGGTTCACGACAACGATTTTTATAAAACAAATAAATTTTTCTTAGAAAAAGGCGACCAATAACTTCAGGCGCTTGCTTTACTTGAATTGTGCCCAAAGTACAGCTCTCGTATTGCCATAGAGCAAGTCTATGAAAATACCCTAATTCCTTTTGATAGTAATTAGTTCATTTATCTTCGTGCGTCCTATGAGAATTCTGAGTAATACTAAAGACAGCCGTATCAATCGCTTCGGCAACTGCATCAGGACTATTAAGTGGTTCTATAATAGATCGATATTCAGCTTAATTTATTGCACAAAAATAAGGAATATCTATCACGACCAAACGTAAATTCGTATCTAAGCAAATTAAATTTGCTTCAAGCATATTAGTACGAGCTGCTGCCCTATCTTCCCGACAATCACATATTAAATGTGAGGGAGTATGAATACTTGGACAGTAAGTATCAGATCGGCAAATATATGACTGGCTAGTACACGAATATGACTACCAGGTTCTGTTTTACTATTTTCGGCCGTAATAACACTGAAAGCAATCGATATATCAAGAATCTCAAGTCCATCGTCATGCAGAACTACACCAATTATCATATTGTCTTTATGGATGATGTCTCTGATGACAAAACTCTTGAGCTCTCCATTGAATATCTTCGGAAGGCAAGCTTCCCCAAAGATAGAGTCACTTATGTAAAGAATCTATAGCGAACCTTTGCCACTTACAACATCATTAACTCAGGCTTCAATTTCTGCGGTTAAGACGACGTACAAGTTCGGCTTGATGGTGATGATACACTTCTTGGCCGCAATGTGTTCGGCCTCATTAACGCAGTATATTTAAGTCATCCAGAGTATTGGATTGTCTACACTGCATACAAAACTAGTCAATTCACTTATGGGATAGGAAGCGAAATATAAAGAGAAGAGGAAATGGTTAACTGCGAAGGTAGTCGACGAAGATTCCATTTTATTGGCCCTTTGACAACATGGAGAGTCAAAGTTATTAGAAGCATACCTTTAAAATATCATCAAATGTAATATGGAGGATGGCTTAATACTCTATATGATGATGCCCTTCAATTCCCATTTTTCTAACTGTCGACAATAAAGCGAATAAAATACATTCCTTATTTCACATACAATTACAACGCAAACTATGGGTCAAATGATAACTCAGACAAGGAGAAAGTAAAGGATAGAATTGCTCTCTTTGAATACGTTGTCACTCTTGATCCATTGTAGCCATTATAAGACTTAAATGATCCAAGAACAAAGAATCCAGAAGTGACCAGCCTATTGAAAAGTCACTGGGGCAAGATCTTCACCACAGTTTGATATCGATGAAATAGTGAATATATATCTATATCAAATACTTAGTCTACTATCAATTAGCGAATGATTTTGGTCTCACCCATGTCCTACCAAGGGGCTCATAGGGTACCAAATAAGCTTCAGGATACTCTCTGCAAGGAATCCCAAATTTAATCATTTTTTCAGAATCAATGTCTCTGAGCTCTACAACTTATTGATCCAGTTCAAAAGTCTTATTAAATCCACCACAGGCATTAGCAGTCGTCTCATAAGGCAATGGGATGATGAGATGGTATCCGACACCAACCCAGTTAAATAGTTATTCTTCATTGAGAGATTTTCTAACTGCAAATCCTCCAGTTATGACATTTATCTATCGTCTCATTGGCACTGTGTACTCGCTTATAATTTAAGTCAAAACATAGTTCAAATGATAATTGTTTTTTACTCCTGCGAAAATTGGGTTACCTACTGCGCGAGGATTTCCGAATCGAATGCTTTGGATGTCGTAATCGACAAAAAATACTTCATATTTGAGATAATTATTAAGTGGCCTTAGCCCTTCCATTTTGAAGTCTATATAAATTCCTCCGTATCGAAGCACAACTTCGTATCTGAGCAAATCTGCGGCCATCGCATACATGGAAGTCTTCGACTCCTTGTGAAATTATAAAGTGCGATGTACTAGCTTGTAAGTAAATGGCGCTACTTCTTTTGTTATATTTTAGCGAGTCCAAAGAATAGTATTAAAGTCTTTATTTTTATTCTTTATTGTGTAATGCAGTTTCATCCTGAGTTGAGGAATGTCTTGACCAAACCAAATTTGATGAATATTTCTTTCCATTTTTTAAGGAGCGAAACGTCTGAATGCTATATTTTCAAGACAGTTGTGCCGATATGGGATTAAAGTGTCAGAAGGGAGAGCACCAAATTATGCGAACTTTTTCACATTTTCAATCTGAAACTTTTATATTGCTGTTTCATTTCTATCATATATACTTACCATTGTCATATTAATGATGTAAATTTACGATTTTATGGATTCTATCATATGCGTAACAAAGGATGACTAAGTTTCGTAGAAATCTAATTCTTAATTTTTTAGCATCCAAAATATGTTTGATTTAAGCAAGTCACTCTTAAATATCTGAATATGTTTAAATTTTTCGATAAAAATTGAGCTGGTCCTCGCTTATCGGTTTTTGACAAAAACTGGCTTTTACTTGAAGCTGGTTAGTTATTTTTTATCATTTATGATATTAACAAAGTAGTAATGATACTTTTAAGAGATAGCCTATTTAAGAGTCTCTAAAAATTTAGAGTCCATGCTTAAAATATTGTGTCTTGTTGATATCATAATAGATTTGCTTGGACAATAGCTATAAGAGGCCTCATAGACAGCCAATGAGGATACTGTTTTATTTGCCCTTACTCTAAATCTTATTCTGAAACCACTGTTTTTCTTTCTAAACTATAGAAGCTATTTCGCAATTTAGAACAATGGCTTTGATTTTTTAAATGTGTAAGGAACCGAAAGCACAACAGAAACATTAGTTTCATTAACTTCTAAAGAACCAATTGATGAAATATACTTTGTAATATCTTTCAGAACAGGTTCATAAGGATTGTTGGGATATGATACAAAGCAAAAAGCATTCTTATTTGAAGATGGAGCCTAAAGTATGAACTATTTTTGCTGTAAAAATACTTACTCGATCCCGTGCATTAGCTTATTGCTGACTTTGATGCCGGATGACTCTTGAAGAATAGCTAAAATTGGTAACAATAGCAGTTCCTCTAGAGAGTACTTTGAATAATATGCAAAATTTAAGGGTGTGATGATCTTAAAAAGTTATGGATCAAATATGTACATGTACTTGTAGAAATCTTCAACATGGAAGCTTTCTAAACTTATTTGAGATATAGGCTGTAATGTTTTCTTTGCTTTTTTTTGAAAATATACAGAAGAGTGAATCAAACCAAAACTAGGTAATTTATTCGCTTATTCAATTATATTATTTGTCATCCCTGAATCAATGATAAAATTTGCAAAACCGTAAACTAAACTGTTGCATCCCATTGTTACATCAATAATGAATTTGTAATCAGAGTCAAATTTAATAGGGATACGTTATCTGATGTACTCTCCCAGTTCAGCTCGAAGAAGCTCGATATTCTTCAAATCTTGGTCATCTAAAGCGATTATTATTTTATGAAATTGCTAAAATGACCCAAGCATTGATTTAATGGCGCGGATAGATTTTTCAGTGAACGCGTTTATTCCATTACTGAAGTAACATACATTGTGGCCAATGTTTTATGCTTTTGAACCTTTTCTTTTATTTAAAACCCAAAATGTAATCGAATGAGTTGGAGGGCGAATATGCTCAAGCATTGTCCTTTAGGGTAGTTGAAGATCGTAAAATTTTTCATTTTTTTTGTCGACTTAATAACTTTTGTAATTTGGATTTTATTCTGTCTGAAGTTTTTCATCAAAACTTTTAGAAAAATTGCATATGGCGATTTCATTTTTAACAACCCGAAATTTTTTTTTATTCAACCCAAGGCTTATAGCTGGGCGACCTTACAAAGTTGACGAAAACTAAGTTCTTTATGTGATGTGCGAATATGAGTTAATTGCCGTTACAGTTATGTAAAGCAATGCAAGAATTGAGAGCATGATTAATCGATTTTTGGGAATTTGGGCTCCAAGATCTATGATACCGTCTACATGTGATATTATCATTTAAGATTCTATTAATATTTATATAAAATTTCAACTTGGCAATTTTAAACATATTTATTTGGGCTTTATGCATTTAATAATAGATTTTTCATACTGATGAAGGGCACATTATAGTCAGATAGAAGGGAACTCACGGTCTATGATGGACTACTCAGTAAAAAGATAAAACTCGCTAAATTAAAACCTTAAAAGATAATAGAACCGACTCAAGTTATTTTAGAAATTGACAATGATGCCAAAGTTAACGCTCTCAAGTATAGGCATCCGTTAAAATACCTCGGGGAGAAATACTCATAGGTGGTAGTACCCTGCACTCCTGCTTACTAATTGTCTGTAAACAAAATTTTACCAAGTTTAAATGAAGAATATAATTATTGCTTCATAAAAAGTTAATCATAAGAATATTTTTATCATGGGTTCGCATCAGGAAAAAGATCAGCAATAATTGTAAATAAATAATAAAAATTAATTAGACTGAAGGGGTGTGGAAATTAAAATAAAGGATTTAATCAATAATTCAATTAATCGAGAGGCCACCATTTCTATCATACAGCTAAAAGATAGTTATATATGACGACATAAATCAACAAAATATTAAAGCAGGATTTAGGGATTGACCCGCCCGCTAATAAACCATTATATGCATTCGATTATCCGGTTGAAGAAGTATAAAAATTAAAATTAGTTAATGATTTACCTTTGATAAGCAAGTACTGTTGTGTTTTTTAAACCCAAGGAGATAGAAGAGCAGGTACTCATCTTATCAGCCCTCTCGAAGCTATCTACCTGAGTTTTTTTAATCATGAATAAGCCAACTGGGCATAAGTTTTTAAATAAAAATCAAGGATTGAAGTTGATGGCTAACTGATTTAATTTGTAGCGAATTTTCTATTTGTTTAACCAGGAAATAAATTCTTAAGCGTCTTTGACTCAAATTAAGAAATTAAGAATTACATTACAATTGAGGAAGGGAAACCAAAAATTGTTTAAGTAATTAAATAAAAAACTTAAGAGCTATCAAAACTTATACTTAACAAATAATACAAATCTGACTTTATTGAATAAATATCAAAATTAGATCCTGTCAAGTTATTAAATATAATATCACTAATTCTGTAAAGAGTGGGATATGAAATGGGCCAAATAAAGAGGACAATGTGTTAAAATTAGATTAGTTGGGGTTTTTACCTTGATCATGGTATATAGTGGCATTGCAACGCTCATCTAAATAACTTCATCGTCACAGAGCCAAAACACAATTCAGAAAATTTCTTCATGTTGCCATTGGATTATGACCTTGCTTACTCGTCAAAATAATACATTTGTATTGACTTAGATTCTCCTCTTTATGGCTAGCATGCTGAAGATACTTTTTAAAATTATATGGGAGGTTAATTTATGGCTATGGAAATGTCTCTTTATGGACTCGAACTTATGAACTTCAAATATGGAATTAGTGAAGAAAATTACAATAAAAAATAATACAAAATGGCAAGGATATCGTTTAGAGACACACTTGTGAGAGCTTTCAATTTCGGAATGAGAAAAAAATAACTATTTTATGAACAGTTGAAGAAAGATTGGAATTAAAATATATAAGAAATTAAGCTCTTAACAAAAGTATGTCTATTACTATCAATTGATTTTAACACATGAAAAAATATAATATTCTTAAATCAATTTTCTTGTTAATCCCTTGCAATTTTCTTTTATAATTCAGTTATTTGCTTACGAATGTTCTCTACATCAGATATATCCAATGAATCATCATCTCCAGAAGACTAAGCATTATTTGCCTTTTTCTTCTTATTTTATTTTCTATTATTATCTTTCTTTTTTTATTTACTCAACAATCTAGTTTTTTCATCTTACTTTTCTGTTGATTTTGATTGATGTCTTTTCTTACCTACAGGTAATCGTGTCTTTTGATATGCACTTTTTATGAGTTACTCTCTTTCTCTTTACTTCTTCTATTTCTATTCTTGCAATCTTGTTTGTTCCTATTGTTCCTTTTCTTCAATCATTTTCTTTTTCATTCTTAAGTCAATTTTAGCCTTTTCAATTCGTTGCTCGCTTACTCGTTTCTATAATCTACATAGATTATAATGTACTATCGAAGTTGTTCTCTTAGATCATCGACAATAAATTGACGTCTCTATTATGCATCTTGAAGCTGAAACTTAGCCTTTTCGACGGTGGCTTCAAGTTTTCTAACTTTTTAAATACAAAGCTCTTGCATCTTTTCATAGTTTTCTTTTAGCGCCTGTAAATTTCTTTCTTTAGCTCTCATTTTTGCTTTATCTATATTAGAAATTATTTACAATCTTCTTGAAAATCTGCACTCTTTCTCAGGATAAGGGCTTGCCTAGCCTTGTTGTCTTTTTAATATTTGTGAAGAGTGACACTAATCTTATCTTATAGAGACTCAAAAGTTGATTTCAATTTCGCACTTTAATCATTAATATTTGATCCTTTTTGTTTGTGATCCCGTCTAAGAGAAAAATACTTTTCAGCAAGCTCATTATGCTTCTTTTGTAGTTAACTATGCTTTTTTGTAAATTCTTTCACTATTTTTTTTTAAACTTCATTTTTTATCCCTCTTCTTTGTTTCAGCTTGGCAATACTTTACTCTAACACTTTTTGCTGTTATTCCATAACACAAATTTATTTATCGTTTAGTTTTTGAGTTTCAATGATCTGCATTTTCATAATTTGTTATAAACTCTTTTTCTGGCCTATTTTATCACCAGCTTTACTATGTTGTTATTTTTTCAAGTTGGAGCCTTTAACATATAGTTGCTGTTGCGATTTTTATAATTTTTATTTTTTAACCTTGACTCCGTTTTTACCGACAACATACTAATAGGCATCAACTCCACGCGTTGATGCTTTTCCGTTGCGGTTATGAATATTTAACTGAATGTATAAATATGTACCTCATTGTTAATAACATCGCCCTCCATTAAAGTGACACATGGTAAGCATTTATCGGCAATTATCGGATACTCTTCAGCGAGTTCTCTCAGTTTTATTAACTGTTCCGCTTCTTCGAATTATAAGTTTTGATTATGGCGGTCCAATAACAGACTGCTTAATTCTTAATCGAAGCGAGCGACTGTGTGATGTACGATATCTGAGTCTACTTCTGCGTTTTGTCCTTTCAATTTCCTCAATTTGTGTTGTTTCTATTGTTTCTGAGCGATTCTTGATCCACACTCGTCTAATTTAGAAAGCCAGGCCTCACGCTCTTGTTCCAGTGCATCCACTTTATCTTTGTAATATGCCAGTAATGATTGGTAGCTGTTTCCAATACTAATTTGGTCGTTTTAAGATTTCATTCTTGGAATAGCTTTGTTAATATTTAAAAATTATTTATTCTAAAGCAACGGATTTTCATGCATTGAAACAAAATAATGAAGTATCAAAGCTGAAGTGAATCATCAAATAGTGATTTCTCAGATTCAGACTAAACGATGTAAATTTGCTCGTGTGATAGGTGTCCAAGATAGCAGTTAATAATTTTTTAAAAAAACTGTTCCTTGTCTTCTTCATACCCGATCCAATTCATACCCTTGCTCATCACAACCTCAGCTCCTTGGGGTTTCTCCCTGATGGTGAAATAAAACGCATCATCACTTTTCTTCTCCCAAATAGGTCTTAGAATTGGATATTTTAACATTATTTCTTCGTTTCTGGCAAATCCTGCGCTTCTGTTCAGTAGTTTCGGGTTTAAGTGTTGGATTTATTGATGAATTTAAATTTTTTGCTGCTTTCGGAATGTTTTATCTATTGGCTATGTTGTGAATTGAGCATGAGCTCCTTAATATTTTGCTAATAATCTTATCTGCTCTTTAGCATAGGCTTAGTATTCTTCTTTGAATTAGCACTATCGACCCACCATTATTTTTGTGTTACCTGGGCTAACACATACAAATACACTTTTAGTAAAGTCATCAATGCCCTGAATGTTGTTAAGGCCTTCAACTTATCCAACCTAAATAAATAAAAAATTACGTATTTTGCGACCAAGTGGCGAGGAAAATTTTTAGAATATGAGCAAATACTGTATACTCTATATGTTTTCGGTTTTTATTTACGTCTTTTTTATAATTATTTTAGTTGATTTTCCATGAATCTGGGAAGTTGGACTTTCCATTTCTTATTAACAATTTTGACAGCATCAGCATACCCAATATTGAGAGTGCTCATGATAAAGCCAATAAGCATGACTGCACTTCGACATTAGCTTGACTATACATCAGGTTTATAACCAGAACAGTGGAAGAGAACTCCTGCAGGCTCAGAGAGACACTTGCCAGCTAAATCTGCAACTTGATATATTAGACATTAGATATCGTACTAAGTTCGCAAAAGCGGATCAGGCATATCGATCCATTTATAGCTTATATCGTTGATAAACCAGTTCTTGCATGTTGATGCTGAGCAGTTTATTATTAATTTTATATTCTTTTACATCAGGCAATTGTAATTCTTTGAGCATTTTTATGTGCTTAAGTATAGCCCCTTAAGAAATTATTATATCTTCTCAGGTTATCCTTGATCTTCAATTCCGAGCTCCTCAAACAAGATATTCGATGATCCAATATTTCCTGCTTATATTTTAGGTTTCTTCTCAGCTTTTATATCAATTTGAGTAATTTCACATGCGAAGGGGTTTCCTTATTATTGTTAATTTTTACGATCTCTTTATTGTTGAGCTTTCTTCTATTTTATTTAAATATGTGGGAGTTTGTTGAAGCCAGCATAAAACTTATCAAATAGAATTACAGATTTTATATTCTTCATTGTTTGTTTTATGCTTATTGGAGTTGTGAAAATTAGATCTTTTAGCAAAATATGACTAAAAGCTTATTAATACTGTTAAGATTAAAAGTCAATAAATTATTTAATTTCGCTTTTAGGACTGATCATTTAAGCGCTATTAATCATAGACAGACAGAGTGAGCCTGCTCCAAATTATAAATATTTCATAATTCTATCTAAATAGAAACTAAGTTGTGCTCGTGTTTCCAATTAATCTTCCACACTGTCACCAAAGAAAGAATAGGCAGTTAGTTAATAACGCTGATTGTTCAGCATTAATGACTTACTGATTTTAAGATGTAAACATAGAAATTGCACTCCAAAAATCATTTATGCAAACTATATGCTTATTCTATCGCTTGAGTGTTTTAATTATTGAGGGTTAGTATTTTTTACTGCAACAATTGCAATGTAGGCCTATGTGGATGGGAATAAGTATGGCCATTGAAGTGGCATGCATTTGTGCTTTTCTATTTTCCAAACTGATACACATTTCATGCTGTGATTAGATTTATCAATCTGGTACTACAAAGGTCTTCGTAGAAGATCATTGAGATTCTAAACACCTTTATTCACACAAATACCCATTGATTATAACTAATCCCTTTATAATAAAAGTTCGGAAATATTTGACTGATTATAAAATCATTCAAAAAAGGCTACAATCTTATTTTGTTCCTTTGCTTTTGTCTTTTAACTTACCTTTGGTATTCAATAATTCTGGAGGCATTGTCTGTTTTTTCTTGATTTATGGATTCTTGTTGGCCTCGATGTTGGACATAGCTCGCTTGGTTCTGGTCTGAATCTGCTCTTATTTAGTATTCACCTATTTTGGGATTTCTGCCGGCTTGACTGTGTTTATCTCAAAATCCTATGTCAAGTCAAAGTCGCAGTTACACATGCTTAATGATTTATCTTATTTTTTAGTAAATCGGTTTATGGGAATTCGATTTGAGAATTCAGTATCTTTCAACCTTAATGGAATTAAAATCCAATCATAGATGTAATCGAACTGGAATCCTTCCTTAATAAACCTTTCCTTGAACATACGCCGAAGATAATTGTAATCTGGTATATCGTCGTACTTTAATGAGCGGACATATTCCAGATACTCTTCAATCTATTTCGGGACATCTTAACACAATTTTTGAAGTGATGTTTACTCCATACATTTTCTTATATTTTTGCGTTTCTATTTTACTGATTCCCCTGAAGCATCGGACCAAGGAAGTTTACCCTTAAGAAAATATATTAGCATTAACCCTACGGATTATAAGTCGTCTCTCCGACTGTTTCGATTACCTCGATGAATATTTAGGCTTGCGAATTTAAGAGTACCTACGAAATGGTTCTCATCGACTTTATTTGCTCTATGTTATCTTATTTTTGGATCTATATATGTTGTCGCATATGCAAAATCTATAGTGTAGACTTGATGAAGCTTTTTGCCTAGTCCCATTACAAAATTTGCAGGTTTGACATCTCTATGGATATAATTTTTATAATGAATGAATTCGATGCTTGAAAGGACTTTCTCTGCTATCATAAGAGTAGTTTTTAATGAAAATTTACCCCCACATATATCAAGATATTCTTAAAGTGTATTACCCAAAAGTTATGTGACAAGAAACCTAAAATCGCCATTTTCTCCAAACCAAACCAGATGGGGGATACCGATTCCACCTTGAAGATTTTAAAGCACTTTACCCTAGTTTAATACTAAACTTAATCCGACATTTTTATTTTAACATTTGATGGCACAGTCTGAATCAGATTGAACATTCTTGCCAATGTAAACCGATGCGTTGTGGCCTTCGTATATTTTCTACTCTAGGCGATATCGACCGCAGACTCGTATTTCTAATGAGCTCATATTATTATTTATAATTCAAAATATATATTTAAAGTACAATGAGTCTACTAACTTGATGAAAATC
>APMI01003903.1_pt1 | contig 19199 bp, 16 predicted proteins | sample 667938 | NCBI WGS metagenome assembly APMI01 (sample SAMN01084076, study PRJNA167559) | wastewater metagenome | biome: Wastewater | place: Denmark: Ejby Moelle, Odense | collected 2011-11-28 | reverse complement strand
GGCTCATTTTATTTCTATTGACCTCTGAATACGAATTTTAGCATCGATTGATATTAGAAACTTTAAATTTCACTTACATTAGAGCTAATTATCATTTGTATTTTTTAGATTTCCCCCATTAGACTCAGTATAATTTTCTATAGTTTTATGAGCTTGACTGTTTTCAAAGCAACTTAAATTTAACTCTGATTTTGTTATTATTAATTTATAGCTTCAATTATTTTGTTGATACAGAATTGTTTCTATCGAATGAGACCATTTAAGTTTTTGTTTGAAATTGCTTAATGTACATTTGCATTAAATAAAATATTAAAATGACAAAAAATTGATGTCAGGCAATACTTAGTAGTATTAGCTGCAATATTTTAGAAGAAATTTATCTTTAGGAGCTAGATTACTTAATTTCGGACTGACTCTCTCATGCATTTCTCTAAAAATGATAAATTTTCTGATAGTTTCTTTTTTAGTTTCAATTGGTAGACATCTGAAGTAAGCTTTAAAGTTGTCAGTTGACTTTTCATTGATATGAATTTCTAATCATTTTGTAAGAGATCGAGGTTAGGGGCAAATGTTTACTTAAAAGCTAGGTCAATTGATTATTTTTATGTCAAAGCAGATGCCGCCTTAACTAGAATTCCGATTAATTGATTATCGTCAATAAAATAAAAGCGTGGAAATTCTGAGCGTTTTGTCATTAAAAACAGAGGTACACCTCTTTTCACTATTTATATTTTCTTAATAAGCTCTTCAATCATCTCTGATATTTTAGGACTCTTCATAAACTAAAATAGTTTAGAATGTTCCCATATTTTTTTAGTTAGTGTTTTCCAATAATTGTCGATAGATTCAAACTCTGAGTTCTCAATAGGAAGTTGCTTTGCAATATGTTCAAAAGAAAATAATGGTCGTAATAGAATCAGTTACGCTTGAATTTTTTTCAGAGTATCAACATTTTTCTTACAAGATGCAAGCCAGAGCTACCACTATTGTAGCTGTTGATAAAGCGCTTTAGAGTATAAGTAATTTTTCATCACTGATAGCTTGTTAGAGTGTTCTTCAAGTTGAGCCAAGCATTTATCTAAGAATGTTTCAGATATACAAAATGTATTCTCGATTGCGCTTGAATAAGTTTCAAAACTGACACTCGCCCAGTACTATTGCTGCTCATTCCTTTAGTTTTATATTTCAAACTCTTTAGCAGCCTGGGATGAAATTACGGAAAGTACTTTCAAGTTCTTCTCGTACTATTCGAAAATTTTAATCTTATTATAAGGAATTTCTTTTAAATCAACACCTGGAATCATAAGCTTAGTGTTGAACAATTGCCAATGCCGCTACTTGAGCCCAGGATGCGAGAATATTTAAATTATTTGAACATGTTGACTTAAAATATCTTTTGTGTCTTTCTGTAATTCGTATGCAACTTTCAAACTCGATAAATTCTTCAATTTCTTAATAGTTTTTGTAATGCGTGTGTTAATATCTTATACCCTTCTTTTGACTACATTAACATCCATTTGACAAATTTACTTATTTTTCCACTCTTTGGTCATAATGTCATACTCGAGCACAAGAATCCAAAGGTCATAATTGGGGAGCACAATATTTCTTAATTATTCAGCAGCCTTAAAACTAGTCTTGGGCCACTTAAGATGCTATTGCTGCTTATTTAACTCAATTACAGTTAAATCGTTATCATCAACAATACTCTTGAAGTTGTTCATTTCAACTAAGTAGTCATTGTACACTCTCCTCAGCTCGAATTCATCAATTCTCGTTGATATGGTCGCCAGTTGTGTCTGAGTGCTTGTCTCAAATGCTTTAATACTCTCCTTTAGCTTGGCTTATAGTTGAACCTTCTCACGATTGAGCCTATCTTCGTGGTAGTTAAGCTTTGAACTCAAACTTCTCAGTGCTTTGTTAGTCAGGAATATTTTCTACATTAAATCTGGATAAGTGTGTCCGTATCCTAATTACAGCAACTTCAGCAATGATTTTCTGTTATATTCCATTTATCTTTGCAGTTCAATGAGCTTGTTCTTTTTTATTTAGTCCAAGTCAGTCGATACTTTCATGTAGTCAGTGGTGTTTTCAATGGAAGAAGAAATGTTCCTTTTTATTTCCTCTATTTCGCTAAAACTTTTAAAATTGCTTTTCTCAACCATGCTTTTTAAGCTTTGGTGTATTTGATTTTTAAGCTGTGATAGATATTGCTTTAGTTTCTGTTTCTCATCAAAGCATTCAATCAATACCATTTTATTGATGAAACAGTAAGGAATGGTATCAACTAAATCTTACATATTTTGAATTTGTTCATTTCGCTCATCTATTTAATCAAGAGTTCGTTGTGTTTTGAGCCACTAAATTGTTTATTACTGATATTTGAGCACCACTTAATACTTTTAGAATTGCTGCTTGAATTAATTAATTTATTAACAATTCTCATCAATAATTTTGGCAATTTGATCAACGATGATCTCATGATCTTCGTTTTTGTCTCTGCTCCATAAATAAGAATTTGACTAGTCAGTTAAATAAAACTCGATACCATGAATTTTTTTACTCTATTCTAAAATAGTCATTATCAAGTTTCTAATTTCATCTGTTAAAATTTTTCTGAAATCATCACTGAGTGCAAATTTTCCATTTTCGTCAATAATGCTGATTTGTAAGATTGGAGGTTGAAAAGTTGCAGAATCTTTTTTGAACTTTTTAAAGAAATTTAAAAGTCTATCAAATGACTGATATACTATATTTTTCAGTGTGTTTGAAAGCATGACATTAATTAACCGAAGGAAAGTTTATATTTTAGCTTAAGGCTACTCTTAAAAGTTTACATGCTTGTGAACGACATCACTTACGAGCTTAATCCAGTCTGAGCTGAGGTAGGTCATAACATCAGCAATGTGTGTGTTCTGCTTCTTTATAAAATACAGCACATTGACTGGCTTATTATCTGGATTCTTTATGCGGAATAAATCTAGATCTTTCATCTTCAGGTTAAAATTAGAAATTTCAAGCACGCATTTAGGATGAAACAGATGATCGCTTAGAAGTTTAGAAACTTTTGTTCTTGCAGTCTTATCAATTTTACATTGATATAAAGGCGATCCCAAGTTGATCTTGCGATTACCCCACTAAACAGGAGGCTTAAATATAGCATGAATGCTTGTTCGCTATTTTTCCTTTTCATCTTTCAAAATGTAATCCAGCATTGATTTTTTGTATGCTCTATAATATTATCTGTTGGCTTCGTTCATAACTCTGTCCATAATGGAGATATTTTATGAAGATCGGCAATTAATAATTGTATTTTTGACTTGATCTATAATCCTTTTGATGGATGAGTTTTCTATAGGACATACATTTGAGTTTTAAATGTACATGTCAATATATTTCGCGTATCTTTCATGATTGCTGATTCTTAAGGATACTTTGTTTCTAAGACTCGGATCTCCAGTGACAACGTACCTATACTACTATTGTTCAGTTGCGCACTATATTTTAGTTTTATTGTCCTTCGTGAATGTGATTTTGGGTTCACGGGGTACAAATAAAATGCCCTTTGCTTTGATATCGCAATAGATGTGCTTAGCATAACTATTATAGTTAGAGCCAATACGAACTACGACAGAGTTGCTCACTTTTAGTCCTGTCTGTGGAACTCCTGTAGTGCGTTCAAATTTATCAATTATACCCGGGTGTCTAGTTTTAGCTGGCTTAGGTTTAGTGAAGGTTTTGCTAAATAGCTTTTCGGTATTGTTTACAAGCTTTGAGTAATTATAGTCATATTTCAGAGGATCAATCCCAGCACCAAGCAGATCGTTTGAAATTCGGGTATCTGGTACTGAAAATGCATTTAGCAGTGATCTTTATTTTGTTTTTAGCTATTAATTTCGATTAACTATATTAGCAAAATTAATCGATTTGTTAAAATTTGAGAACGGACTTTGCTTTTTCCTGTACGAATTCATCATTATAGAGTCTTCTTGACTAGCATTTTCTGTAGTTACGATATCTTCCAAAGCTAAATTTTGTGAACTTCGTCTTGTAATTCTAATACTCGAGCTGCTTCTTCTTGGAGTCACTAACTTCTTAATCCTAACGTTCTTATCCTCTTTAATAATATGGTTAAATAATTTGTCTGTGACTCTGAAAGTACCAAAAAATCCCAAGTTAATTTAAACGTTTTCTACGTTAAGCTCTTGTCTAATTTTCTTGAAAATTAGTTATAGTATAGACCAGCCAACTTAAGCAGGACTACCAAGTGAGCTTAGACACTATTATTTTATTAAATTTCTAGACATCTTTTGCTTAGTTAGATTAGTGACTATGCTTCGGCTGTAGTTATCTTACTCGCATTGTAATTGACACTTTTCAATGAGAGAGCTAGTAGGACTCCATTCATATACACTTTTTCCTTTTATTTACCTATTAGAGATATAAAACATGTCAAGTATCAAGAATGTTTTTTCTGTCTCTGCCTGTGAGACTACAGTTTTTACAAAACAGTCCCAAACAGATTCGCAGTGCTCTAGAGTGACAACTTTTATTTCGTTTACGACTTGGTCAAATAAATGAGAAAGTTGCACTTCTGCAATTGCTTCAGTCATTTTCTATAATTGAGAATTAAATTCAAGGTAGACAATCCTATAAAAATATCAACATTATATTAATATTATCATCATGTTATTTAACAAACTAACTAATGTTAGAGTGACAGGATATCCTGGTATTATAATTAATATTGCGTATGAAGTATCTGAAAACATTGTTATTGAGCTTTGCACTGCTGCTCAACTTCGTCTCATGTCAGCCAGTGGTAGTGGATCCTATAAAGTCGAAGCCGATTCCTTTTCGTAAACCTTTCGTCCCTTAAAACTGCACTTAACTTTCGTTTTTGCCGATGCCAAAAAGTATATCCTGCAAACTAGATAACAAATAGCATCACACTGTATAAAACCCATGCAGTATTCTCTATAGAATAAAAGACAGTAAATAAGTTAAGGATTACACTCACTTCGTATAACTGATCGAACATCAGCAACTGAAGACATTTGGTTGCAGAACTGCACATATAGCAGCAGGCTTAGCTCAAGATTACAAACCTCAAGGATTCAAGTATATTGTTGACGTCAAAGTGAAAAACCATTAGCTTAAGAGCGTATTCACTACTAAATAATAATCATATCGACTCCATGTGCAAAAGTAATTGGCTGAGATAAATGCATAAACATATGTGGGCTTTGTACGCGCATTGGAAACATTTTTACAAGCCTTCAGTTGTCAAAAATATAGATACAAGAACTGCACTCTGTCATACTTGCCACTAATCATTGAAGATGAACCAGCATTTACGTACCGGGCAGTAATGGTTGATTCAGCTAGACATTTCTTACCTCTTGAGTTGATTTTGTAAACAATTGATGCCTTAATGTATAACAAAATGAACGTAATGCACTGGCACATAGTTGATGAAGACTCATTCCCATTGAAGTTAAACAAGCATCCTGAAATTGCACAGTACGCTGCATTTAGTCAGGATTAAATATACACAACTGACGATGTGAAATAAGTGGTGCGCTATGCCATGGTAAGAGGAGTCAGAATAGTACCTTAGTTAGACACACCAGGACATGCAGCCAGCTGGGGAAAAGCCCCTCAAAATAGTAAAATCGCTTGCCTGTTTGGAGGAGTCGGCTATATGGGACCTCTAGATATTACTCTCGAAGATACATACAAGCTGGTTAAGTAAGTATTTGAAGAAATTTTCCAATTGTTCCCTGATCCATTTGTGCACTTAGGAGGGGATGAGGTAGTCTTGACATGCTCAGATAATTAAACTCAATTTACATAAGCTTTTAAAGGACAAGATGCTGAATTAGTATACCGAAAGCGGCAAAGAAAAATGCTTAAAGAAATTAATCCAAAGAAAAGATTCATCTACTGGATGAATTCTGCCAATATTAATGTTGAGGATGATGATATCGTGCATTGGTGGGGAGGAGGTCTGCCACCCACTGAACATGAAGCGATTATCTCAAACTATGGCCCTTTTTACCTGGACATGGGAGCGGGCAATTACTTTGGAGTGCAATATGGGTCTTATGTCACTTGGCTTGATTTATATCAGCAGAACATCGGGGACATGGCAAAGCAACATAAATATCCTGGAAAAATACTTGGAGCTGAGGGAACCCTTTGGAGTGAAATCAGCAACAAATATGTCCACCATTTAAAAATCTGGATAAGAACTAGCTCGCTTGCCTAAAGAACATGGAGCTTGCTAAATCAGCCAGCTAAACCTTAGTTCTTTAGAAGAATTACAGCTCACGAGCGACTGATGAATCGAAGAAGCATTCCAACTTCTCCTGCAACCTGTCAGATGTGTGAATTCCAGCCTTAATACTGCTGATATATATTTGATACCCTAATTATATATATAAGGTTATTATTATGCTTGAATGATCGCAATACTGCGATGCTAAACAGCCATATTCAATCGGCATAGACTCATCAAGAGGCTAAATCAAAATTTTACAAAATGCACACCTCTCCTAGCTAAGGGGTAAACCCATCTTCTGATAACAAACTGGCTCAATGTGCCTATTGATGTATAATGTGTGGTATCGGACGTTCAATAGTGGGTAAATCCACATCGGCCTGATCTGAACATCAACCGCATATTATATCCTTACTCTTCCATAAATTCAATCCAAGTGATCAAAGCGAAGAACACCTGCTATCAGATTGGCAATTTCGGAGAGTTCAAACTTGTAATCGACAGTGAGAAGTATGGTCGGGCTATTGTTAAGTGCCATCAAGTTAACACTTACGGTGTATGGGCTTATAATTTGCTCAATGGCATGTACACTATTAGGCACCGCACTGGACTTGGTTACAATATCTATGAAATTAAAGGCAGAGATCCGCCAGACAACTCAAGGTGGATGGAAAAGCTCACTAAAATTAAGCCAGACATTAAAATAAACGAGATAACGATGCCTGGCAGTCATGATTCGGGTATGATAATAAATAGATTCTCTTTCCTTAAAAGATTAACATAGAATCAATATTAAGATATTCTTGGACAACTCAAATCAGGTGTGCGCTACTTTGATATCAGGCTCACAATTAAGGATGGAGAGTACATGGTCTATCATGGAAACGATTACATTGCAGGTATTGGTGTCACTCTTCAGAGCGTTATAGGGGACATCAACGCATTCATTGATAATTATGGGTGGAATTAAACCATATTTATTGCAGTCTCCAAAACTCGCAAATAAATGACACCGCAACACAGAAAATAGCTAATTGTTAAGCTAGAAAACGAGTTGAGAAATGCTGTACTTTGTAGAAATGTTACAGAGTCATCAATAGCTAACTAAAAGCTAGCAAAATATCAGGGTAAAGTTGTATTGCTCTACGATTGCGATGATTTCGTCGCTTATTAAGAGCCTGTACTAAAGTTTAAAGATTTCAAGCACATTTAATAAATTTTTGAGACAAGACAGGATACTTTAGCAGTCTACGATAGCTACACAAACACAAATCTTATAGAGAAAATGATTAATGATCAGAACAAAAAACTGCAAACATACGGAGGTTATGGTAAAAACTATTTGTTCCTGTATTCATTTACTCTGACTGTTCAGTTTCAGCTCGGTCTCTCCTTGCAAAGGTATAGCATTGAGCTATTGGCAAATATTTCGAGAGCTAGATTGCCCATATAGCTGTAGAAAATGAGGCTAGGCTAACTCAAAAAACCCAACATTATCTATTATGATTTTGTTGATGCTTGGAGCTGTTCAGCCATAATTCAGCTTAACTATAATGAACACACCAAATTTTGATATTTTATACAGTTATTAAAATGAACACACAGGCATACACGATCATTCGTTCAATATATTTTGTTCAACCACTCCGAGCTACTTTCTGGCTGATACAATAGAGACAGACTTAGCAAGTTTAACAGCGGCCTCGTGATCTATTAATCTTTCGCTGAACACGCACAGATAAGTAATCTTGGTGAACTTGTCTGATTTGAGAATGCTTTTGATAAATCCAGCTTCCCCTAACAGCTCAGTCACTTATTCATCTTCATCGATTAACAAACTGATTGGCTTCAATGAGCTGTTCTATTCAGCCTTCTTTAGTTAGGGGTTTTCTGGTTTGCTTAAGTAATAAGTATTTTTGCTCACAGATTGAATTTCCAAGTCAGGTCTTAATCCAAAAGGAAGTGAACCAACAACAAGTACTTCTGTTTTTCCTACCACGCTTTGAAGTGCACTCGCAAGCTATTCAACGAATTATTTTTTCCGACCGATCCTAATATTGGATCGCATCTGAATGATGACAACGTCATCCTTGTGGTAGACTTCTCCAGGCAGACCTAGAGAACCACCTTCAATTTTTTTACAGCGATATCCAACTGCTGGTTAGATATGTTTTGAGTCTAGAAATCCAACTCGCTTGAAACCATTGGAAACGATCAAAATGTCTAATGCTCTCGAAGGGGTTGAGTTCAATGATGCAGAACCAATTATTATGTAGCTCGCATTTATTTTTTACACGGGTTTGCCCTAATATTTGATCATCTGTACTGTATCGATATAAAAATATTTTAAACTCTTTTTATAAATTGCCTAATTATAGTCTATCAATTATGTTGGCTTAACCTATGTTGACTATTTGGAACTCTCAATGGCTGAATAAGGCGCATCTGAATATCAATGTCAGTTAACAAAACCTCTAGATTCTTAGATTCAGTCTCAATATCATAATCAAAAGACAGCGGAGTTTTCATTAATTGTGCTCTTTTACTCTTGATAATTGATAATAGAGAACCAAGCTATCCTTCTAATTGATCGGGTCCTTTGTTTCTTAACTCTTAAAGAATACAATTTGATCTCTCTAAGATAGTGTCCATACTAATTTTTTATTGCAATTACTTTCTGATTACTCCCATTCGTTTGACTATTTAAGAATTTTCTTTTATTTTCAAAAAGGGAGAACAGATTTCAATAATTTCCGAAACTAAATACCTTAACTTCACATTCTCACTTTGCAAATCACTCAGTAATGATGATTGATTTTCCATACAAAAAGATGGATTTTCAGTGTTTGCCATTTATCTAATGTTTTCCTTGTCCAAACTGCTGTTTCGAGCTCTACCTTTTGACAATTTAGAGATCTGATACATTTTGGTACTCAGCTATTTCTTGACTTCTTCAATTTCATGTTTATAAAACAGGTCCAGTTCAATAATTTTCTTTTATTTATCTGCTAATTTGGCCTGCATCTTAGATAGCTAGTTGCATATGCTAATGTACTTGGCGCTAATTTCCGAATGTTCTTTCCTCAGTCTGGAATTCTCCTTTAGCAGAAGTTGTTCTCTGTTGCCCTGTGATCTCTCCCCTAGTGAGCAAAAATCGGAATAGCTTGCGCATATTGAACTCGTTTCTTATTCTTTGTGCATCTTTCCACTTTGCAATAATTATTTTTAATAAACAATTATTCGGTTAATTTTATAAATAATGACCTATTCAACTGCCTATTATATTGTCTATTATTTTGACTATTGTAATTATTAAATCATGTCTAGCAGCGAAGACAAAAAGAAAATGCTTGAAGAGAAGTTCAAGCAAATAAAAATGAAACAATAAAAATAGAAAGAGTCCATTAGTATTAATCAACATAACGCTTCTATTCAGGGAGCATCTGCATAGCTTATTCCTTAGGTGTCAGCCCCAATAACATTCATGAGTGTAGGAAGTGGGTCCGATCCGCAGCCCTAAAATAACTCTAACTTATAGATAAAATCACCCTTGAGTCTCCCCAATAGGTCTCAAGATGATAAATTATCAAAATAGGCTAGAGAATTACCTGACATAAAGATCCAAATAGAGAAGCAAAGAAGTCAAGCTCAGCTTCTTGTTGAGAAACCCGGGACCAAATATTTTTCAGAAAATAACTCGTTAGCTGAGGGACAAGCACAATAGCGACAAAAGCTAGTAAAAGTCACAAGATATTTACTGAAAGATATCGATAAAGTCAAATAAACAGTAGCGAACTTGTAAGCGTCAATGAAGCTAATTTAATATATACAAAATCGTGCAAAATCAGACAAATTATTTCACAAAAAAATTAAATCAAAGCTGAGCATATTGCAAAAAATGAGCCAGGCTGAGTGAATCAGTCTGTCTCGCTGATAGATATCTAATTCTGTTGTTCCACAAAATTATGTAATTTTTTTGCAAAGTCTTGCAGATTTTGAATAGGTTCTGACTCTTCGAGATAGAATTAGAGTAGCTTCTATTTTCCGTTGTTGTCAATTTTTATTAATAAGCAGCGCCCTTCTTAGCATCGCTTTTTCTTGTGTTTAAGGATACCACGTGTCACCTGCCCATATTCAATACTTTTGATATCTCTGATGTAATACTTCTTCTAGTCCTGCGAATTATGAATGTCACAGTAGCATAATTCCGTCATTGGATTTGAGATGTATACTCGCTTTAGTTTTATATTCCATGCATCTTTTGAGCACTTTTATAAAGCGATTCCATTCTTAAGTTATTGCACTTCTATTTAATGCTCAGTTGACTCTCTTGAATCTTGACTCAGTGAGTCTTATATCATTGATGCTTAAGGTAAGTTATGGAACGAACCATAATTTGATACCATTGACGGAGTTTTCTTTTATGGAATTAGTAACGCATTGTTCGCTATTTCTAATTTAATTTAGCTTCCTTTGCTGCTACTCTTACTAATCTATTTAATTGCTTATTTCTCCATCAATCGTTGAAGATAATGATCTCTTATTTAATTCTTACTCGATTTCTTGCGATCATTTTCAACTTTTTCGACTTGCAGACTAAAGTTTGTATTTTTCCTCAAGTGCTCATTGTCACTTTAACGGCTATCAGACTTCTCACGCGTGTATGACTAAACTCTTTTGATCTTAATGGGTGATTATTAAACTGTCGATCTATCAATCTTCTTCACTGAACTCGAGCTTTGCTTTACTGCATAGAAGTTTAAGTCCTTAGGTGAAGGTATATATCTTTAAGGAGAACTATGTTAACTTTCGAACTGATTTTACATCTAGTTTGATAATGGCTATTCGTGCCAATGTATACCCAGCATAGCATTCGAACTATCAGATAATAACTTCTTTTTTTGCTATAATTTAGTCAGCAATTTCATTGTCATCAGCATCGATTATGATTTCTCTAGTTTTGGACTGAACTGCTAAATGTTTTAGTCTGGATTATTCGCTTATAAATCTACTTTAAATACTTATGATTCTGCTCGTTGGAGCTAGCTTTTCATACTCATCATCATAGATTTTATTTATTTGGTTTATTTTGCTTCATCAACTGTTTCGAATTGAAAACTTTTGACAACTTCTGACTACTCCTCAGCTGACTTTTTCTTTTTCTTTTGTGGCAGTACCAACATATTATGATGTCTCAAATTTTGTTCTTCATTATTATTATTGCTTTGGCTTGAGTTAGACAGGAAAAAACTAGAATTCTCAATTGATTGCTTCCTTGAGATTTCTTTTGATTTCATTTTGGCCTTGAAATTTGGTTTCTGCTCTTCCTTTGGCTTTTGTTTAAGTTGCTATAGAATGTTGTTAAGAATATCTTTAGTTGTATCTTCAATAGGCTACTGTTTCTTTATCGATTTTTGCGCTGGTTGAGTGCATATTATCTTGGTGAATTTCCACTTCTAAAAGCAAACATAATGATCTCTTTTTGTAGCTAATTTGATGAAAATGAACCACTTTTCTGCTTCAATATTCGAGTTAAACTTGAGAACGTAATTTCTTTAATGTATGGTCTTCAATTTAATACAATCCATATGTTTCTATAAAGACTGTTCATTTACTGTTAAGAACTAGATGATCTAAATTTTGAGAGTATCTGCGTGGGACAGTCCGATTCCTTCTCGATTAACTAAGAGTCTGTACTGTTCCCATTAGAATTAACTGACTAACTCTCGTAGTCTTTGCAATTTCTAAATAATGGGAGCTCGACTGCTGAACATGCGAACTGAGCCAGCTGCATTTTCACCCTTTTGATGCTGTGCTATGCAAAGTATTTTTATTTTTTGACTGATCTGCTATTTAAGCCTCTATTTCTCTTGCTGAAGTCGTGTACGCTCAGCTTGTTATAAAGATATGGAGGGTGACTGTGGTATTTTCGTATGCCTTTGCGATTTTTTAGATATCGAGTTGACGGAGTGTGGTGCTATGTGCTAACGAATCCGGTGGGTGTACTATTTCAAGGAGGCTATTCGCTAGCGGTATGGCTCCTCGGAGTCCACCATCTGATTAACTAATAACTAACCTATTACCCATTTTATAATTCTATTGCAATCATTGTCTAAATCATAAGCCGATGTTTACATATTATGCACTAAATAGTTATTGTTAGTTTTAATATACAATATCATGGTCCTTACATCTTATCGTGTTTTTCGAGGATTGAGCGAGCCTCCTTTTCGATAACACTATAGTACCTGTCAACTATTTCGTCTGTTGAATTGTGATTGCCAATCACAATTCTCAATATCACATACTACTTGAAGTGCCCTGCGCTCAAGAAGCCTTATTTTATATTTTTTACCCGGTGCTCTAGTTCTTCAGTCAGCTTGCTACTCGGCTTGCCCTATCTATCACATAGTTGGAAGCATACTAGTCCTAACTCAGGTTTGCTAAATAATTTAAATATTCCACTCTTTTATATCTTTGCAGTCAGTTTCTTAGCTTTTTCTTATGTCTCTCTCAAATAAGTTCTCAGTCTTTACACTCCATAATGTCTAAATAAGTAATAAAATTTTAGTGAGTTATTGCGTCTAGCAAGTCCAAACATCCAATCTTTATAGTCAATCACATCGTATTGATCGGTGTACTGATTTTTGAAAAAACTGAAGCTTATATCAGATCCCATTGATTTAGTGATCGATTTCTTATCTGAAATGAACAACAAAGATCCACCACTACCTAAGAATAAAGTTTTTGAAAAGTTTATAGTAATAGAGTCTACTTATTAAAGTAGTTTTCTATCCGGTCTCATTTCAGGGCAAACCCAAGCTGATCCCAAATAAGCTGCATCTAGATTCATCCACATGCCATATTTTTTACAGATACGAATAACTTATGAATTTAGATCATTGGCACCACTGAAAGTAGTTCCGTATGAGCCTCCATACCAGAATGGAATTAATCCCTTATCAACATCTTCTTGCACTATTTTCTCAAATTTCTATGTATCAATGACTAAGTTGAATGTTTTATCGCAATAGTAGACAGGCACAGCCCTGCGATAGAATATTTACTTGAGCTGGAGTCCTCTGCTGCTGCCAACGAAACTAAAATCCCCGTAATACCCTACAAATTTAATAACCTTAGTTAAGCTCTCCTCGTTCTGCTCATTGATGTTGAGCTCCTCCATTTTCTTGCGTTTAGCCGTATGAATAGTGACTAAAATAGATTAAGTTGTCGAAGTATTAATTATTGATCCACCTGAGTTTTTTATTAAGAATTTATCAGGTAATCCAATCGCCAGTGTTGACCAATCTGTGACAATATTTTACAGCTCAGTGTGAGATGGGGATAAAGCATAGCTGAATGCTGGCGAGTGGAAAGTAGTAGCGAACATTTAGGCCAATATGTTAGTCACAGCGATACTGGACGGGAAGTAACCGAAAAATCTTGGACTCTGCCAAAGCATAATGCCTGGGTATATGTGGTGTTTTGTATCGTAGAGCAGCTAAGAAATCGAGCAACCCTTTTACGGTGGAGACTAACTTAATACTGATCTCAAAAATCCAGGTTGTACTGATGGGAGTACCAATCGCTATTAGTTATTCCCATCTGAGTATAACTATTCAATCAGGTTCGCCATCGAAGCTGATCCCTATCTTAATGTTTTGAAGTCGTAGAACTAGTGGGACATAGATATTTTATAATTGATAGATATGAATTATTTAATCAATGATTTATTTCTGATCTGTGAAGTGCTTTCTGTAATCTCTTGCTCACAATCTGTGCAAACGGACCTGTTTGCAAGTAATCAGTTATTTATGGTTGGCTTCTCTTTTAAAATTATTTTGTAAAGATTTTCAAGTTTAACTCTATTTGTAAAGGTACCATTTTAAATTTTTCCTACATCACTTTCTTTAATGCGTCGATATGGATTTATTTTTTAGATAATACTCTTTTTTATACCTGTTAGCTATCTTGGACATCAGGGTTTTAATAGGCTTCATAGATTTTCTTTTGAGGAAAAAGAGGATGAACATGCCAATAGTTCTTAAATTTTCTATGAAGCTTATAAAATTCTCGTTCATCTTAGCTGGCTGCTGATTGAAGCAAATATTCAGTTTTATTTTGCTCATCATCTTGTAAGATGTCTGCGTTTTTAGCCCAGTTTGTAAATCTTTGAAGGCTGTGAATGTCATGGTGTACTTTCAAAATTTACATAGCATTTACAATGCCGATTCCTTTAATTCCGTCAGTGTAATCTGATCCAAGCATTAATGCAAACAATATAAGCTTTTCTCTTGTCAAATGTAATTTTTCTTATATTTTGCTCATTGCATACAATTTGATGTTGTCTTGAAACACTCCTCGATATACTTTGCGTGCTCCAAACAAGAATACATCACTATCTTCAGTGACTACTCCATCGACCAATCCCATTTGTTAGAGTGCTGCGCATTGGGCCTCAGCTTCATAAGGAGCAATCATATAGCCAATGCCTAAGATGTCAAGCATGTTTTGGAAATGGACATTGCTGCTGGAAGTGTTCAGCTAATCTAGAGGCTGCACCATTACAAAATCAGGAAAATTATCCAAATCATCTCCATTTACTTGTTTTTATCGCCTGTTTCCTTGGTTCTGATTCTTTGGTTCCACATCATCGAAAGCATTATCGTAAGTCAGTTATTTCTCCTCCTCTTATTTCTGCTTGTTCTGTTCAGCCCTCACCTTTGGCTTGGGTTGATAGTCATCTCTTTTGTTAAACTTATTTGTCCGATGGTGATCACTCAATCTTTGACTGATCTACTGAAACGAACTTCGTGATGATGAATTATTTTAATTGTTATAACTTTGGGTGAATATTTTATCAAAAAAGTTGTTCTAATGCTCACCTGATTATAATTAAGTATTATTCGATTACTCAGGAGCTTTTATTTTCTGAAATATCTACTTAAAATTATTGCAAGTTTATTTTCGAGCACCATGAAATGCCCATTAATCGAATGCTTTCTATTTTATCTTCTTTTTTTGAATTACTTTTTTGCCGTTATAAATTCCCTAAATGACTTCATACCCATTTTATATTTTTTTAGTCATGACTTTCCGATATAGATTATCCTGTAACTCCCTAATTTTACTCTTCTTTTTAATAATTTCCATTTAATATAGAATTTTTTACTATTCTGTTAGGCCATCTTTAAGCTGCCTTATTTCTCGTCTAGATGGCATATCTTTTTCATTAACTTATTGCAAAATCTCCTATTTAGTCTCGATATCTAAACTTCCGAAATAGTCTAAATTACCGTGCTTAGATTGTATTTGTGGATTAATTTCGCAAGCCAGTTCATATTTTTTATTTAGCACCTATCCCTGAAGGCTTAGTTTTTCGGATAGCTCGATTGGATTAGAAGACTCAGAGAATTTCAGCAAGTTATCCAACATTTTATCTAATTACTTTGATTTCTACGTATATACGCTTTGAGACTATTGCTTTGAGCTATTATTCACGCCAGTAACTGTCTTAACCACTTAAATTTATACTTTTTTGGTAATGTCGAAATCATTCACTTATTTTCTCCGACTCCTTCGCTCCTATAATGTTTTTCTCTTGAGAGCAGGTGTGTCACCATCAAATACAAAAATAGGTTTGATATTGTTCTTCTTGAGCCAAAGTAGTTTATTGAAAATGCATTTGAGACCCTCATCGATATTTTAGAATATGGAGTTGACTTTCACGATCCACAGAGATGCATCTATTGCAAGTACCTGACCTGATAGATCTTCGATTCGTTTCTGTACTGCGATTGTTAGTAGAATGTCCCACAGCTTATGGACTCCCATTGCGTTGCGATATTTAATTATAATATCATCAGATTGCGGGCTAATTGACTAAATGATAATTCACGGATCGCTGCCTATTATCAGCTAATTTATCATCTAATTTATAATCAACATTAAAACGCTAAAGCGTAATCACATTGAAAGTGTGTCTAAATGAAAAAATTGACATTGACCATGTAAAATTAAATCAAGTTATTTTATAACTATAAATTGTGTCTAATTTATGCTGAGGCACATTCTACGCGCTTTCACCCGATTTTCCCGATAGAAGGAGCCCTTAAACCAGGCATCTGCAACTTTGGAGAAGCAAATCAAGAGCGAAGGAGCAGCATAATATTTAGTGTTCCCAACGAAGGTCCCGATATTCCCATACTGGTGCTACTCCATGAAGATAAATAAGCATCTACGGGATTATATACTCAAAAACAAAATCAGGTATGTGGCAACATGCACTCTGCAGCCTGGTGTAGCCAAATCTAAATTTGTTCCAGAGTCCTAAGATCATCTTATCAATGAATGTAATCATGTATAAAAGTATAGTGCATTTGAAGAACAACATTGTACCAAATGACAAGGATAAGGACGAGGAACCTAATGAGATAGATGAGAACAGCCTCAACTTCATTTTTGACGAATCGGTGGAGGAAGAAGAAGAGCGACCTGTTTACTATGTCCATCACATCAAACAGGTATTTCCGATCGCCAGTATCTGCAAGCTCTTCATGCAGGAAATTCCCCCTCACAAGGGGACTTACATGCTATACCTGCGAGCTGATACTCGTCTTGAAATTAACGAAAGCAAGTATGATAATAACACGACTGGACGTTTGATGTACGTGTCAGGCAAGAGCCTAAAGAACGAGCGTTTGATCGACATTGGACGTAGCATTGATTTAACATAGAGTAATACAAAGCATTGATGGATATATACGAGAAAATTTACTCCATCACCAGTATTAATCTACCACTCTTCAAGGAAACTTCTAAGATTAGATCAATTGAGTTACTGGGTGGTTATCTATGTACACTTTCTTTCCTTAATGTTATCCAGCTGTACCACATCTTCTCAATCGTCAATGTGGTAGAACGCACGAAACTTCTATTGCATTACTACCAGGAGTACCGACAATTACTGGAAGTCAAGTGGAAAGATCTGAACACTTCCTACAAGCAGTATACGGAGAACGATTAAGGAAAAGTCAAAGAGGAAGTCAAACACATTCATGAGCATCTTCAGCGACTGCTCGGTCACAAAAGCGATGTATAGTATGTCAAAAAGATCAAAGCCAAGCTTGCTACTGGGCGTTATCCTGAAAGCATTGCTAAGACCATCGAGTGTGAGTTGCAGAACATCCAAGACCTTGGTGAGGGTAATCCGTAATCCAATAGAAAAAAGTAGACCCTTTATTAATTTTAGGCAGTACATTAACTACCTTATCGGCTATCCGTTCGGCACGACAGCCAAATAAACATATGACATCCAGAGGGCCAAGTAAATTCTTGACGAAGATCACTATGGCATGAAGAAACTGAAGCAAAGAATACTGGAGTTTATTGCTGTTAGTAAAATTAAAGGGTAATTCAAATGTAAGATATAAATTATTTTAGCTAAGGTGCTCTTGCTGCATGGACCACCTGGTGTCGGAAAGACTAGCATTGTCAAGTCTATAGCAAAGTGCTTAAACAGACCTTATGGCCGAATTTCGCTTGGTGGAGAGTATGACACCAGTATTATGAAGGGACATCGTAAAACTTACGTTGGTGCCTATCCTGGTAAAATATTCGATACTATCTTCAAGGCAAAAGCGTAAAACTCGGTTATTCTACTTGATTAAATTGATAAAATTCAAGCTCGTCAAGGAGGAGCAAGCCTCCAAGATGTCATAATGGAGGTACTCGATCCAATACAGAATCACAAATTTAAGGACGAGTTTTTGGATATCGAAATCGATCTTTCTAAAGTGCTTTTTATTTGCACTGCCAACGAGTTGAGTACAATCTTCCCTCCTCTTCTGGACAGACTAGAAAGGGTTGAAGTTACAGGCTACACTACTGATTAGAAAAAAGAAATATTTAAACGTTATGTTCTTAAGAAAAGCATGCAAGATGCTGGTATCCCTGACTAATTAATGACTAAGATAGATTTCACTAATTAAGCCTTACAGTCCCTAATTTAAGGTCATTGTAAGGAGGCGGGAATTCGAAGCTTAGTGAGAAAGACAAACACAATTTTTAATAAGACTGCCTTAAAATTTGTGAAAAATGAAGAATTTGATACAATAATCACCCCTACAACATTAAAAACTTATCTTGGTCTTCCCAAATTTAATGATGCACGATTGTTTAAGCAAATTCCACCAAAGGGTGTAATAGTTGGTCTCGCTTACAATGCATTCGGTGGCTCGATTATGTACATTTAAGCATCCGCAGCATTCGTAAGAGCTGCTACTGAATCTGCTGATGCCAAGTAGCAACCTCGAGGATCATTGATAGTGACTGGTAATTTACACGACGTCATGAAATAAAGTTGTCAACTAGCGTACAGCTATGCCAAGTATATTACTTCTACTTTCTTCAATAACAACTTCCTTGAAGTTAATGACATACATCTTAACTTCCCTTAGATATAGATTGGCAAAGATGGACCCTCTGCAGGTGTGGCTATCACATGTGCTTTTGTTTCTCTCGCTTTGAACAAGCCCTCAATTCGCGAGGTGGCCATGACAGGCTAAATTACGCTGTCCGGAAAAGTAGCAGCTATTGGAGGTGTCAAGTAGAAGACAATGGGAGCCAAACGGTAAGGAATCACTCACTTAATATTCCCTGAGGATAATAAGAGAGACATTGAAGAGCTTTAGCCTGAAATCAAATCAGGCATGACTTTCTATTTTGTCAACCACTATTTTTAAGTTATGGAAATTGTGTTCGGGCTTAAAATTGCAAAACATGAATAAGCAACAAGTACTGCAACTTCTGGATGATAAATGAACATATTATTGTAATTAATTAGTACTATACTATTTGACATATTATCAGTAAGATACATTTCATATGTAAATATTCTATTTAGATCATCTCAAAA
>APMI01006983.1_pt1 | contig 19208 bp, 14 predicted proteins | sample 667938 | NCBI WGS metagenome assembly APMI01 (sample SAMN01084076, study PRJNA167559) | wastewater metagenome | biome: Wastewater | place: Denmark: Ejby Moelle, Odense | collected 2011-11-28 | reverse complement strand
CAGCAGTTCCGGCAAAAGGCGCATCAGGCGCCAGGTGAGCAAGGACTTGTCGAAGGGCGATTGCTCCGGCACACCTTCGCGCCCGAGCACCGCGCGATACACCTGCCACAGGAAGCGCGACGGCAGCGACATGTCGAGCCCGGCAGCGATCCCGCAGCCCCCGCCCAGCGCGTCGTCGGCATCCTCGGCCAACGCCAGGCGCAGCCACTGGGCAATGCCGTTGCTGTGCACCAGGAGCGTCTCTGTTTCCAGTGCTGCGAGCGGATAGCGGCGCATCCAGGTGACGAGCAAGTCGCGCAGGGCTTCGGGGTGGTTGCCGTGGACCAGCATCAGGCCGGGAGGCAGGGGATTGGGAGGCAAGATGGACTCCTGGTGCGGCGGAACACGGATTTGAACACGGCGACGCGACATTCGATGTCGCGTGAGGCATGAAGGCGAAGGAAGGATCTGATGGCACATTTTAGCGTCACCGAGTGCGCGCGGGCGCGCGCTGATGATGACGCCCGGATCCAGGGCCTGTCGTGCGGCAAGACTTCATCCATCGCTTGTCGCGTATTCCGGAGGGCCCGCCTCCCTGCAGTCAGTGCTAAGATCCTTGCCTTCTCAAAAAAAGCATCGGTATGTTCAATGTCTGAGTCAGAAAAGAGCGCACCTCCCGTACAGACCGCAAAGGGCTTGCTCGCGGAACTTCAAGGCGCCTTCCCCATTTTTCGAGATTGCCTGCCGCTGGCTATCGGGATCGACAAGCAGCTGCTCGTCCTGCGCCCTGATGTCAGCAAAAAGGTGTTGCGCTCGACCCTCGGCATGCATACCCGTTCGGTGCCCTATCTGAAGGTGCTGCAAAATGCCGAGACGCGCTTCAATCTGGATGGCAGTGCCGCAGACCCGGTGAGCGCTGAACACAAGGCTCTGGCAGCCCAGACCCTGCGTGAGCACTTCAAGCAGCTCGCAGCCAAGCGCAAGGAAAAGGAAGCCGAGAAGGCCGCCGCCGCCGCTGCAGAAGCCGCCGAGCGCGAACGCGCGGAAAAACTGACCAGGCTTTCCGAGAAGTTCTCCCGCCGCTAGACCCGACCGCTGCCAGATCGCCTTTGCAATGCAAAAAGCCGGTTCAAAGCCGGCTTTTTGCATTGCCACCTTCGACTGGAAGGCTTGGTATCTTGTAACCGGACATTAAAGTTTTGCCAGTCCGGCCCGAAGTTCTTGGTGGGCGCGAACCGCGCCGGGGCTGCCTGTCCAGTCCGCATGCCCTCCCGAGCGTGAAGAACGTATCCGGGTTTCTGCTGTCGACTGAAACCATGGAAGCATGTAGCGTCTCGGCCTCACGGCACACCAACGAATGCAGCGGAGTATACGAGTGAAAAAAAGCTTGATCCTGGCCCTTCTGGCTGTCGCATTTTCGACCCCGGCCATTTCTCTGGAGCCATCCTCGACGCTGCGTCTCGCGCCTAGCCTGGAGCAAGCCCAGACGGCCTACCTGAGTGCCCAGCTCCTGGGGCGCTACCACTACAAGGCCCAGCCCCTCGACGACGCAATGTCGGAAAAGATTTTCGACCGCTATCTCAAGTCCCTTGATCCGGAACGGCTTTTCTTTACCCAGGCAGATGTGGATTCGTTTGCCGATGCCCGCACCCGCCTCGACGACGCCATCCAGACCGGCAATCTGGCGATTCCCTTTGCCATGTTCCAGCGTTACGAGCAGCGTGCCGTCGAGCGCCTGAGCGCCGCTCGCGAGCTGCTCAAGCAGGGCTTCGACTTTACCCAGAAGGAGAGTTATCCCTATGCCCGCGACAAGGCGCCGTGGCCGCGGGATGACGCCGAAGCCCGCGATCTGTGGCGCAAGCGTGCCAAGAATGACTGGCTGCGTTTGAAGCTCGCCGGCAAGGATGACAAGACCATCCGTGAAACGCTGACCAAACGTTATGACAACTATCTGGCGCGCACCCAGCGGAACAAGAGCGACGACGTTTTCCAGATTTTCATGAACGCCTACGCGATGTCCATCGAACCCCATACCAACTATCTGGGGCGCAGCGCATCCGACGATTTCGACATCTCCATGCGCCTGTCCCTGATGGGCATCGGGGCTGTGCTGCAGGAGCGCGACGAATACATCACCATTCGCGAACTGGTGCCTGGCGGCCCGGCGGCCAAGTCCGGCAAGCTGGCGGTTGGTGACCGGATTGTGGGTGTCGGCCAGGCCGAAGGCAGCGTCACCGACGTGGTCGGCTCGCGGGTCGACGAAGTGGTCAAGCTGATCCGCGGCGCCAAGGACACCAAAGTGCTGCTCGACATATTGCCGGCCGACGCCGGCCCCGACGGCAAGCACAAGCTGGTTTCGCTCGTCCGCGACAAGATCAAGCTCGAAGAGCAGGCCGCCAAGAAATCCGTCATCAAGCTTGGCGAAGGCGCCGCTACCCGCAAGGTGGGTGTCATCACGTTGCCCACCTTCTATGAAGACTTCGAAGGCCGTCGCCGTGGCGACAAGGAATTCCGCAGCGCCAGCCGCGACGTCGTGCGCCTGATCGACGAGTTGAAGAAAGAGAAGGTCGATGGGCTCCTGATCGATCTGCGCAACAACGGCGGCGGGTCTTTGCGTGAAGCCGTTGACCTTACCGGTCTGTTCATCGACAAGGGGCCGGTGGTCCAGCAACGTCGTCCGGACGGCAAGATCGGGGTTGAGAGCGACGAAAACGCCGGCTTGGCGTGGGATGGTCCGATGGCGGTGCTGATCAACCGGGGCTCGGCTTCCGCGTCCGAGATCTTTGCGGCGGCGCTGCAGGACTACGGCCGTGCGCCGATCATCGGCGAGCCCAGCTTCGGCAAGGGTACCGTGCAGACCTTGATCAATCTGGACGAGGTGGCCAAGAACGACAAACCCAAGTTCGGCGATCTGAAAATGACCGTGGCCCAGTTCTTCCGGATCAATGGCGGTACAACCCAGCTGAAAGGCGTGACGCCGGACATCCGCTTTCCGTCGATCACCGATCCGGAAAGCTATGGCGAGTCCAGCTACGACAATGCCTTGCCGTGGATCCAGATCGATGCCGCAAGCTTCAAGCCGGCCGGCAACCTGAAGACGGTCGTTCCCGCCCTGCAAAGCCGCCATCAGGCCCGCATCGGCAAGGACAAGGAATTCCAGCTCCTGCTCGAAGACGTTGCCGAAATCCGCCGGCTCAGGGATACCAAGCTAATTTCGTTGAACGAGCTCGAGCGGCGCAAGGAAAAGGATACCCAGGAAGCACGCCTCAAGGCGCGCGAAAAAGGCGACGCCAAGGGCAAGCTGGCGGCGATGCGGGACGATGGCCTGCAATCCGGAGAACGCAGCCTCGCTGCCGATCTGGCTGCCGAGAAGGCCCGCAAGGACGTCAAGGACGTACTCCTGGACGAGGCTGCGCGTATCGTCGCCGACGAGGCCGATCTGGCAAGCGCCAAGCCCCAGCTCGCCATGCGGGAGAAGGCCAGGCCCCAGGGGCAGGCCATCCGCTAACGGCAGGCTACCTGAAACACGGCAAAAAAATGGCGGCCCGCAAGGGTCGCCATTTTTACATCGTGTCCCGAAGCGCGCCTGGGCGTGCCCGGAACAAACACGGTCTTATTTGTTGACCGCGTCCTTCAGCTTGGAGCCGGCGGAGAACTTGGGCTGCTTGGAAGCAGAGATCTGGATTTCAGCGCCGGTTTGGGGGTTACGACCAACGCGGGCTGCACGCTCGCCAACAGCGAAAGTGCCGAAGCCAACGAGAGTCACGCTTTCGCCCTTGGCCAGAGCTTCGGTGATGGTTTCAATCACGCCGTCAACGGCACGACCAGCATCAGCCTTGGTCAAACCACTCTTGCCAGCCAGCGCATCAATCAATTCAGTCTTGTTCATAGCTCGTAATTAGTAATGAAAGAAATGGGTGGATACAGGAGCTGAAACAGGTGACGCCTTACGCCTGCAGCGCATTACACCACCCGCGGCCGGTAGCTTACCTTGCTCTTTTCCAGCTGTGGCAGCAATCTCGAGGATTTCCGCGCATTTCCACAACTTTGTCGCGCCAAACGCATAGTTTCAGCTTGAGGCCAGCTCACGCAGGCGCTCCAGTGCTTCTTCTATGCGGTCCACGGCAATGACCTGCATGCCCGGAATGTCGTGTTTGGGCGCATTGGCCTTGGGCACCAGCGCCACAGTAAAGCCCAGCTTGGCCGATTCCTTGAGGCGCTCCTGGCCGCGCGGTGCCGGACGAATCTCGCCAGCCAGACCTACTTCGCCAAAGACCACCAGTTGCCGCGGCAGCGGCCGGTTGGTCAGCGACGAGACGATGGCCAGCAGCACGGCCAGATCGGCGGCCGGCTCGGCGATCTTCACCCCGCCGACCGCATTCACGAATACGTCCTGATCAAAGCACACCACGCCGGCGTGCCGGTGCAGCACGGCCAGCAACATCGCCAGCCGGTTCTGCTCCAGGCCGACGGACAAGCGCCGCGGGCTGGGGCTGTGGGCGCTATCGACCAGCGCCTGGATTTCCACCAGCAAGGGTCGTGTGCCCTCCTGTGTGACCAGTACGCAGGAGCCGGATACCTGCTGACCGTGCTGGGACAGAAAAATCGCCGAGGGATTGGAAACACCCTTCAGGCCCTTGTCTGTCATCGCAAAGACACCAAGTTCATTCACCGCGCCAAAGCGGTTCTTGAACGCGCGGACGAGCCGGAAGCTGGAATGGGTGTCGCCCTCGAAGTACAGCACCGTATCGACGATATGCTCAAGTACCCGTGGGCCGGCCAGCGTACCGTCCTTGGTGACGTGGCCAACGAGGATCAGCGTGGTGCCGCTCTGCTTGGCAAAGCGCGTGAGCTGGGCGGCGCATTCACGCACCTGGGCCACCGAGCCGGGCGCCGAGCCGAGGGATTCGGAATAGACAGTCTGGATCGAATCGATCACCGCCACATCCGGGCGCTCAGCGCGCAGGGTGCCGAGGATGCGCTCCAGGTTGATCTCCGGCAGCAGTTGCAGGCTGCGGGCGTCGAGTTGGAGGCGTGAGGCCCGCAGGGCCACCTGCTCGGCCGATTCTTCGCCACTTACGTACAGAGCCTTGAGGCTGCCAGAGAGCAGTGACAATGCCTGGAGCAAAAGCGTGGACTTGCCGATACCCGGATCGCCACCGATCAGGACGACCCCGCCCGGCACCAGCCCCCCGCCGAGCACGCGGTCGAACTCGTCGATGCCGGTGGGTACGCGGGGTGACTCCCGCGGGCTGATGTCGGCCAGGGTCTGCAAGCGCCCGGTTTCACCGGCCAGGGCGTTGAAGCGCTTGGCTACCGGCGGTGCTTCAGGTTCAACGATGGACTCGACAAGGGTGTTCCAGGCCTGGCAGTGGGGACACTGGCCCTGCCAGCGTGGCGATTTCCCGCCGCACTCCGAACACACGTGCACGGTCTTGGTCCTGGCCATCAGTCCTGCGTACCCAGTACCGTCACCGGCACCCGTGCAGCCAGTGCGCAAAACAACTCGTAGCTGATGGTGCCGGCGGCAGCAGCCACCTCGTCGGCCGCGAGCCCTTCGCCCCACAGGGTGACGGGTGTGCCGATACCGGCTTCCGGCAGATGGGTCAGATCGCACGCCAGCATGTCCATGGACACCCGGCCGAGGGTGCGTGTCCGCCGTCCGCCGGCGAGGATGGGCGTCCCCGTGGGCGCGTGGCGCGGGTAGCCGTCGGCGTAACCGCAGGCCACCACGCCAACCCGCGTCAGCCCCGTTGCCTCGAAGGTCCCGCCGTAGCCCACCCGCTCCCCTGCACCAATCTCCTGCACACCGATGATCTCGCTGGTGAGCGTCATCACCGGAGACAGGCCAATGTCCTCCGCGCTGAGCATGTCGGGCATCGGCGAGCTGCCATAGAGCATGATCCCCGGTCGCACGATGTTCCCGGCGGCTTCTGGAAAGCGCAGTAGCGCGGCAGAGTTGGCGAGGCTGACCGGCAGGTCGAGTCCCTCAGTCAGGCTATTGAAGAAGGCAAGCTGAGCGCCCACGCCCCTTTCGTCATCGGCGCTGGCGAAATGGGTCATCAGTGTGATCTCGCGCACCCCGGACAAGGCACGCAGGCGGGCCAGTGCTGCCGGAAAGCGCTCGGCAGTGAAGCCCAGCCGATTCATTCCGGAATTGATCTTGAGGAGCACATCCAGCGGCCCCGCAGGCGCTGCTCGTTCGAGCATGGCCAGTTGGGTCTCGCTGTGAATGGTCGGGATCAGGGCAAGCGCCGCGACCTCGGCCAGGTCGGCCGGCTCGAAGAAACCTTCCAGCAGTGCAATCGGCTGGGTCAGGCCCGCTGCACGCAGGCTGCGGGCTTCGGCCAGATCAAGCAGTGCAAATCCGTCGGCAACGTCGCCGAGGGCTCGGATCGTCCGGTCGAGGCCATGACCATAGGCATTAGCCTTGACGACAGCAAAAGCCCGGGCATTTCCAGCACGTTTTCTGGCAAGCAGGTAGTTGTGACGCAGGGCCTCCAGGTTGATGGAGGCGCGGATCGGACGGGGCATGGTTTTCAGGTTTTGGTGGCGGACGAAATGCGGCCGACTTCCTCAGTAACGAAATCGGCAAAGGTATTGACCAGACGGGAGCGGAACTTGTCCTTGAGCAGAATGACTTCGAGCGGGGTGTTCAGCAGCGGCTCAAGCGGAATGCCCACCACACGGCCCGCCTTCACGTCACTGTGGATGGCCGCGGCCGATGCGATTGCAACGCCGAAACCCTCGGCGACCATGTGCTTGACGGCCGACAGGCTGCCCAGTTCCGCGGTGACGTTAAGATCTTCTAGCGGAATTCCTGCCGAAACAAAGAACTGGTCCACCAGATCACGGATTGCATTGCCCGGGTCGCGATGAATGAGCGGATAGCTCACCAGCTGCTCGGCTCGTACCGATTGCTCGCCTGCCAGCGGGTGATTGGGTGCAACGATCAGTTTCAGCTCATCCGTGCCGGCACTGCGTCGGTCGAGGGTCGGCTGCTCGGTGATGATCTCGATCAGGCCGACATCGAGGTTACGATCCATCACCCGGCTTTCGATCAGCTGGGAGTTGCCCACCGAAACGCGGGGAATGACCCGCGGGTAGTGGCGCTTGAAGCCTTCCAGCAGGGCGGGCAGCCAGTAGCCGGCAATGGTCGTGCTGGTACCGAGATGAAGAACGCCCGAGAGCTCATCGGTGAGTTCCGAGACCCGCGATTCAAGCTCTTCCGTCAGGCCGAGAATCCGCTCGGCGTAGGCCATGACCAGTTCGCCGGCTGTCGTGAGCGTGACTCGCCCGTGGCCCCGGTCGAACAGCCGGGTGTTGTACTGCTCTTCCAGCTGCTTGATCTGGAAGGTCACCGCAGGCTGAGTCATGAACAAGGCTTCGGCAGCGCGGGTAAAAGACCCGTGCCGGGCAACCGCGTGGAAAACCTGGAGACGACGATCAGCCATGGCTCATAAATCCGGTTTATGAAGACCCTATTGAATCACAACATTGAGCTCGTCGCCAGAAGAGGTCATGACCTTCGTGGTATAAAGCGCCGTCCATCAAATTCACCGAGCCTCCATCTCCCTGCGATGCCCTTCGGTTTCTACATGATCATGGCAGCGCAGTTTTTTTCTGCGCTTGCCGATAATGCCTTGCTGATTGCCTCCATCTACGTACTTCGGGAGATGCAGGCCCCGCAGGAATACGAACCGCTTCTCAAGCTCTTCTTTACCCTGTCGTACGTGCTGCTGGCGGCTTTTGTCGGCGCTTTTGCCGACTCGATGCCCAAGTGGCGGGTGATGCTGATCAGCAACACGATCAAGATTTTCGGCTGCTCGATGATGTTTTTCGGCGTCCATCCGCTGGCTGCCTACGCCATTGTCGGCCTCGGTGCCGCCGCCTACTCGCCCGCCAAGTACGGCATTCTCACCGAGTACCTGCCCCATCGCCTGCTTGTCGTGGCGAACGGCTGGATCGAAGGGCTCACCGTGGGTGCGATCATTCTCGGCACGCTGGTGGGCGGCATGCTCATCAAGCCGAGCATCTCCCAGGCCCTCCTCGGCTTCGATTTCCCGCTGATCGATACCGGCATCGACACCGTGCCCGAAATGGCCCTGACAGTGGTCAGCCTGCTTTACATCGCCGCGGCACTGTTCAACCTCAAGGTGCCGGACACCGGCGTGGACCACAAAGTCCTGAAGAAGAACCCGCTTTTCCTCCTGCACGATTTCAACCATTGCCTGCGCTTGCTGTGGCGCGACAAGCTGGGCCAGATCTCGCTGGCTACCACCACCCTCTTCTGGGGCGCTGGTGCAACCCTGCAATTCATCGTGATCAAGTGGGCCGAGCAGGCCCTGCACCTGGATCTGTCGAAAGCATCCATGCTGCAGGGCGTTGTCGCCATCGGGGTGGCCATCGGGGCCATCCTGGCGGCCAGGATGGTATCGATGAAGGCGTCGGTAAAGGTGATTCCCCTCGGCATTGCAATGGGCGTCATCGTGAACGTGATGGTCTTTGTGACCGACATCAACCTTGCCATGGCCTTGATGGTGTTGATTGGGGCCCTGTCCGGCTTTTTCGTGGTGCCGATGAATGCCCTGCTGCAGCACCGCGGTCATATCCTGATGGGCGCCGGGCATTCGATTGCCGTGCAGAACTTCAACGAAAACCTGTCCATTCTGATCATGACCGGGTTGTACGCCGTCCTGATCCACTCGGGTTTTTCCATCAGCACGGTGGTTGTGGCCTTCGGCGTCTTCGTGGCTGGCACCATGTACATGGTCAAACGTCGTCACGACGCCAACCAGCGCGAATTCGATTCCGTTGCCGAATTAAACGAAGCGCGTCACTGAATAGGGTCTACTCCGTTCCGTCGAGGAGCTTGTGGGCCTCGGCGTGCCGATACATGTCGAGCACGCTCGACAGCCCGGTCTTCTGGCGAATGCAGGTCTGGTAGTTAGCGACGGTTTTGGCGCTCAGGAACAGCCGGGCAGCAATTTCATCGACGGTCCGCCCGGCCGCCAGAAAGCGAAAAATCTCGAATTCGCGTAGCGACAGCGCCAGGTGTGACGGTGTTGCTCCATTTGACAGGGCTCCGGCCACATCCGCGGAAAGCGGGCGCTCTCCGCGGGCCACCTGGCGCACCGCCTCGATCAACGAATCAGGATCGCTGCTTTTTGTGAGGTAGCCATCGGCGCCGGCCCGCAAGGCCTGACCGACCATTGCCGGGCTGTCATGCATGGAGAAGACCAACACCCGCAAGGCAGGTTGGCGCAGCTTAACCCGGGCCAGGGTTTCCAGCCCGCCGCGGCCAGGCATCGACAGATCCAGCACCAGTACATCGGCGGCGTTGCTGGCAAACCACTGGCAGGTGGTATCGCTGTCGCCGAAATCGGCAACGACCACCATGTCGTCCTCAAGCTCCAGCAGGCGCCGGTAACCGGTTCGTACCACGGCATGATCATCGGCCAGCACAACGCGCAGCTTGTTGCTCACCGCGAGGCCTCCCACCCTGTTGGTAATTTGGCAGCCAGCCGCAAGCCGGGCCGGGCCGGGCCGTCAGTTGCCGGGCCGATATCGATCTGGCCGCCGTGCGCCCAGACGCGCTCGCGAATGCCGGCCAGGCCATTGCCGTGACAGATAGCAGACTCAAGTGCGGTGATGCCGGCACCGTCGTCACTGACCGTCCAGCACAGCATGCCGGTTTGTTCAGTGGAAAGACGTAGCGCGACCTCTACCCGACCGGCGTTGGCATGGCGGGAGATATTGGCAAGGGCTTCCTGGGTCATGCGATAGAGGGTCAGGCTGAGTTCGCGGGGCAGATGCAGATCGACCGGCTCCACTTCGAGCCGGTATGTGCTGTGTTGACCCGGCGCATCCTGCCAGCTTTTGAGCAGTTCGTGGAGAAGCGGTTGAAGACATACCGTCTCGGGCTCGGCGCCGGGCGCGGTGCCCTGCGGCTGCAACTGGCGCAGCAGGGTGCGAATGCCTTGATGAATGCTTGCGCTCTGGCTTTCCAGATCAAGCACTACGGCATGCAGTTGCGGCTTGTCTGCCGTCTGGCGCAGCAGGTAGGCCACGTTGGCCCGCAGAGCGGTGAGACCCTGGCCGAACTGTTCGTGGAGATCGATGGCCAGACGCGCCCTTTCGTCCTCCTGCAGGGTCAGCATCTGCATCGAAAGGTGCTTCTTTTTGGCCTCTGCGGCGGCAAGGGCCGAGGCCAGATGGTTGAGGGCGCCAGCGATGTGGTCGAGCTCCTTTACCGGCAGGCGCGGCAGGCGAAGACTGAAATCACGTTTCCGGTAGGTGGCGATGGCGCCGACGATGCCTCTCAGCGGCACGAAGGCGTAGCGCACCGCCCAGTACAGCCCGGCCAGCATGGCCAGGCCGTAGGCGAGAAAAAGACCGGCCATGCCGGCAATGTTGGCAAGCGCTTCTGCTTTCTCGCTGGCAGGATTGGAAATCAGGGTGGCCTGGAAACTGCTGCCATCGGCGCGCCGGAGCTGCAGCCGGGTCTGGCCCGCCATGGCGGCACCGGCATCCAGTGCCACTGGGATGAGGACCTGCCCGGCATCGTCCTCCAGCTGAAAATCGAGGTGACGAAGGGCCCCCGAGCGGCTGATCTCCCGCAATTTTTCGACCTGCGCGTCAAGCGCCTGCCTGTCCACGCTCTGCAGGGCTGCCAGTTCGCCGACCAGCCGGGCCATCTGGTCGGCGCCCTGCCCTTCCTGGCGGATGTCGAGCCTGGCCCGGACTCCCGCCACAACCAGCACCACGCAGAAGCAGGCGAGCGAAATCCACACCGCACGGCGCATCAGAAAGCGGGTCATGTCCATGTGCGGCAGCCCCTTTCAGGTGGGAACGGATCAGAGGCTGTAGCGCAGCCCGACCCACAGTGTGCGCGGAGCACCAGGCGCATAGAAGGTGGAGTTGACCAGCGGGTACTCACCACCGACAGCCGGGAATGGCCGGGCGGAGAAGCCGCCGCTCCCCGAGAAGGCGGTCGAGCCAAGCTGTGCGGCTGTGCTGTATTCCCTGTCGAAAAGGTTGTTGATGTGGCCGAAGAGCTGGATCTGACGATTCACCTTGTAGTTGGCGTTGAGGTTCATCACCCCGTAGCCCCCCGACCTTCCAGCGCCGAGATAGTAGGTGCCGTCGGCCTGATGCTGGTTGTTCTCGTTGCCTCGGGCGTACGAGCCTGAGACACCGACGAGGTCGACGCCAATCGAGAACGCTTCACTGAAACGGTAATCGGCAGCGGCCTTGACCATGTGCTGCGGAATCAGCGGAATGCGGTTGCCCGCCTTGATATCGATATTTCCTTCCAGCCCCGGCCCTTCGCTGTTGGTGCTGTTACCCGCGCCGCCAACGGTTTCGGCCGTCCGGTAGGTGGCATCCAGATACGTGTAGCTGAGCGCCAGGCTCAGCGCACCGAACCGGGTATCGCCGCCCAGCTCCAGCCCCTGGCGACGCGTCTGGCCGAAGTTCTTGAAGTAGCCGTAGCCGGCCTGGTTGTCGGCCACGAAGAGAATGTCGTCGTGGTTGTCGGCCCGGAAGACACCGATGTTCCAGTGCGTGACGGCGTTCAGATGACCGCGCAGGCCCAGATCCCAGGTCTTGGTCACGACCTGTTTGAGCGGCGGATCACCAGCCATGGAATTGGGCAGTTTGCAGGGGTTGTCGGGGTTGGCGCAACCCAGTTCGATGGCGGTCGGGGTACGGCTGCCCTCGCTGTAGCCAGCATAGGCGTTCCAGGCGCGGGACGGAGTGTATGTGAGGCCAACGGCCGGGTTGAAGCGGTCAAAGGTGTGGTTGCCGTCGAGCGAATCAGCTCCGCCACCCGGATTGAGCAGATCGTTGTTCTTTACCACCGTGCGGTTGTAACGGCCCGATACCGTGGCGTGCCAATGATCGGTGATGGACAGGGTGTCAGTGGCAAACAGGCTCCAGGTGCGGGTGCGGCCTCCCAGACTCACTCGCGAGTCGAGAGCGGTTTCCCCTGCACCGGCATTCTGGCTGCCATCGGCGTAGGCATTGACGGGCGTCACACTGCGGTCGGCATTGATGTAGCCGTACTGACCGGATTGCTGAAAGCGGATGTTGCTCTGGTCGTAGGCTGCGCCGGCAATGAACAGGTTTTTGCGCCCGGCCAGCTTGTCCGACAGCGACAACTGCCCGGAAAGACCGAAGCTCTCTTGATCCGTCTGGGTCCGGTTGATCAGGCCGCTGCATTTTTCGTTCGGCTCGTCGGCCAGCAGGGCCTGGGCGATGCAGCGCCATTTCGGAAACGGCGTGTTGCCTGCATTGGCACCACTGCTCGGGAAACCTGTGTAGCCGGCGGCAGTAAGGGCGGCCCGCTCGGCGGCATTCGGCTGATACACCGACTGGTCGAGCGCGCCTTCGTTGACGTCGCCGTTATAGGTGGAAGTATTGATCTTGCGGTAGAAGACATTGCCGGATAGCAGCGTGGTGTCGTTCAGGCTGTGCTTGCCGGTCAGGTTGAGGAAGAGTGAGCGGTTCTTGGTGATGTCAGGCTGGGTGTAGATGCTGCTGTAGTCCTGCTCGAGAAAGCGTTTTTCCTGCAGGCCGTTGCCGGTGAGCTTGTTGTCGGCGTAGGAAACTGTCAGGTCAAGGTCACTGAGCGCGTCCTGCCAGCCGAACTTGCCGAAAGCCTGACGGACGTCGGACGGCGAATTTGTCCGCCATCCGTTTTCATGAAACTGGTTGGCCGTCACGAACCACTCCAGACCCTTGTCGTTGAAGCCTCCGTGCTCGATCTCGATCGAGCGGCGTCCGTAGGAGCCGCCAGTAACTTGCACCGAGCTGCCCGGATGGGTCCTCCCCTCCTTGGTCTGGATGGCCAGCGCGCCACCGAGGGTATTCAGGCCGAACAGCGGGTTGGAGCCCGGCATCATGTTCATCGAGGCAATCGCCGCCTTGGGAATCAGATCCCAGCTCACCACGTCGCCGAAGGGCTGATTGATACGCACGCCGTCGAGGTACACCGACAGGCCCTGGGGCGTGCCGAGGAGCGGCGAGGCTGTATAGCCACGGTAATTCACGTCCATCTGGAAGGGGTTGCCCTGCACTTCGTTGACGTGCACGCCGCTCAGCTTGCGATTCATGAAGGAGGCAACGTCCAGTGCCTGGCTGTTCTCGATGTCCTTCGCCGTTACCGCTTGCACTGGTGCCGCGATGTGGCTGACCGGCAGCTCGAGGCCGGGCAACGGTGTCTGGCCAATCACGGTGACGGTCGGCGCGACCGTAGACGCGTCATCTGCAGCATGGGCACTGGCGAAGACCGCGCCGAGTGCGAGGGCCAGGGGCTGCAAGCGCAGCACAGGCTTGCGTGCCACGCGGGAAATGTGGTCGGAATTACGGTGTTTGGGGTAGTGCATGGCTTGTCTGCCTCCGTGCTTTTGTATTTCGCTGGAGGCTACGCAAGAGGCGGTGATTTCACCATGGGAGAACTTCCCGACACAGATCCGTTGCAGTTGACGCTATGCCGCACCGCACATAGAATGCAAATCGTTCGCATTTGCATTACTTCGCAATGCGAATATATCTCAGCCAGCCAGTTACCTGCCAACACGCATGTCGCAAGCCAGCCAGGATGCTTCCCGACTGGAGACCGACATGAATGCAGCCATCCCCGTGCAGCACACTGCACAGCCAGAACTGCGGGCCCTCTTCCCCGCCGGGAAGCCGTCCGCACGGACATCTCCTGCACGTCGCAACGTGATTGGCGCGGGCCTTGCGATCCTGCTTCACGGGGCTTTGCTGGCTGTGATCGTTGCCAATGTCGGCACCGTAAGCGAACCTGTCACGCCTCCAAGTCCCTACATGACGGTCAGTCTGGTCTCACCTGCCGAGCCGACGCCGGCTCCTGCGCCGCGCCCGCAGCCGGTCAAGGTAAAGGAAAGCAGACCGATGCCTGCCTTGCCGCCCAAAGCGGTCGCCGCCACAAAGCCCGTCCAGCAAACCCTGCTCACCTCGGCAGCTACGACAGGTAATCCGGTCGAGAGCACTGCCCCTGTCGCCCCGCCAACTCCCGCCGCAGTGCCTGCACCAAGCCAGGTGCAAGAAGCGCCAGTGGCTATGGTTCCCCCGAAATTCGATGCGGCCTACCTGTCCAACCCCGCGCCACCCTACCCGACCTTGTCGAAACGCATGGGTGAGGAAGGGCGCGTGCTGCTGAAAGTCCATGTGGGCGTCGACGGTCGTCCGCTGGACGTCAGCATCGCGCAGAGCAGCGGCTTCCCGCGGCTTGATGATTCGGCCCGCGAAACAGTGCTGCGCACCTGGCGCTTCGTGCCCGCGCGACAGGGCGACAAGACCGTTGCCGGCAGCGTCAAGGTTCCCATTATCTACACACTCAACTCTGCGTCTTAGGAAGGAAAACCCATGAACGAATCCACTTTCAGTTTTGGCCAGATCTGGGCCCAGGGCGACGGCGTTTCCCATGCCGTTGCGATCATTCTGATTCTCATGTCGCTGGCTTCGTGGTCGGTGATTTTCGTGAAGGTCTGGAGCCTCGTACAACTGCGCCGGATGAGCAGTGGAGCCAAGGCGTTCTGGCATGCCACCAGTTTCGACGAAGGGATGGCTGCCCTCAGCCCTGACAAGGACGACAACCCCTTCCACGCGCTGGCCAGCCGCAGTACCGAGGCCGTCAATCACCACGTCAGTCATCAGAACGAGCTGCATGGCGTCCTTAACCTGAATGACTGGATCACCAGCACCATGCGCCAATCCATCGACGACGCGACCGGCCGCATGCAGGGCGGCTTGTCGATTCTCGCCTCGGTAGGCAGCACGGCGCCCTTCATCGGCCTGTTCGGCACCGTTTGGGGCATCTACCACGCGCTAATCGGCATCGGCGCAGCTGGCCAGGCAACGCTGGACAAGGTCGCCGGCCCGGTGGGTGAGTCCCTGGTCATGACCGCCGGCGGCCTGGCGGTGGCGATTCCGGCAGTGCTCGGCTACAACGCGCTGGTGCGTGGAAACAAGGAAATCCTGGCTCGCCTGAAGCACTTTGCCCACGATCTGCACGCGTTCCTCGTCACCGGCGGCAAGGTGCGCAAGACCCCGGCCAGCCTCCATCCCCTGCCCGCCCGAAAGGAAGCACGATGAGTTTTCATTCGGGTTTCGATGATGACGACGGCGATGTGATGTCGGAGATCAACATGACGCCCCTGGTGGACGTCATGTTGGTGCTGTTGATCATTTTCATCATCACCGTGCCGGTGATCAATCACGCGGTGAAGCTGGACCTGCCCAAGGCCAGCAGCCAGCAGGAGGAGATTAAGCCAGAGAAGATCAATCTATCGATCAATGCCGACGGCGCACTGTCGTGGAACGGTGAAAGCGTAGCGCTGGCAACCCTCGACGATCGTCTGCAGACTGCCGCCACCCGTCAGCCCCAGCCGGAACTGCATTTGCAGGTGGACAAGCACGCCGAATACGATCACGTGGCCCAATTGCTATCCTCGGCAAGCCGCCACGGACTTGGCAAGGTCGCCTTCGTCACCGAGCCGGGCAAGCCCTAGTGCGCGGCCTCCACCTCTGAACTCACCGAACGCTCGCCGGCCCACACCGACACCTTGTTGCGGCCGGTCTGCTTCGACTGATAGAGCGCGTTGTCGGCCTGGTCGATGAGTTCAGCCGGGTCCTTTGCACCGAGCTTGATCGACGCAACGCCAAAGCTTGAGGTGATGCGAATGCCGGGAATGTCGCGTACGGCAGCCCCGGCATGGTTTTCGATGGCGTAACGCAGGCGTTCGGCTACTTCAGCGGCCTGCTCGGCGGTCGAGCCGGGCAGCATGATGCAGAATTCCTCGCCGCCGTAACGGCAGAGCAAGTCGACCTCACGTAATTCAGAGCCGAGGCACTTCGCCACCGACTTGATGACCTGGTCGCCCACCGCGTGGCCATAGCGGTCGTTGAAAGACTTGAAGTGGTCGATATCGCTCATGATGCAGCACACCTCCTCGCCTTCTGCCTGCAGGGTCGCGTAGAGCGGGTCGGCAGTACCAAAGAAGGCCCGGCGGTTGAGGCAGCCGGTCATCGGATCGCGGGTGGCCAGGCGGTGGAGTTCCTCGTTTTGCTTTCGGATCTCGTCCTTCGAGGCTTCCAGATCAGAAAGTGTCGTCAGCAACTGGTCGTTAATGCGATGCAGCATCGTGACATCGGAAAAACTCACCATGCACCCACGTCGGCGCCCATGACCATCCTGGATCGGCGCGCAGCTGACGATGGTCTTGAGCGGCTCGGTCTCCTCGCCAGGCAACCTGATTTCCAGGGTTTCGTCGCCGAGGTTGTTGCCGGATGCCATCGCACGTGACCACGGCAAATCGTCCGGTGAAACGTGAAAACCGCTCACCAGCCATTCCAGCTCGATCACCGGCTTGCCGGTCATGTCCTCGTGGGCGGCCGGATGAAAGCTGCGAAAGGTCTTGTTGGCAAGCACGACCCGACCCTGCTTGTCGAGAATCAGCACTCCTTCTGCCAGTGTGTCGAATGCAGTCCGCACCCGGTCGGGAATGGCCTTGGCCGGATCGAGATATTCGAGCACCCGACGCATGTACAGGTAAAACGCGAGAAAGGCACAGAGGCCGATTACCACCAGCGCCACCAGCGACGGGTAGGTCAGCCATTCGAGCAGCGTTTCCGGCAGGATCGGGCGAAAAGCCAGTTCGACGTCGCCCCACGGTTTGCCGTCCGCAAATACCGGCACCCGTACCTGACTCAGGGTGGACGAGCCGTCTTCCGGTGGCGCCCAGTAGTGCCCGTGTTCACCGGCCTGGGCCGCAATTCTGCCCCCATCCTGGCGCACGGCGACCGAACGCAGATCCTTGTTCCGTTCCAGCACCTCCCGCAGGGTGTGCTGCAGGGTTAGCACATCTCCTGATTGCAAAAGCACCGCTGCCTGCACCGCCAGGCTTTCGCTGGTTTGCTGACGCACCTCGCGGGCCAGCCTGGCACGGTCGGGGATCAGACCGAAGACCAGATCGACCACCATCAAAAGGGACAGCAGCAGGGCAACCAGCCCGAAGGAGATCCGGGCAACCGGGCTAAGACTGAAGGTGAAGGATCTGAAGTTCACGAATGCATGCCCTCCCTGGCTTCATTGAACAAGTCCGCCACACCCACTTCGTCTCTCGCCATTTCGTCATCCACATCACCGCCCCAATCCCGATCATTCTCGTCTTCCGGTCCGAGTACCGGCAGCGGGTCGAACGTTCGCCAAGCCGGGGCGGCCATCAGCAGGCTGGCCACCAGCCCGCCCGCCCGGCTCGCCCACCACACGGCACCGACAGACAGCGCCACACCCGTCAATTCAACTGATTGCAGTACAACACGCACATCCGAATAAGCGCCGTCATCGATGGGTGGAAGTTTGGGCTTGCTGTCGAGACTCCGTGATGCTGCAGACGACGACGTGGCAGCGCCCGGATCCACACCCGTCAACATGAACGCCATCAGGGGTCCGTCCGGGCTAGCCCCCAGGGAGAGCTTGATCTGGGCCTGACCGAAGCGGATCAGTGCGTCAACAGCCTCGTGGCGTCTCGCCCCTTCGTTGGCGTTGGATGGCAAGGCGCCACTCCCGACAGCGCTAGCCACCACGCCGTCGCCCGCATCGGCCAGAACGATTGGCGTCGCCGGCTTCTGAGGCAGCAGCGGCTTGGCGGCATTCCCGGCCGGCTTTGCAGGGGTGGCCGGCGCGGGGGGGGCAACCGGCGAAATGCCTGACGGGGCTTCGATAACGGGGGTCGGGCTGGATGGCCCGGTGTTCCCCGTCTGCACAAAGGAAAGATTTGCTCTGACAATACCGCCCGCAGTCTGACCATCGTCGGCATGCAGCTCGATGATCGGCAGGTCACTGAAAACAGTATGCGCAAACCCTACCCGCCCGGCAGCGAGGTCTGCATAGCTGAACTGATAGATAGCCTGGCCGGGGGCTGTGCTGAGCTCAAAATGCCCGTTGTCGGCGCGGTCGACCCTGAACTCGATGGATGCCGGCAGGGAGTCCACATCCGCAGCCACAATCATGTCAGCCGTGAGCACCACGAGGCCTCCCCCCTGAACCTGAAAGCTGGCATGGACGATTTCCGGGGCATCATTCACAGCCGCCACGACCAGACGCACCTGGACCGGGTCACCGTAGGCCAGGCCATCGAAGGGGCGGTAACTGAAACTGTCGGTACCCGACCAGTTGGCGGCGGGCTCATAACGGAAACTGCCGTCGGCAGCCAGTACAAGGCTGCCGTGAGCCGGGCCGGAAACCAACACTGCCGTCAGTGCATCCCCATCCCGGTCCGGATCATTGGCCAGCACACCCGGTGCTGCCACGTCGAGAACCCCATCTTCGTCAAGGCTGTAGGTGTCGCCACCAGCCACGGGGGCATCGTTGACGGCCGTCACATCAAGCACAAGGGTATGGACGCCCGCCTCGGTGTCGCTGCCCCCCCCATCGTCGCGCACCCGGAAAGTCAGAGCGGCGTAGGCGGAGCCGCTTTCCTCGGCGGACGGGGCATAGATCAACAATCCGGCTGCGATGTCTGCAGCGGCTACCCACTGACCATCAAGCACAGCCTGACCACCAAGCGAGAGCACGCCCCTGAGCGGGCCGCTGACGATCTGAACGGCTGCGAGGTTGTTCGCCGGGGTATCGAGCGCATCCGCGAATCCGAAATCTGCCAGTGTGAAGACGTGGGCGCCGTCCTCTGCCACGACAATCCGGCCATCGTTGCCCTGGGGCATTTCGTTGCGATTGAGAACCGTGATGGAAAGATGCTGCGTGCTGGCCAGTCCCCCGTCGGAGACACGCACGACCACATCGTAAATATTGTTCCCGTCGGCATCGCCGGGAATATCGAAGTCGGGCGCGGTGGCGAAGCGCAGGATGCCCGAGGCAGGATCGATGCTGAACAACCCGGCATCGGCACCGCCCGCAATGCTGTAGCTCAGTGTCTGTGCCGGCTGGTCGGCGTCCGTCGCACTGACGGTCAGTACCGGCGTGGTGTTCTCTGCAACACTGACGCTGCCCGGGCTGGTGATTATCGGCGCGTTGTCGTTGACGGGGGCGATGGCGATGGTGAAGCTGCCTGCCGACGCCGCGGCTGCCCCGTCATCCACCATGAAGGCGAAGCCATCGCTGGCGGTTTCAGATCCATCGTGGGTATAAGTGAGGCGATTGGCGTCGATGTCGGCCTGGGTGAAGCTGGCCCCGGCCATCA
>APMI01008849.1_pt1 | contig 19227 bp, 17 predicted proteins | sample 667938 | NCBI WGS metagenome assembly APMI01 (sample SAMN01084076, study PRJNA167559) | wastewater metagenome | biome: Wastewater | place: Denmark: Ejby Moelle, Odense | collected 2011-11-28 | reverse complement strand
GCCCTCACCCCACGCCTCGACGCCGGGCAGGGCCATCCGGGCGAGGCCGTAGATTGCCACCAGCAGACTCATCCCGCCCACCGCCAGAGCCATCACCCGCGACGCCACACGGGCCGTGTCATCGGCCCGGGCAATCAGACGGGCGATCCACAAACCGTTGGCTCCGTCTGCCAGCAACATACCCAGCATGAAGGTCACGCCAAGCCCTAGCGAATACAGCCAGCCACCAGCCTGCATACCGGCAACGGCAAACAACGCAGCCTGGCTAACCGTATCGAAGGACAGCGCGAACAGAGCCCCCACAAGGGCCACACCACCCGGATGGGCAACCCGCCCGAGGCGCCCCAGCCAGCGCCCCTTGAGGCCCACCGGACGCACCATTTCGTGCGCCTCGGCAGCAAATACCGCACGTAAATTGAGCACGCCGAGCAAGGCCAGAAACCCGATGGAAATCGACGCACCGGACAGTTCCAGCCAATCCGGCGTAGTCCATCCCCGAGATATCACGCCGACACTGACGGCTATTGCCACCACCACGGCCCCGTGACCGAGTGAGAACAGTGTCCCGCAAAAGCGCGCCAGACGCGGGTTGACGCTGGCGTTGTAGCGCGTCAGGCCGTCGATGGTGGCCAGATGATCGGCGTCGAAGCCATGCTTGATACCCAGGACAAAGACGAGCAGAACAAGGGCGAGAGCATCGGTTGGAAGGCCAGGCATGGTGTCGGCTCGCAAGCACGTATGAAGAAATTATTTTAGTTCATACAACATCCGTGCCAGCAAAAAAATGCTGCAGCATCAGGCTGGAGCCCTAGTTCAGCGACAAGAAGTCTCTCGCAATGCGACCCGATTGCAATCCGGACTTCCACCTGCCTCAAGCACCCAAAAGACCTGTCACCCCCTCACCCATGACCGATTTCACACAAGGACACAAGCTCCTGGTTTGCCCTGCGACACCGTGCCGTGCATCACGCCCGATCGCAAGGCGAGGCCTCACTCTGCGCACAGTTCAAACGAAATCGCTCTCAGACAAGGGACACCATGCAAAACATCATCCGCAAGCAAATCGCCCTGGCCATCACTCTGGCCTTCGCCGGCGCAGCACAGGCCGCCGTTGTTCTCGATCAGAATGCGCCGACCGACAACGCCTACATGGCCGGCTTTGGTCAAGCCGATCTGGCCCAGTCCTTCAAGCAAAGCACCACCAACATCGCCGGCGCAGGGATCCACCTGTGGAGCGGTAGCGGCGGCACGGGTGACATCACCATTTCCTTGTTCGACCAGCTCCCTAACAACGGCGGGCACCTCCTCGCCTCGGCGACCGGCGCTGGCGTAGCAGGTGACTGGCTTGATGTGTTCTGGTCGCCGGTATCGATCGCTGCGGACACCACTTATTTCCTGGTGTTCACTTCGACAAACAGCTCGATGGGTATCAATGGCGACGTCAACAATGGCTACAGCGGTGGCCAGGTGTATGCCAACTCCGGATACGGTGGTTTCGCGAACTACGACTACACCTTCCGCACCTATTCCGACAATGCACTCGGCAGCACCGTGCCGGAACCAGCTTCGATGGCCCTCGTCGGCCTGGGTCTGGGCGCCGCGATGCTGGGTCGCCGTCGCAAGGCCTGAGCACTTCGCCTGAGTCAAAAAAACCCGCTTCGGCGGGTTTTTCACGTTGGGCGACCACTCAAGAAGCCCATGGCAGGCGCAGCGTAAACTCGGCGCCACCATGGGCATGATTGGCCGCCAGTAGCTTTCCACCGTGACGCTCGACGATACCGTAGCTGATCGACAGACCCAGCCCGGTGCCACTGCCCACCGGCTTGGTGGTGAAAAAAGGGTCGAATATGTGCGCCAGATGGCGAGCCTCGATACCCGGCCCGTTATCGTGAAAGCGCAGCACCACATCCCGCTCCTCGATCGCGCCAGCGATATCGAGTCGTGCCGTACCCTGCCCGACCGTCGCGTCGCAGGCGTTCTGGACAAGGTTCATCACCACCTGCTGAATCTGCCCCGACGAACCGATCACCGGCAGGCTGTCCGGCAGCGTTACAGTCACCGCAAAACGCTCCGGGGCAGCCTTGCACACCCAGCTCACCGAACGGTCGACCACTGTCACCAGATCGAAACGGGCGCTCTCCTCGCGGTCCAGCGCCGAAAAGCGCTTGAGGCCATCCACGATGTCGCGGGTGCGCTCGGCGCCCTCGATGGTGCCCTCGACAAGGGGCTCCAGATCACCCAGGATGCGGTCGATGCGCAAGCGTTCGCGCAGTTCCGGCAAGGCTTCCGGCTGCTTGCCGCCGTGCACCGCGGCCAGGTATTCGCCCAGCCGCGCCGCGTAGCGCTTCAGCGCATGGGTATTACCGAGGATGAAACTGATCGGATTATTGAGCTCATGAGCGACCCCCGCCACCAGCCGGCCGAGCGAAGCCATTTTTTCGGAGTGCAGGAGCTGCTGCTGGGTGCGTTTCAGGTCTTCATGGGCCTGGCGCAGCGCCGAGTAGGCCTTGCGCAGCTCGCCCACAGGGCGGCCGGTGACAACCACGCCGAGCGACTTGCCTACCGATGAATAACGCGGCGTGCAGTTGAGCGACACAGGTACCGCGCTGCCGTCGGCAGCCCGCAGGGCCAGCTCGCAGTCGTGCACCGGCGCATCGCCGTGCAGGGCAAACAGACCCTTCGCAACGCCTACCGCGGCCTGGTCGGCGAGCAAGTCGAAGAACAGGCTGCCGCGCAATTCATCCAGTGAGCGCCCGGTGAACACCTCCAGTGAACGGTTCACCTCCTCGATGCGTCCGCCCCGGTCGCACACCACCAGAATGTCGGAAATGGAGGTCAACACCGACAGGATGAAACCCTGGCTCTCCTCCAGCTTGGCGTTCTTCTCCTCCAGCGCCACCTCGTACTGGAGCAAATCAGAATAAACCTCGTCCATCTTCTGGATCACGTCGATCCACGCCCCCTCGCCCAGCCCCTCCGGCGCGGCGGCCAGCAGGGCGGAGGAATCGAGCAGCGGGCGCTCGGCATTGCTCATGGTTCAGCTCCGCGGTCGGTAGTGGCCGTGGGGATGGCGGTGGCCCTCGTCGTGCGAGTGGGAATGCGGCTGGCTGCGAAACTCGGCAGTCACCAGATTGAGCGCGCCGTGACGAATCCCTGGTCTGGCGATCAACCCCTCGGCAAAGACCCGCACGGCAGCAGTCGGCCCACGCAAGATCACGCTCTCCATGCAGTTATCGTGATCCAGATGGGCATGCAGCGTGGCCACGCACAGGTCGTGGTGCTCGTGCTGGTCCTGGGTGACCCGCTCGGCCAGTTCGCGCTCATGGTGGTTATAAACATAGGACAGATTGGCGATGCAGTGGCTGACCTCCCCGCTGGCCAGACGCCTGCTTTCAATCTGGGCGCGCAGGATGTCGCGCACCGCCTCGGAGCGGTTGGAGTAACCCCGTGCGGCAATCAGCGCGTCGAACTCGCGAGCCAGGTCTTCGTCGAGGGAAATGGTGAAGCGTTCCACGGGGGGACTCCTGTCGGGACAAGCGAATCATTCTGCCCGGCTGCACGGGTGGCCGCAATCGGCATACCGCCAGCGTCACCGCACTGCGATAATTGCCCCCATCGACAGCCCCTCCAACGGACTCACACCATGGCCCGCATCCTCATCGACCTGCCCGAACACCTTATCTTCTCCACCGAAGTGCCGATCTACATCAGCCACATCAACTACGGCCACCACCTGGACAACAGCGCCCTCCTGTCGCTCGTTTCCGAAGCGCGGGTGCGTTTCTTCAAATCCCTCGGCTACACCGAGCTGGACATCGAAGGCGTCGGCATCGTGCTCGCCGATGCCGCGGTCCAGTACAAGTCGGAAGCTTTCCACGGCGAAACGCTGGTTTTTTCGATGGCGCCCGCCGACTTCAACAAGTACGGCTTCGACCTGGTCTGGCAAGCCACCGACAAGAGCAGCGGCCGGGAAGTTGCCCGCGGCAAGAACGGCATCCTGTTCTTCGACTATTCGGCCAAGCGCGCCGCCCCCATCCCGGCAGCCTTCCGCAGCAAGATCGGCGCATCTGCCGTGGCGTAAACCCGACTCAAGCGGCGTGCTTCACGGCCCGCCGAAGGCTCTCCGACACGCCGGGCGGCCAACAGCCGCCACGCGTCCCACCTCGTGCACGGCCCGGAACTTGCATCTCACAAATGCATACCCCACCCTGCATTGCTCCCCGGAGTCGTGTTCGGCCCTTTTTGAGCCCCGAGGAGACACCATGAGCAACGAGGACTGGCGTGACAGCTGGCGACGCAACGACATCGAGTTCCACCAGACCGACGGCAACGGACTGCTGCGGCGCTTCTGGGCGGATCTCGACCTGCCGGCCGGCGCGCCGATCCTCGTGCCGCTGTGCGGCAAGAGCCGCGATCTGGTGTGGCTGGCGGCGCAGGGCCACCCGGTGCTGGGCGTGGAACTCAGCCCCATCGCCATCACCGCGCTGTTCAGGGAAAGCGGGCTCACACCGACGCGCCGCAAGGAAGGCCGCTTCATGGCCTGGCGCCATGGCAACCTGACCATCCTCTGCGGCGACTTCTTCGATCTCAACCCTGCCCACGTCGCCGGCATCGCGGTGGTGTACGACCGCAGCTCCCTCACCGCCCTGCCCGAGGCCACCCGGCGTGACTACGCCGCGCACATGATCCGCATCCTGCCCAAGGCCAGCCGCACCCTGCTGCTGACAACCGAGTCACCGGAAGGCGATGTCGCCCCTCCGCCCTACCGCATCGACGAGGAAGTCACCACCCTCTACGGCACGGCCTGGAACATCGAACTGCTGCACGGCGAAACCGTGCCGGAAGAAGACCCTGACCTGCCCGACGGCCCCTTGCTGCAGATGGAGGCCAAGGTCTACCTGCTGGCCCCAAAGCCCTAAGCGCCAGGTAAGTCAGACCTTCAAGTCCACTTGCTGCAACGTGCCCACGCTGCCGTCCTCGCGGGCAAAGATGCCGGAGCTGCGCACCGCGCCCAGTTCGGCGCCGTCCTTCAGCGTAAAGGGCGTCGCGCTGTGCCCCAGGTAAAGCGCGCCAACACCGGCGCTTGCCAGGCTCGCCACCGCGCCGCCGCCTTTTGCATCCGGCGTCCATACGCCCAGGCGCTCGAACACCGGGTCGGCCTCGTCGATCCAGCCGTTGGAGTCGCTGTCGTACTTGGCCAGATCGGCAAAACCGTCGCCACTGGCCGGCCCGAACAACTGCTTGCCCGACGCCACCTTGCCGCTGCCCGCCGCGTCGAGCACCAGGAAGCCACTACCCTGGCCAAGCAAAGGCACATCTACCTGCCTGCCGTCACCCATCAGGTCGAACTTGAAACGCTGGTTGCGCAAACTGGCAGCGTTACCGCCAAAGTTCACCACCAGCGGATCCTTGTTCACCGCGTTGCCGGCCCGCAGGCTGAAGCTGCTGGTTTGCGTTTCGCTACGCGACATGAACAGACCGACACTGAACTGGATGTCCTTTCCGTCGGCGGTACGAATCGTTCCGCTCGCCTCGAAGCCGGTTTCCTCGCTGGTCTGCCGCGTCTCGGTGCGGTCATACTCAAGGCCGAACTCCGGCACCGGTGCCGCAGGTGCGGCTGGCGGGCCATTCGGCGCCACATCCGAGGCCGACATCACATCGATGCGCTCGCCGGTAAGCATTTCGACGATGGCCTTGAGGAGCTCCAGCTTCGGGTCGGACTCCAACTCGTCGCCGGACACCGGGGCGCTGGCCCCGACCATCACGCCCTTTTCACTGCTCAAGGCCTGCCTTCCCGCATCGGAGAGCAACACACTGCGGGATGCCTGCGCCCCATCGCCATTCCCGCGCGACGGCTGCCGTCGCCCCACCCACGCTGACAGGCGTTCCTCCACCTCGACCTTGCTGGAACTGTGATGGAAGGCAGCAAGCTCCAGACCGGCAGCAGCGATTTTCATGGCGAACTCCTCATTGCTCAGGGATATGCCCGACTCAACGGCCACCCGAACCACAACTTTACCGCCACAGGGGGAGCTCACAGGCTTGCCCGGAAACCTGCGCTTACACAGTCGATGTCAGCCGGACAGGACGCCTCGCGCGTTCTACGATAGCGACGTCGGCAGTTTGACCGACCCTTGAACCGCCCCTTCTCTCTCCTCCGGGAGTACGCCATGTCCCTTCTTCACCTGCTTCGCCCCCTTGCCCTGGCCGCCCTGCTGCTGCCCGCCGCCGTCCACGCGCAACAGGTCTACATCAGCGCGCCGGTCCAGCTTTACGCCGGCCCGGACATCGACTATCCAATCCTGCTCACCCTTTACCCAGGCGTCGGCGTCAATGTCGCAGGCTGTCTTCCGGGCTATCAGTGGTGCGACGTGATCCTCCCCGACGGCCAGCGCGGCTGGGTTTACGGCGGCGGCCTGTCCTATGCGTGGATGGGTGATGCGCTGCCCATCCCCCAGTACGGAAGCTTCATCGGCATCCCGCTGATCACTTTCATCATCGGCGACTACTGGGGGCATCATTACCGTAACCAACCCTGGTATAACGAGCCGCGACACTGGCACCAGCCGCAACTGCGCCCGATGCCACCACGCGCCATGCCCTACCCCGACAACCGGGGTGGCTGGAACCAGCCCTACCCGCAGCGACAGGAGCGCGAGTGGGAGCGAGACCACGGAAGGGATCAGGAGCGGGAACGCGGACGATCCTATCCGCCGCTACAGGAACGCGAGAGAGATCACCCTCAGCAGCAGCCCCAGTGGCAACAGCAAGCGCCTCAGCAACAACGGGAACGGGAGCGTGATCGCCCCACCCCGCAACGCCAGGAGCAGGGGCAGGGGCAGCAAACTCCGCCGACCCGCCAGATGCAGCGCCAACCGGAGGCGCAGCCCCAGCTGCAATTGCTGCAGCTGCGCGACCGCGCAACCCAGCAAGGCCAGCAGCCCCAGCCGCAACCCGCGCCGCTGCAACTCATCCAGCAGCGCGAACGCCCCAGCCCGCCACGTCAGGAGCAGGCTCAGCCAGCGCCCCAACCCCGCCAGCAGGTCGCACCACCGCCACAAAACCGCGAGCAGAACCGTGGCAACGAGCGCGGCAACGGCCCCCGCGGTGACCGTCGCGACGATCACTGACTGCTCGTCCGCCTGCGCAGAGGGCCGTCAATGCACCGTGCACACCATGCAGGGATCGAAACTGCGCACCACGTGCTGAACCAGCAAGGGCTCGGCCTCCGGCAGGCCCACCAGGGCCTGCTCGAGCGCTCCCGGCGCGCCCGCCGCATCGCGCGGCGAGAAGTTCCAGGTCGTCGGGGCGATGATCTGGTAGCGCACGATGTGGCCACCGCGCACGGTCAGCCAATGCCCCAGCCCACCCCGGGCCGCTTCGATAAGGCCACAGCCACGACCATCGGCAGGGATGCTGGCCTGTACGCAAAACGGGCCCTCATCGAGCTCGCGCAGCCAGGCCTCCATGGCCGGCACCACCAGCGCCAGCTCGAGCAGCCGGGCGATCACCCGGCTCGCCACGTTGCCGCCGGCCTCCACCACCAGTTCGCGGATCAGCGGATGCCCTGCCACGGCCTGGCGGGCCAACGCGCCGCACTCCACCACTTGGTCCTGCCAGCGCGGCGCCTTGCACCAAGTGTAGGCGCCGACCTTCTCCTCCACCGGGCGGGTATCGCCTTCCGAGGGGTGGCGCGGCTGGTCGTCTTCCAGCCAGGCATGGCTCACATCCTCCAGCACGTCGGCGGGCAAAAAGGGCTGCAATGAGCCGGCAGGCAAATCGAGCACGCCCCGCGGCAGCAGCCAGCCGCCCTCCCGCGGATAGGCGCCGTGGCTCAGGAAGCGGTCCGTTGCCCGACCGTAGCGGCTCAGTTGCAGGTCATCGGCGATCTCCAGGAACAAGCGAAAATCGCTGCCGGTCGCCGGCCGCGCATCCATCCAGCGGCGCAATGCCGCAATCGACTCGATGGCCACGATGTTCTCCAGCCGGTCGCCGAACAGCCGCTTCTCCATCCACGCGCGAAATTCCCGCAGGGCGGCGAACACACGCAGCCGTTCCGCTGCCTGTGGCGCCCGGGCCACACCACCAGGCTGCAGCGTGAGGGTATGCGGCCACTTGCCGGCCAACAGACCCATGATCTGCATGAAAGCCGCCCGCGCCGGCAAAGCGTCGCCCGCCGCCGACCCGCTGAGCGCCTTGAAGCGCCCCTCCGCCGCCGCAAACCACGGCCGCATCCGGTAGGCCTCGCGGGCAAAGTCCGGCATGAAGAACAGGTAAAAATGGGTGAAATGGTCCGCCAGGTTCTCGGCCGCCAGGATCAGGTTGCTGATCCGCTGACCGTTGGGCGTCGGCCGCACCCCGGCCAGATCGCCCAGCGCCGCGGCCGCGGCGGCCGACTGCGACACCGAACAGATGCCGCAGATGCGCGGCACGATGACCAGCGCGTCCATCGCCTCGCGGCCCACCAGAATCTGCTCGAAACCACGGAACAGAGGCGAATTCACATACGCCGCTGCGACGCGGCCGTTCTCCATTTCGAGGCTGATTTCCAGATCGCCCTCGACCCGGTTGAAAGGTCCGACAGTAATCCGGCTCATTTCACTTGAATCCCGTCTTGCGAATCGCCGGCGCCACCACCGGCACCTCGGCCACTGCATTCTGGCGCACCCGCGCCGGCGTGGCTGACTTGGACAGCGCAGCCAGCGCCACAAACCAGGCCTTCGGCATGTCGGAAGGCAGGCCGATGGGTATGCCGGCCACCTTCGGCGTGCGGCCGAAGGCATGACCCGGCGATTCAAAGCCCGGCTCGGTGCAGCTGATGCACGGGTAACCGCCGTTAGTGCACGAGCCGCTGCCGTTCCACGGCCGGATGTTGCAGTCGGCGTGGGCCTGGGTGCCGACGCACCCCATGTGCTCCATCATGCAGCCCAGATCGCCGGGCTTTTCGGCGCTGGCCTTGAACTCGTAGAACTCGTTGCGGGTGCAGCCGTGGTGCACCAGTTGATCCGCGTAAAAGCGCGGGCGGCCGAGGGCGTCCATGTCCGCCTCGCCAAACTGTCCCAGGGCCAGCGCCAGCAGCGTGTCGGTCACCCAGTCGGGATGAGTCGGGCAGCCGGCGATGTTGATCACCGGCAGGCCCGCGGCGGAGCGGTAATCCGGCCCAAGCAGGCCACCTTTCTGGTTGCCGTCATACTGCAGGCCGATGGCGCCAGCCGGGTTGATGCCGGCGGCAGTCACCCCGCCGTAGGTGGCGCAGGTGCCGACGCCCAGCGTGTAGCGGGCACGCGCAGCCAGGCCTTTTACCCAGTCGATCATCGGCCGGCCGGTGCCGCCGAGCATGTGAAAACGCCCGGAGCCGTTCGGCCCGGTGAGCAGCGAACCCTCCACACACAGCAGGTCGAGCGGCGCACGGCCGGATTCGAAATCGGCCAGGATCGCCCGCACCTCCTCGCCACTGGCTTCCGACAGCGACGGATGCCAGGCCAGCTCGATGCCGGCCGACGCCAGCAACCCCAGCACATCCTGCGCACCCGAGCACAGCAGCGACATGCTGCAGCCACCACAACCACCGGACTGCAGCCACAAGAGCTTCACTCTGCGCCTCCCGACTTGTCGCCGTCCAGCCCGTAGCGAAGCAGCTTGGCACGCAGACCGACGCGCGACAGGCCCAGCTCGTTGGCGGCGCGGGTCTTGTTCCAGCGCAGGCGGATCAGGGTTTCCTTGAGCACCCGGGCCTCCAGCGCATCGACCCGCGCCTGCAGGGTGCCGGCAAAGCCGACCGCCGCCAGATCCGCATCGTCGCGCCCGTCTCCCGACTGCAACACCTTCGGCGACAGCAGGTGAGCGCCGAGCTTCGGCCCGCTGGACAGCGCCAGCATGCGGAGGATGGTGTTCTGCAGTTCGCGTACATTGCCCGGCCAGCGGTAGGCCGCAAGGCAGGTCAGCGCCTCGGGGGTGAAGCCGTCGCAGTCCTTGCCCAGTGCCCCCTGGCTCACCGCCAGCAGGCGCTCGACCAGCAGCGGGATATCCATCGGTCGCTCGCGCAGCGGTGGCACGTGGATCGGCACGATGGCCAGGCGATAGTACAAATCCTCGCGGAAGCGCCCTTCGCGCACCTCGGTTTCCAGGTCACGGTTGGTGGCGGCAATGACCCGCACGTCCACCGTCATCGGGCGTGGACTGCCCAGCGGGCGGAACTCGCCCTCCTGCAGCACGCGCAGCAGCTTGACCTGGAAGGCCGGCGAGGTTTCGCCGATCTCGTCGAGAAAGAGCGTGCCGCCGTCCGCGTGCTGAAAAAGGCCGATGCGGTCTTCGTAGGCGCCGGTAAAGGCGCCGCGCTTGTAGCCGAAAAGCTCGGCCTCCAGCAGTTCGTCGGGCAGTGCGCCGCAGTTCTCGACAACGAAGGCCTTGTCAGCGCGGCGGCTCTGGTAATGGATGGCGCGGGCCAGCATCTCCTTGCCGGTGCCGGATTCGCCCGAGATCAGCACCGACAGGTCGAAGGGCGCTACCTGGGCGATCAGATCACAGATCGGGCCCAGCGGGCTGTCCGGCGCGCGGGTCAGGCCGTCTAGGCCGAACTCGCGCTTCACGCGTTCGTACTTCATCTCGACGCGCTTCCGGAGCACCGGACTGCTGGTGCGCAGTTCGAGGCTGAGGCGCTGGTTTTCGGCCTGCAGCCGATACAACTCGGCAGCGTTGCGGATCGCCATCAACAAGGAGTCGGGCTGCCACGGCTTGAGCAGGTACTGGTAGATGCCCGCATCGTTGATGCCGGCAATGATGTCTTCCGAATCGGTGTAGCCCGAGATGATGATGCGCAGCACATCCGGCCACTGGCTCCGCACCCGTTTCAGGAAACTGACGCCGGACTCGCCGGGCATGCGCTGGTCGCACAGCAGCACCTGCACCGTTTCCCGCTCCATGATCTTCCAGGCCTCCTCGGCGGACGAGGCGGTGAACACCTCGAACTCTTCATCGAGGGTGCGGCGCAGGGCTTCCTGGGAGCGGATTTCGTCGTCCACCACCAGTACTGCAGGCAAGTGGTTGGTGGGCTTCAAGGGGTTGTTCATCGCTTGAGTTCCCGGTGAACGGCGAGGTGGCGCGGGGTCCATGACTGGGGGCTTTTCATCACGAAATGGTAGCGTGCGCCGTGGTAGCTGGGGTCGAAGCCGTAGAAATTGCGGCGCATGTGGGTGAGCTCTTCGTCACGGTAGGCAGAAAGCGGTTTGGCCGCTTCGTCGGCGCCGCGGCGGGCCTGCTTGGCGGCGAGCTGCTCCGCGTAGTCCGGAGCGCTGGCGAGGGTGGCTGCACGGCCGGCCACCGCAAGTTCGAATACTGCCCGGCTGGCACCGAAGCTGGCATCAATGAGGCCGCTTTGCGCCGCGCGCGGCGCGCCCAGCGGCAGGCGTTCGGCCATCAGTTTGCGGGCGCGGTCGTCACCGATTCGGCGGGGCAGCAGGTAGGTCCAGTATTCTGAGCCGTACAGGTTGCCCATGTTTTTGTAGTGCGGGTTGAGGATCACACCGTCCCGCGCCCACACCCGATCGGCGGCCAGTGCCAGGAAGCAGCCGCCAGCACCGGCATTGCCGCGCAATGCGGCAACGGTCAGACGGTCGGTGAGCTGCAGGATGGCCAGACACACATCGTCCATGGCGTTGATGTTGGCCCACGACTCGTCGGCAGCCGATTCACTGGCTTCAATGCGGTTGAGGTGAATGCCGTTGGACCAGAAATCCGGTCCGCCTTCAAGCACCAGCACGCGGGTCGGACGGCTGCGCGCAAAGTCGATGGCGGCCAGCAAACGCCGGCATTGCTCCGTGCTCATGGCGCCATTGTAGAAATCGAAGGAAAGGAAGCCGACCACGCCGTCCTCCCGGTAGCGCAGCTCGGCGCCGTCGTCACTGACGTCGCGCCACAGCCCGGCGCTGCGTTCGGGCAGGCTCGCGGCCTCGGCTGCAAAGGCCACCATCGCCGGCAGCTTGAGGGCCGCCTCACCGTCGCCGCGCTTTACGTGGCCGATCCACACGGCGCCGTCACGGGTGGCACGCAGCACAGCACCGTCGCGGCGGGCGATCAGTTGGCCCGGCACAGCCCCCGCTTGAACGGGGCCCCGATGGGCATCAAACAGGTGGCAAGGCACGCCGAAGAGCGCGTCTGCCACGCCCGGAAAGCCGTCCGCGGCACGCAGGCGGGCAAGGATCGAGGCGGTGTCGTCACGCGCCCAGTCGATGGCCCGGTCGGCCTGGCGCAGCGCCGGCTGCCAACAGCCAAGCACGGACGGATCAGCCGCCGCCGGGCGCACAGGCCGCCAGCGTCCGGCGCGCCAGTCATCAACCTGCCCCAGCGCGGCCAGAACCGCAATCACCGCAGCTTCGGTCACTTCGTTGCGATACAGGCTGGCCTTGGTCGCGGCCCGCATCGAAAAGCCCGCGCACGCCCACACCGGCCCGGCGTCCATCTCGGCTTCAGCCTGCAGCACGGTGACGCCCCACTCCGCCATACCGCGGTGGATCGCCCAGTCGAGGGCCGACGGGCCGCGGTCGCCGACGATGCCGGGATGCACGATCAGGCACAGCCGGCTTGCCCACACGGACTCGGGGATCGCCCGCTTGAGAAAGGGCGCCAGCACCACGTCCGGCTGAAACAGCGCGACGGCTTCTTCAGTCACCGAATCGGCGATGTCGAACTCCACCGACAGCTCGTGCCCGCGCACCGACAGCTCTTCGAAGAGGCGCTGGGTAAGACTGTTGAAGCTATGGCTCAGAAGAAGGATGCGCACCGCGTTCAGAGCACCGCTTCGAAGCCCTCGAACTGGGGCGGACCGAGGTAAAGGTCGCGGCTGCTGCCGGCCCCCGAGTGAGCCTTGCGAAAGGCTTCCGAGTGCGTCCACGCCTCGAAGGCTGCGGCAGACTCCCAGACGGTGTGGGACGCAAAAAGGGTGAACTCGGCGCTGGTCGGCCCCTGCAGCAGATGGAAGGTCTTGAAGCCCGCAACCGTTTCCAGCTGGGATTCGCGATTCTTCCAGATGTCGATGAACTCGGCCTCACGGCCCGGGGCAATACGGAAGCGGTTCATGGCGATGTACATGGTCGGATCTCCTGACAGGATTCAACAAATACGGGGCAACTGCTCGCCGGCCAGCCAATCGACCATGCGGCGGCCACCGAAGGCGGTTTTCATCTGCACGAAGCGGTGTTCGTCGGCGACGACTTCGCCAATGCGGGCGGCACGGGCGCCAAGGACATGCGTGCGCAGCGCGGCAAGCAACGCCCCGGCCTGCTCTGCCGGGCAGATGGCGATGAGCTTGCCTTCATTGGCGATGTTGAGCGGGTCGAGGCCGAGGAATTCGCAGGCGGCGGCAACCTGCGGGTCGACGGGAATCGCCGCCTCGTCGAGCACGATGCCGACGCCGGACTGCTGGGCGATCTCGTTGAGCGTCGCGGCCAGCCCGCCGCGGGTCGGGTCGCGCAGCACACGGGTTTCGGGCACAGCCACCAGCATATCGGCGATGAGCCCGTGCAGCGCAGCGGTGTCGGAGCGGATCTCGGACTCGAAGGCAAGGTTCTCGCGCTGGGCCATGATCGCCATGCCGTGATCGCCGAGGGTGCCGGATACGATCACCGCATCGCCGGGCCGGGCGTTGGCGCCAGACAGTTCACGCCCGGCCGGCAGCGCACCGATACCGGTGGTGGTGATGAAGATGCCGTCGCCCTTGCCCTTCTCGACGACCTTGGTGTCGCCGGTGACCACCGGCACGCCGGCGTCCTTCGCCGCCGCCGCCATGCTGGCCACGACACGCTGCAGGTCGGCCAGCGGAAAGCCCTCTTCGAGAATGAAACTGGCTGCCAGGTAGAGCGGTCGGGCACCCATCACGGCCACATCGTTAATGGTGCCGTGTACGCACAGGCAGCCGATGTCACCACCGGGGAAGAACAGCGGCGACACCACGTGGGCGTCGGTGGCCACCACCAGACGCTCGCCGGGGTCAGGCAGCGGCAGCACGGCGCCGTCGTCACCACGGCGCAACCATTCGTTGTCGAAGGCGCGGCCGAAAATCTCGCCGATCAGCTGGACCATGGCGCGGCCACCGCCGCCGTGGGACAGATCCACCGTTCCGTGACGCAGGTCGAGGGGACGGACGTAGGCTTTTTTCATGGTTTGAAGGCGAACAGGTCGGGATGGCTCTTGCGGTACAGACGCAGGCCCATGAGGGTGGCCGGCACCATCGAGCGCACGCCGAAGGACAGGGCGTCGCGGGCGGCTCCGGAATAGGGGCCGCGCAGCACGCGGGCCGTCACGGCCCAGCCGTCCCAATCAATGGAGGCCAGCGCTTCACGTGCCTCGGCCGGCAGATTGGTGGCCGTATCGGCGATCACCAGCAACTGGCGGACCGACTCCTCACGGGTCAGGCGCAGGGAGAACAGGGTCGCGTCATCCACGCCCTCGGTGAGAGTCAGGACGGCTTTTCCGGCATCCTCAATGATGCCGAGAAGGGCACTGGTCAACATGACCAACGCCCTTCGCAGGGGTAGAAAAAGAAGGGCATGGGCGTGTCGTGTCGGTCAGGGGCCTGCGCGGCGCGGCACGCCCGGAAGGCATGCACGGGCCAGGTCAGGCCTGGGTCAGCTGGCTTTCAGTGAGGTTCCTGAGGGTATCAGCCACGGCCCGGGTATGGCCCGCGGTTTCGGAGGTCTTGCCGCTGAAGGCCTCGATGTTTGTCAGCATGCCGGACAGGTTGGAAACATCGCCGGCCTGGCGCTCTATCTCGCCCGCCACGCGGCTGATTTCACTGGCCAGCGTGGAAATATCGGCACCAATCTCACCGGCACTCATTCGCGACTTTTCTGCCAGCTTGCGCACTTCGTCGGCCACCACGGCAAAACCACGACCGGCCTCGCCGGCGCGGGCAGCCTCGATGGCGGCATTCAGGGCCAGCAGGTTGGTCTGATCGGCGATCTGCTGGATGACTTCCACCACGCCCTGGATGCGGCCGCTCGCATGGGCCAGCTTGCGCGCACTGTCGGCGGCGTCGGCCGCCTGGCGGGTCAGACCGCTGACGGTTTCGCCAGCCTCATGCACCACCAGCTCCTGCTCCTGGATGTGGCCGGCCAGCGCACCGACCGAGGCGTACAGGTCGCCGGCACAGGACTCCAGCTGCCGCCCCGTATCCTTGCGCAGATCGTTGGATGCCTTCAGGGTCTGGCCGAGACTGTTGAGGCCATATACCACCAGGCCGATGTTATCGTCGAAACTGGACGGATCGAGCTGGCTGTCGAACTGCTGCCCCTGGTAATCGGCGATCTGCTTGACGATGACCCGCGACAATCCGGCCAGTTTGGCGCTCTGCCGACGCAGGAAGAAAGCCTTGAACTCGCCGTAGTGAGCAACGAAGTTGTCCACGTAATCGTCGCGAAAGGGCGTGCCCTCGGGCACCCTGAAGAAGAACACCGCGGTCAGCGTCTGGTTCAGGTTCAGGCCGAGGATCTCGCCAAAGGTCGAGAAGCCCGCCAACTGCGTACACGGCAAAGCCGAGCCGACCTTGCCCAGTTCCTTGTCGTTGTAGAGGCGGCGCAAGATGCAGTCGTTGAGAATGCCGGCCACCGGGGCGCCGGGCTTGCCAGCCATGAAGGCGCGAAAATCCTGCTCGGTGCTTTGCACCAGGCCGGTACGACGCACCAGCAACAGCTCTTCACCGGGCGAAATGTCGCAGTAGAAATTGACCCGCCCGGCTTCAGCATTCACATTGACCACCGAGCGCACGAAGATCTCCTTGCCGACCTGGATGGCAAAGGAATAGTCGGCCAGCTTGCCTTCCAGATCCCGCGGGGCGCAGCGGAAGTGAGCGCACAGGGCATCGACGAATGGCACGATGCGACCGTCGGCGTCGATCACCTGGCTGACATAGCGCTGTTCCAGCGAGGCGCCGATGACCGGAAAGTGCGGGCCGTCGGGCACGAAGTTCTGGCTCTTCAGCACACCGAAGCGCGTCCCCCTGGCTACCTTCAGGAAGGCGATCAGCGCGTGGTTCTCAAGCTTGCGGGTGCCGTCGTGAATCCAGGTGTTCTTGAAATCGAACTTGCCGCCGGCCGAACCGCCGACGAACAGGCAAGGAAAGCGCCCCGAATCGTAGAGCGCCTCCATGAAGAAGGATTCGGAGGCCGACAAGCCGTCGAACATGATGTAGGCCAGCGTGTCCCGGTAGTCGATATCGACGTCCACCCGCGCCGACTGAATGTTTCTGGCGATGCGCGCCACGCGCTCCCTGACCGACACCTCGCTATTCCCGCGGCGCATATCCTCGCTGCCGAGGGGAATCGCCACAATCTGTGAACGGGCGATCAGCGTGGCATCGAAACACTGCAGCACCACCCGGTCCCAACTGTCGCCGGTCCGGCAGTAAAGGCTCTCGTTGCTCGCGCACAGTTCGCCGGCAGTGGAGCACAGCATCAGCGGCACCCCGGGAAAGCGCGCCGTCACCGCCCGCGCAACCTGATCGATGTCCACGTGGGGAGACACGTAGCCACTGACGAAGGTCGGGGTGATGGAAGCTGAGGCGAGAGTCTGGCCCACGTCCGATGCACGGCACTGGAGGGTGACAACACCCGGGGTGGATGTGCCCCGCAGTTTTTTGAAAAGGTTCACTTCTTGTCTCCTTGCCCGGCCTCGAAACGGACCGTATGGCGGCTTATCGGCCACGGCACAACAAGATTTAACCTCTCGACGGGTATTACCCGATAAAAGTCACGGGCCCGCGCAAATACTCCGCCGGCCACCATGGCTCTCAGTCCACCTTCCATCACGCCGCGACGACCGGAATGTCGCGAAAACGACCGTAGGTGTAGTGGGCGGCGCAGGCCCCTTCGGAGGACACCATGCACGAGCCCATCGGCGTTTCCGGCGTGCACACGGTGCCGAAGAGCTTGCAGTCGAGCGGGCGCTTGACGCCGCGCAGAATGGCCCCGCACTCGCAGGACTTGTGATCGGGCACCGGCCGGTAGAGCAGACCGAAGCGCGCTTCGGCGTCGAAGGCGGCATAGCGCTCGCGAATGCGCAGGGCCGAATAAGGCACCACGCCAAGGCCGCGCCATTCGAACTCACGGCGCAACTCCATGATTTCCGATACCAGCGCCTGGGCCTTGAGATTGCCGTCCCCGGTAACGGCGCGGGTGAATTCGTTCTCGACCTCGGCACGGCCTTCGTTCACCTGGCGCACCAGCATGCGGATGGCCTGCATCACATCGAGCGGCTCAAAACCGGCAATGACTACCGGCTTGCGGTATTCCTCGGCAAAGTGAGCATAAGGCCGGCTGCCGATGATGGTGCTGACATGGGCCGGACCAATGAAACCATCCAGCGGCACCGTGCCGAGCTCGCGCACCTCCGGCGATTCAAGGATGGCGGTGATCGCCGACGGCGTCAGCACATGACAGCACAGCACGCTGAAGTTCTTCAGTCCCAACTGCGCCGCCTGGCGGATCACCAGCGCAGTGGGCGGCGTGGTGGTCTCGAAGCCGATGGCGAAGAACACCACTTGCCGCGCCGGCTCCTTCTGCGCCAGCGCCAGCGCATCGGCGGCCGAATAGATCATGCGGATGTCAGCGCCGCGGGCACGGGCACGCAGCATCGACAGCCCTTCGGAGGCCGGCACGCGCAGGGTGTCGCCGTAACTGCACACGGTGACGCCCTCCTCCAGGGCCAGCTTGATGATCTGGTCGATGCGCCCGATGGGCAGCACGCATACCGGACAGCCGGGGCCATGGATCATCTTCACCCGGGGCGGCAGCAGGTCGGCCACGCCGTAACGCGAAATCGCATGGGTGTGGCCGCCGCAGAACTCCATGAAGGCGTAGCGGCGATCCGGCCGGGCCTCGCGCGCGATGGCTTCAGCCAGCCCGCGCGCGACCTCGCCATCGCGGAATTCATCGACGTACTTCATGCGGAGGCGGCCTCGCCCGACACCTCGATACCGGCCTCGGCCATCAGCGCGAGGGTGCGCTCGGCCTCATCCTGATCGAGCTTGGTGAGCGCGTAGCCGACGTGGACGATCACGTAATCGCCGGGGGCCACGTCATCCACCAGCTCGAGGGAGATCGCCTTGCGCACGCCGCCCAGATCCACCAGGGCCTGACCGTCGGGGAGGAGTTCGACCACGCGGGTCGGAATGGCGAGACACATGATTCAGTCTTTCAATGAAATCGTCGGGGAGCCGGCGCGCCTCACAGCACACCCCGCGCCAGCAGCACCCGGGCGACCCAGGCCTGGCCGAGGGCAAGACCGCCGTCACCGGGCGGCACGTGCTGCGCTTCAAACACCGCCAGCCCGCGTGCCGCCAGCCGCTTGCGCAGGCCCCTCGCGAGGAGCCGGTTGTGCATGCAGCCACCCGACAGGGCCACGCGGCGCAGGCCGGTGGCGTGGGCGGCGTCGCCAACCCATTGCACCAGTCCGTCGATCAGCGTGGCGTGGAAATGGGCCGCACCACGGGCGGCATCGCCCTCGTCGATCAACTGGTTGAGCAGCGGATACAGGTTGAGCACCGACAAGCCATCCGGCGGGCGGCTGTCGATGTGGAAACCACCGGACAGCGGCAGGCTTTCGCCGTAACAGCGGGCCAGGGTTTCGAGGACCATCCCGGCCTGACCTTCGTAAGTCATGGTTTCGCATACGCCGAGCAGACCGGCGGCGGCGTCGAACCAGCGCCCCAGGCTGGTGGTGGGCGGGCAGCGGGTGCCGCGCACCAGCATCCCAAGCACCTGTTCCACATTGGGCTGGGCGTGGAAGCGTTCGATGGCCTCGTCGCCACGACCGAGGGCCTGAAGCACGCCGCAGGCCATGCGCCAGGGTTCGCGGGCGGCACGGTCGCCACCGGGCAGCGGCAATGGACTGAGGTGGCCGAGGCGCCTGAACTCGGCACCATCGACAAACATCAGCTCGCCGCCCCACGGCATGCCGTCGGTACCCATCCCGACACCGTCCGCGGCAAGGCCGAGTACCGGCCCGTCGAGGCAGTGTTCGGCACACACGGCGCCAATGTGGGCGTGGTGGTGCTGCACGGCGATGAGCGGCACATCGAGCTTTTCGGCCAGCGCAAAGGCGGCGCGGGTGGAGTAGTAATCCGGGTGGGCATCATGGGCCACCGCGGCCGGGCGTACCGACAGAATGCTCTGCAGGTGCTCGGCCGCTTCATCGAGGGCCGTGCACGCCGCCGGATTGTCGAGGCCACCAATGTGC
>APMI01005849.1_pt1 | contig 19231 bp, 17 predicted proteins | sample 667938 | NCBI WGS metagenome assembly APMI01 (sample SAMN01084076, study PRJNA167559) | wastewater metagenome | biome: Wastewater | place: Denmark: Ejby Moelle, Odense | collected 2011-11-28 | reverse complement strand
CCCCTGTGGCGCCGTGGCTCCACGAAGACGTGGAGAAAGCCGCAAACGCATGAGCATTACGCCGAGCTTGTGGCTCGTGCCTTATACTCGGCTAACGCCCAACTCTCGCGACCGGCAGCTATGGTTCGCCGGTCGGCGCAAATAGTCCCTGTGACTAGGCCGCATTCCCGGCCTTACTACCCACCCAACACCAACACCTGGCGAAGCCTCCGTTTGCGGGCGTCGTCGGAGCTTTGCCTAATTTAGAAGGATTCCACATGCAGCTGGACGACACTTTAGAAATGACCCGCCGTATTCCCTGCAATACCAACGAGGATCGCAAACTGCAGGTACTCATCGAAGGGTGCATATGTGACTTAATTCCTATCAGAGAGCAACTCGGCGTGTTCTGGAAAGATTTCAGAACCTCCGGCTCGAAGAAGATGTCGATCTCCCAATCGTTGGAAGTCAAACGCTTGACGTTGAGGGGCGAAGAACTCGTTAGCGCGCTGCGCAAGCTCGTCGAGGCACGAATTGCCAGTTGCGGCTCGGAGGGTACGGAACGATGATTGAAATCCCAAGCGTCTACTCTCTGGACAGCAAATCAGAGGCGAAGCTGATTAATGAGCTTTGGCACGAATTTGGCGCACGGTTCGCCCTACACGACGATAGGCTTGACTCAGGGCATTCACCGCTCTCCTATCAGATTTGGTGCTCACCCGACTATCCCTCAGTCGCGATAGTATTGATTAAGATTGATACGGGCAGCTCATCGTATCAAGGACCAATCCAGGAAATTGATTGCCACCCATTCGTGGCTGAAAGTACCCTTTATCGATTGTCGTTCACCGGTTATGGGTTCAGGAAGGTTGTCCGACGCTATTTGATTCCGGTTGACACAAGCGGTGAGTGGAAATTCGCCACCATATTTGCTGCGGCAGACCGTAGGCTGCTTTCAGACCTCTTCGACCCCCACGATGCGTTCGGTCGAATTCAAATCAACGGTTGACGCCGCTTCAGTATGCTCTGACCATTGAAAAACCGACGTCATAGGGTTTGCGGCCCTCAGTCGGTTTTCTTATGGAGTGTTCAATTATGGTGAACGATCATAGCTGCGTTGTAAAGCCGCCATTGACGGCCAAGTGACCGGCGGGCTCGATTACAGAGCCCCCGAAGAACATGAGGCCCCTCTTTTCCAAAAAAAATGTCAACATTATTCGCGCAAAAGGCTACCTGAAACGGTAGTGCAATCTGTGCGTGATCGGGTAATCGGCCCCGATAGATTTAGTCACTCCGACGTTCTGCAGGTGAACACGGGGTGGAAAATCGACATAGACAAATGGGCAAAAACGCGCGTCGCCGCTGACATTCTCAGCGAGCAGAGCAGGGAGATGGCGGACGCACTTGAGCGCATGGGGGAACGAGCACACCGTAACTCCGATCTAAGTATTGTAGGTGCGGTGTCTCAGCGGGTGGAACAGCTGCCAGTTTATCGCGCCATTCGCATCCTTCCGGTTGTCGCTAAGCGAGACCGACGAAAATACTTGAATTCACTTAAATACATGATCGCTGAAAATAGGCACTCGCAGTATTATCGATATGCGGTTTTCACGTCCGGGGATTTGATCGTCGAAGGGGGCGCACTTCGGGAAGCGATTCAAGGCCTGTCACGACGGATTTCCAGATGGTCGAGTTGGGCGCGCGGGAAATACGATATCGAAGTTTTATTTAGGGGTATCGAATTTACTAGGGCATCGGCCCAGGCGCGTGATTATGAGGCCGCTGAGCGCTACCGAGAGGAGCATCCTGATTTCGTGGGCGATCTCGGCACGCCTCTCTCCGACCGCTACGGCAAGGATACGATCCTGTACCACCTTCACGCCAATGTTCTGTTTTGGCCGCAGCGGAAGCTTGACGACGATGCTTGGGCGTCCTTTCTGAAGGGAACGCATTCCAGAGCTAAGGGCCTGTGGAAGGACACCGGGGTCATTCAAAAGGCAGAGGAACTCGTAAAATATTGCTTTAAACCGAACGAGCTGAAAGCGGCCTCCGACGAGGCAATTCTTTGGCTGTTTCATGAAACCAAAGAACTAAAAATGTGCCAGCCCATGGGGCGCTTCGCGGAGTTCCTGCACGAACTATCCCAAAATCGTGAGAAGATTGTAGGCGTAAACGTACTGGGTCGCGTCAAGTATTGCCGCGTGAAGAAACCGCGCAGATCAAGGCAGCCTGTCAATGCCCAAAACGCGGGGCGGCACGAAACCACCCACGCGCATCGAACATCTGACAGACGATCTGAGGACAACCCGAAACCACAAAATATCGTCCTGGGCGTAACCCTGCCGCAATGGCGGCACATGCCTTACGCAGAGCCGATGATCTTGGTGCAGCGCTATAATCCCAATGCAACGTGTACGGAGGATCAACAGCGCTTTCGGCTGATTGACGCGCTGAAAGCCCAGGCTCGGCGCGATTGGGAAATTGCACAGGCTCCGAACGTGGTTGATGCGTTGGATGCGGCGGACAAGGCCTTAGCAACTCTGGTTGCTGGAGCTGAGGACGCCTATAAAGTCCACAGATGTAGGTCAACTGTCCTCGATAAGGATCAGATGCCGCATCGAGGACGTCGCGCAAACATTTTCGAAGGCTGGAAGCAGACAGAAGAATTGGAAGCGCCAGTTCCGCTATCTGAAAAAGTGCCGGAAATTCCAAAAAAAGATCGTGCTGCCGTCATATTATTGGCCGCAGAGGCCTTTCGCAAATCCGTTTGCCACGGTGCCACACGCCACGTGCGGGCTCTCGCTGAACATTATTCGGCTTCGTACCCGGAGATCGAGGCAATTACAGATGCAGAACTGTTGGCGTCCGCAAACTCGGCATCGGAATTGATACGTCAGATCGAAGTCATCATACCCGGGCGCTGGCTATCCGATGAGGAGATCGCCGGGCTACGGCCTCGGATGGCTGCATAGCGATCCGTGTGATGGCCTCCCTGGACAAAGATGGGTCTGCCGGAAGGCTCACGATGATCGTCTCTCGGAAGAGGCCCCCGGCGGGGCAGACGCAACAAGCCCGCGCATTGCATTAGTCTGTCACTAATACAACTGTTTGGTTCCTTGCATCTCCTGCGTTCACGATTTGAGCGAAAGGAGGGCCGATCAATGGGAGCCGGTTTCCAGTTCGTTCATTTTGGCGCGTTTTCGCGCAAGGGTAACAAGTCCGGGCAGACCACCGATTTTATATTCGGGGAGGCAGAGAGGCGTCCAGACGCCAGCCTGCACGTGTCCAATCCCTCTCCGCCTGAGATAGTTTTCGGTCTCCCAATTTCAGCCGTTCGAACACTTCACGATGAACGCGCATCCGGGGCCAAGGATTTCATGAAGAATGGCCGGAGCCGTGCTATCCGCTCCACGCAACAAACTCTCGCCACCGTCATTGCCAGTCATCCGTACACCGTGGCAGAGGCTCGCGCCGATCCCTCGAAAGCTGCGGAAGTCGCTGAGTGGGAACGTCGAACGCTTGAATGGCTGAAGGATCAGTTCGGCTCTCAGTTGGTCTCCGTCGTTCGCCATACCGACGAATGTCATTGCCACTTGCACTGCTATATCTTGCCGGAAAACGCCATGATGAAGGCTGCTGCAATCCACCCAGGTCATATCGCAAAAGCTGCCGTAATCGCTGACGGCGCTCACCCTGGCGAGGACCAGAAGACACTAAACAAGCGCGGTGACAAAGCATATCGCGCCGCCATGCGTGACTGGCAGGATAACTACCACCATCGTGTAGGCGCTCCCTGCGGCTTGACCAGAATCGGGCCGCAAGTCCGTCGATTAAGGCGGGCGGAATGGCAAGCTGAGATGCAGGCTGCGCAGACCTTGAAAAAATCCTTGGCGCGTGCCGCATGCGTGGATGCAAAACGAGACGATTTTGTAAAGCAAACGAAACAGGATGCGAGCAAGTTCCTTGAGCGGACGCGACAGCAGGCTTTAGCGCTTCTTGCTGACGCCACTGAGAATGCAGCGGCAATAGAGGCAGACGCCGCCAAGGTCGCTGCCCATGCTGCCAGCGCACGTAGGGACGCTCTGGCTGCACAGGATCGCGCTAGAAAAGACCAAGAGCAAGCCCGATCAGCGATGGCAGATGCCGTACGCTATGCAAGCTGGGCCGGTCGCCTGCGCGCCATCTGGGACCACCTGCGAACGTCTTCACTTATCGAAAAGGTGCGGGCCGATTTTTCCAGCGAAATCGACCGCTGGCGGGCTGCCGCTCAGACTGCCGAGCAACGACAACTTGAGGCTGAGCGCCAGCGGTTTGAAGCTGAGCGCAAGGCAAGAGAAGCGCAAGATGTGGCGATGCGGGCGGGGTTCGAACGCGACCGGCTGCGGTCGTTGATATCCCCCTCTGCGACGGCTCGTGAGACTCCGACATCCGAGTTCACACCAAAGCCGAAACTTGTGCCAAATCCCCTAAAGTTTCCTGGCGAAACCTGAGGCTCTCGTCTTCGTGTATGCGAACCTACGAAAGGCTCCAATGTGGCACTAAACCAAAGTGCTTCGAACGCAATTCCTGTTGTTCCCATCCCGCTTTATCCAGCGCCTTGATGGATTGTTGGGCGATCCATCAGTCGACATCGCGTCTACATGGATCAGAGCCCATCGCTTTAGCTGACAGAGGGGCCTTCTGGATCGTCATCCATTTCTTTACGAAAATCCTTGTTCGAGCGCGTGTTCTCAATGTCACGCCGCTGGCACTCGTCCCAAAGAGTGGCGCGCAGCTTAAGCGCCGCAACGATTTCGTGGTCTCTCGGTGCAAAGCACTGGCGAAGGTCGGAAGGATTCAGGTAGAAAGCTTCATCAATGTAGCGATGGATTTCTACTGGTGAGGATAGCTTGAGGGCAGCGAGGGCGTCAAACCTCCAACGATCCTCGCGAAGGTCGTTCAGGATTTCCCCGAGGAAAGGGCGATAGCCCCACTGCTGGTAGCGTGCCGGAAAACGTTGCCAATCGGGATCGCCTTCCCAAGCCGCCTTTAGCTCCGCCTTGCGGCTAACTTTGATGCCGCGCTCATCCAGCATCCGATCCCACTGTTCGCGGCTGTAGCCGTCACAGTGGTCGTCACTGCCGTGCCGTGGGGCAAAGTCGGCTGCCGGGTCAGGCGTCCAATCTAACGGTTCTGGATCGGGATCAAGGCAATCTACATATGAGCACTGGAATGTTGCCAAAATCGCTTCCTGCATCGAAAGGATCGCCAGTAGGAAAAGGAGCAGCATGCGTTGGCGACGCTTTCGAGCTTCCTCAATCTGGCAGCGCAGGCGTTCGATGCGCCTGCGGTATTCTTCCTCACGCCTACGTCGCTCGCGGCGACGGCGTTCTTCCCGTTTTTTGATTTTGGATTTCTGGTTGAGGGTAAAGTGCTGCATGGCGATCTCCTTTGAGAAAAGGATCGCCACAACTTCTGCAAGTCACAAACCCATCCATGAGCGCGGCCCCACGTTAGGCTTGCACCACTCCCATCTTCCATTATTTTCCTCACGGTTCCCCAAATTGGATTCGGGCTGCAATGTCGGACCATGAAATTTTTACGATCAAGGAGCTGGCCAGCTATTTAAAGATTGCTGAGAAGACCGCTTATCGCTTTGTGTCTGAGGGCCGTCTTCCAGGCTTCAAGGTTGGCGGGTCTTGGCGTTTTCGCAGGTCAGAAATCGAACGCTGGATCGCTGAGCAAGAACAGAAATAAAAGGAAAACAGAGCATGACAAGCGCCGAGCAACGTGCCCACCTTCAGAACCAAATCTGGAAAATCGCCAATGAGGTGCGTGGCGCGGTCGATGGGTGGGACTTTAAGCAATATGTGCTTGGCACCCTTTTCTATCGTTTCATCAGCGAGAATTTTGCCGCCTATATTGAAGCCGACGATGAAAGCATCAATTACGCGGAGCTGTCAGACAGCGTTATTACGCCTGAAATCAAGGACGATGCGGTCAAGACCAAGGGGTATTTCATTTACCCCAGCCAACTGTTTTCCAATGTCGCGAAAAACGCCAAAGACAATGAGAGCCTGAATACCGACCTGAAGAAGATTTTCGATGAAATTGAGGGGTCGGCAAGCGGCTACCCTTCAGAGGCCGACATCAGGGGCCTGTTTGCTGATTTTGATACGACCAGCAACCGCCTTGGCAACACCGTGAAAGATAAGAATTCCCGTTTGGCGGCTGTCATCAAAGGCGTTGCGGAGCTGAAATTTGGCGACTTTCACGGCGGCCAAATCGACCTATTCGGCGATGCCTACGAGTTTCTTATTTCCAACTACGCGGCCACAGCGGGCAAGTCAGGCGGTGAGTTTTTCACTCCGCAGCATGTTTCGAAGCTGATTGCCCGGCTTGCCATGCACAAGCAAACGAGCGTGAACAAGATTTATGATCCGGCATGTGGATCAGGCTCCCTGCTACTGCAAGCCAAGAAGCATTTCGACGCACATATCGTCGAAGAAGGTTTCTTCGGCCAGGAGATCAACCACACCACCTACAATTTGGCCCGCATGAACATGTTCCTGCACAATATCAACTACGACAAGTTTGATATTAAGCTGGGTAACACGCTTACCGAGCCACATTTTGGCGACGAAAAGCCGTTTGATGCCATCGTTTCCAACCCTCCCTATTCGGTAAAATGGATAGGCTCTGACGACCCGACCTTGATCAACGATGATCGCTTTGCTCCAGCAGGTGTCTTAGCACCTAAATCCAAAGCGGATTTCGCCTTCGTGCTGCATGCGCTTAGCTATCTATCTGCAAAGGGTCGTGCGGCAATTGTTTGCTTTCCCGGTATTTTTTACAGAGGCGGCGCAGAACAGAAAATCAGGCAATATCTGATCGACAACAACTTTGTTGAGAGCGTGATATCACTGGCCCCCAATCTGTTTTACGGCACGACCATTGCCGTTAATATTCTTGTTCTCTCCAAGCACAAAACCGACACCAACACACAATTCATAGATGCGAGCGGCCTGTTCCAAAAAGGAACTAATAACAATTCGTTGACCGACAGCGATGATGAAAACAATCCCGGACATATTCAACAGATCATGCAGGCCTTCGATAGCAAGGACGATGTTGCACATTTCGCGCAGTCCGTTGCCTATGACGACATCGTCACCAAAGACTATAATCTTGCTGTCAGCGCATACGTTGAACCCGAGGACAATCGCGAGGTTGTCAACATAGTCGTGTTAAACGCAGAGCTTGAAGCCACCGTAAAGAAAATCGAGAGGTTGCGTTCGGAGATTGACGCCATCATCGCGGAGATCGAGGCATGAGCGGTCTGGACTACCTAGATAAGCTCCTGGATGGTGCTGAAGTTGAATGGAAGCCGCTGGCTGATGTGACTTTACCAACTAGCAACATTAGATGGCGGGATGCTCAGCGCACATACCGCTATATTGACCTGACATCTGTCAGTATCGAAACAAAGAGCATCACTGAGACCACAGCGATAAACGCCAAAAATGCACCAAGTCGGGCGCAAAAGCTTGTTGAACAAGGTGACGTGATTTTCGCCACCACCCGCCCCGCTCAGCAAAGATATTGCCTTATCGACGAGGAGTATTCGGGCGAGATTGCAAGCACTGGCTATTGCGTTCTTAGGGCTAAGAAGAAAGAGGTTTTACCGAAATGGATTTTGCATTGTATCTCCTCCACCGAGTTCAAAGGTTACGTTGAAGAAAGGCAAAGCGGCGCAGCTTATCCGGCGATCTCCGATGCCAATGTGAAGGCGTTCCAAATCCCTATCCCATGCCCTGACAACCCCGAAAAGTCTTTGGCGATCCAAGCTGAGATCGTGCGTATTTTGGACGCGTTTACCGCCCTCAAAGCAGAGCTTACCGGAGAGCTTACCGTGGAGCTTACCGCTCGCAAAAAGCAATACAGCTATTATCGCGACAAAATTCTGAGTTTCGATGATAGCGACGTCGATTGGAGGACATTGGGCGATATCACTATAAAATCCTATTCTGGGGGGACGCCAACCGCAGGCAAAATTGAATACTACGAAGGTGGATCGATCCCTTGGTTGAGAACGCAAGAAGTCAAGTTCACAGACATTGAAAGCACCGAGGTTCTGATCACTCCTGCCGCGATGAAAAATTCGGCTGCAAAGTGGATTCCTGAAAATTGTGTAATAGTCGCAATATCAGGGGCGACAGCGGGGCGTTCGGCCGTGAACAAGATTTCCTTAACAACGAACCAGCACTGCTGTTGTTTGGAAATCGACCCGAAAAAGGCTTTGTATCGTTATGTCTTTCATTGGGTGAGCTTCAACTACGAAAGCCTCAAAGCGCTCGGACAAGGTGCCAGAGGAGACCTTAATTCAGGTATCATAAAGAATTTCGAAATCCCCATTCCTTACGCAAACGACCCCGAGAAGTCTCTTGCGGAGCAGGCCCGCGTTGTCACCATCCTTGACAAGCTCGATGCCCTGACCAACTCGCTGCGCGAGGGTTTGCCACTGGAGATTGAGTTGCGACAGAAACAATACGAGTATTACCGCGATTTACTTTTGAGCTTCCCAAAACCTGAAATTCAGGCGGCTTAACAATGAGTAAGACGCTTAGGGAAATCGCTGAAGCACTGAAAGCGACCGACAAAAAGGTGCAATTGATATATGCTTTTAACGGATCGGGTAAAACCCGCCTGTCACGAGAATTCAAGAACCTGATTGCACCTAAAAACGGCGATGAAGGGGACGAGGCCGCCGGGGACGCGACTCGGACAAAAATACTTTACTACAATGCCTTCACTGAAGACCTGTTCTATTGGGACAACGACATCCTGAACGACGCTGAGCCCAGGCTCATGATCCAGCCAAATTCCTTTACCGATTGGATACTGGCCGACCAGGGAAAGGGCAATGAAATCATTGCCAATTTTCAGCATTACACGAACCGGAATCTTACCCCCATTTTCAACGAAAAAGATAAGCGTCAGGGACGTAAGAAGACGGGTGAAAAGACCTATCCGTCCGTCTCGTTTTCCGTGGCAACCGGCGATGATGAGGCGCTGGCAGGGGTAAAAATCTCCAAGGGCGAGGAAAGCAATTTCATCTGGAGCATTTTTTTCACATTGATCGAAGAAGTCATCACGGTGCTCGATGTTTCTGAAGTCGGGGAGCGCAGCACCGATCAATTCAACAAATTGGAATATGTGTTTATTGACGATCCTGTTAGCTCACTTGATGACAATCACCTCATTGAACTGGCGCAAAGTCTAGCAACACTGATCAAGAAGTGCCCGCAAGATGGTCCAAAATTCATTATAACGACGCACAATCCGCTTTTTTATAACGTCTTGTTCAATGCGCTGAAGAACGCATCGAAGTACAGATTAACTCACAACGAGGATGGTTCATTTTCGCTTGAAGCGCAAAAAACCGATAGCCCGTTTTCGTATCATCTACATCTAGTTGAAAAACTTAAGTCAGCGTCCGAGAAAAACGCATTCGAAAAATATCACTATAACTTCTTGAGAAATGTACTGGAAAAAACATCGACGTTTCTCGGATATGAAGACTGGTCAGATTTGCTGCCCAAGACATCGGATGGAACGAGCGATGTCTATCTCAAGCGCATTGTCGATATTTCCAGTCATTCAAAGCACTCTGGCTATGAGTTATCGGAACTTTCAATGGATGACAAACGAGTCTTGGGCTTTCTTCTCAGTGATACGGCAAATAAAAAATATGAGTTTCCCAAAAGATACCAGGTGGAATTGAAAGAAGACACGCCAGATGATTGAGCAAACAAACGCCATCGCGGAGTCGAAGAACTTCATCGTACTCGACAGATACGTCAGGGAGTGGGAAGCCCGCGACAGCTATCAGAGCGAAGGCGATTTGGAGCGTGAGCTTATCCAGGATTTGCAAGCTCAGGGTTACGAGTTGGCAAAGCACAATACGGGTGAAGCCCTTCTGGCCAATCTACGACAGCAATTGCAAACCTTGAACAATGTGAGCTTTAAGGATGGGGAATGGGCGCGGTTTGTTGAAGCCTATGTGGACACACCCAGCGACAGCATCACCGATAAAACACGCAAGATTCACGACGACTATATCCACGATTTCGTCTTTGATGATGGACACATCCAAAACATCTACCTGCTCGACAAAAAGAACCTTGCCCGCAACAAGGTGCAAGTGATCAAGCAATTTGAGCAGACCGGCACGCACGCCAATCGCTATGACGTGACAATTTTGGTGAACGGTTTGCCGCTGGTGCAAATTGAGCTGAAAAAGCGTGGCGTTGCCATCCGCGAAGCATTCAACCAGATACACCGCTACAGCAAAGAGAGTTTCAACAGCGAGCAGTCGCTCTTCAAATACATTCAGCTTTTCGTCATATCGAACGGCACCGACACACGTTATTTCGCCAACACCACGCGGCGCGACAAAAACAGCTTCGACTTCACCATGAACTGGGCGAAGGCCGATAACGGACTGATCAAAGACCTGAAGGATTTTACAGCCACCTTCTTCCAAAAGGACACGCTTCTTAAGGTGCTGCTGCGTTATTCCGTTTTCGACGTGAGCGACACATTGCTGGTAATGCGGCCCTATCAGATTGCCGCGACCGAGCGCATTCTATGGAAAATCAAAAGTTCCCATGAAGCCAAGAGTTGGAGCAAACCGGAAAGCGGCGGTTATATTTGGCACACGACTGGGTCTGGCAAAACGCTCACCAGCTTCAAGGCCGCACGTTTGGCAACCGAACTTGATTTCATCGAAAAGGTCTTCTTTGTCGTAGACAGAAAAGACCTCGATTATCAGACCATGAGGGAATATCAGCGCTTTTCACCCGATAGCGTGAATGGCTCGGATAGCACCGCTGGACTTAAGCGGAACCTGGATAAAGACGACAACAAGATCATCGTCACGACAATCCAGAAGCTTAACAACCTGATGAAGAGCGAAGGCGACCTACCCGTCTATGACAAAGAAGTGGTTTTCATTTTTGATGAGTGCCACCGGAGCCAATTCGGTGAAGCGCAGAAGAACCTGAAAAGGAAGTTTAAGCGCTTCTATCAGTTCGGCTTTACCGGGACACCGATCTTCCCGCAAAACGCCTTGGGAGCTGAAACCACGGCGAGCGTTTTCGGTCGGGAGCTTCACTCCTACGTCATCACCGACGCTATCCGGGACGAAAAAGTGTTGAAATTCAAGGTGGACTATAACGATGTCCGCCCACAGTTTAAGGCAATCGAATCTGAGCAAGATGAAAAAAAGCTCAATGCAGCGGAAAACAGGAAGGCCTTGTTGCACCCGGATCGTATCCGGGAAATATCGCAGTACGTATTGAACAATTTTCGCCAAAAAACCCATCGCCTTCAAGGCGGCAACAAGGGTTTCAACGCCATGTTCGCAGTGAGCAGCGTGGACGCGGCCAAGCTATTTTACGAGGCTCTAAACAAACTCCAGGTGGACAGCGACAAACCGCTGAAAATTGCAACCATATTCTCATTCGCTGCCAACGAAGAACAGGATGCAGTCGGCGACATCCAGGATGAGAGCTTTGATGTGTCGGCCATGAATACGAGCGCCAAGGAATTCTTGAGCGCAGCGATTGCCGACTATAACATCGTTTTCAAGACCAATTTCAGCGTGGATAGCAACAGCTTCCAGAACTATTACCGCGATCTCGCAAAGCGCGTCAAAGCCAAGGAAGTCGATTTGCTGATCGTCGTAGGCATGTTCTTAACCGGCTTCGATGCGCCTACACTTAACACCCTATTCGTCGACAAGAACCTTCGCTACCACGGCCTTATACAGGCCTATTCGCGTACCAACCGCATATACGACGCGACCAAAACTTTCGGGAACATTGTCACCTTCCGTGATCTGGAAGAGGCAACCGTCAGTGCCATCACGCTGTTTGGCGACAAAAACACCAAAAACGTCGTCCTCGAAAAGAGCTATAAAGAATATATGGAAGGCTTCACCGATCTCGTTACCGGTGAGGCGCGACGCGGTTTTGTGGACGTCGTGACAGAGCTGGAACAGCGCTTCCCCAACCCTGATGAAATTGTCAAAGAGAGTGACAAAAAATACTTCGCCAAGCTGTTTGGGGAATATCTGCGCGTCGAAAATGTGCTGCAAAACTACGATGAATTTGCAGGCTTGAAAGCCTTGCAGGATATCGACACAAACGATGCCAAAGCTGTCGAATCCTTCAAAGCTGAGCATCATTTAAGTGATCAAGATTTCGCTGCCTTGAGCGCAATCAAGATTCCAGCAGAACGAAAAATCCAGGATTACCGGTCGACCTACAACGACATCCGCGATTGGTTGCGCCGCGAAAAAGCGGCCAACGATGCAGATAAATCCACAATCGATTGGGATGACGTGGTCTTTGAGGTGGACCTCCTCAAGTCGCAAGAGATTAATCTCGACTACATTCTGGAACAGATATTCGAAAACAATAAGAAGGTGAAGGACAAGGCCGCCCTTGTTGAGGATGTGCGCCGCATGATCCGAGCCAGCATAGGCAACCGCGCAAAAGAAAGCCTTTTGGTCGATTTCATCAATCAGACTGATCTGGATAAGATTGGCGATAAGGCAACTGTCATTGATGCCTTTTTTACCTTTGCCCAAGCGGAGCAGCGGCGGGAGGCGGAAGAGCTGATTTCCTCTGAGAATCTGAATGTCGATGCCGCAAAGCGCTACATCGCCACGTCCATCAGACGGGAATTTGCTACCGACAACGGCACCGAACTAAACGCAATATTGCCGAAAATGAGCCCGCTAAACCCTCAGTATCTGAGCAGGAAACAAAGCGTCTTTCAGAAAATTGTGATGTTTGTTGAAAAGTTTAAGGGTGTCGGGGGACAGATTTAGAGCTTCAGTTGACAACTCCCGACAGGAGAAATGACCAGTCTCCGGGCGATCAGTCGCTTTCATCCCGCCAGCCAGTCTGCCTGGTGCGTGATCTGCGGCATTTGGAGGCTGCCAGTGGGCGGTAACTATTTTGGGCAAAACCGAGCAGCCCACCCTACGAAATGTTGACATTAGGCCGCTTGTCGCGCACTTGAATGGTACAAGATATTGGTACACACGCCATAAATATGGCGGTCCGCATGCCCTGGATTCCTTGGTTTCTAGGTGGTTTGGCGAGAATCCCACCCTCTCCGCCATTTCTTCCCGGTTATAGTCTTTCAAAACAAGCTGATGCGGCTGCCGAGAGCTGCATATACGTCCTCGACCCGGTTTCGGGTTCAGCCGCGCTGGCGTTGCTGTCCGATGGTTCAAGGCTCTGTACCGAACGTCCATATGCCGGGGAGAGAGTGGAAATCTGGCCTTCGGTCAATGTACGATCTACACTGCGGTCGCACGGAAACCGGCGCAGGGCAGGATTCAGACATGGTGACGTTCACAGTCGCGACAAGCTTTCAAATCGAGGCGGATAGCGCCGAGGAGGCCGCACTGCTCGTGTATCGTGAGCTAAGCAGGGGAGCGGTGCCGCTTGTCTATCAGGTCGCGGACGGCAAAAACCCGGTGACGGAATTGTCGCTCGATCGGGACGAGGCGGAGGAATATGCCGTGACCGATCACACCGCCGATCCCGGCAACTGGTGAGCGGACCCGTCGTCCCCTGTCCTGAACATGCGCGATGAGAGGCGCGATTTCTCCCGGTCGTCTCAGTCGACCTTGATATCCCGGACGTTCGAAACCGCGATGCCTTCGATGCCGAGATCCTGCGGCAGGACGCCGTTGAGGACGGGGCAGACGAAGAAGAGGTTGCGGTGGGTATAGGCGGCCTCGTGATCCATGATGTGGGCGAGAGCCTTGAGGTAGACCGCAGTGGAGCGGAAAAAGTAGACGCCGGCGGAGGCCTCGCCGGAGATGACCCGCTTTTCGGCGGTTTCGACGACTTCTCCTGCCGCGTTGCGGCGCAGGTAGGAATAGACCGGCTTGTCGGAGGGGAAGGTCAGGGCGAGGGCGCCGGTGTGGGGCTGGTCGAAGAGGGCTACCGGGTCGATCTCGCAGTCGAACAGGATGTCCGCGAGGTCGAGACAGATCGGCTCGTGCATATTGGACAGCAGGGCGCAGCCGGCAGCGGCGGTGAGGGCGGCGCCACGGGTATAGGCCGAGAGGAAGACCTGGCGTGCTGCCGGATACCATTGCGAGAGGGTGTTTTCCGCAAAGCGGCGGCTCGCCGGGTTATCGTGGAGCACGAAGACCAGGTCGGCGTCGGTCACGAGGCCGTTCGTCCACCACAATCGGCTTTCCAGCGCGCGGCGCAGGAGCGGGAGGCCGTCGACGGGAATTTCGGCCTTTATCGAGCCATCCGGCTTGACGAAATCGGGGCCGGCGAGGGGGACGATCACCTTCATGCGTCGGGCTCGTCGGCGGATTTCGCAAGGCCCTGATCGTCGAGATAGGTGCGCAGGTCCTCCGGGATGCCGAGGCCGTGCATGGCGTCCGCCGGCACTTCGTAGACGCCGATGCGCGCGCCCTCGCGGATCATGTAGTTGTAGACCGGGCAGGTGTAGAACTCGTTGTTCACCCGGTCGTTGTTGGCGATCATGTCGATGGTCGCCTTGAAGAGATCGCCTGCCCTGCGGAAGAAATAGACGCCGACGGTCGCAAGATCGGAGATCGGCTTCTTCTCCGCCACTTCCTCGACGAGGCCGCGGCTGTTGATGCGGGCGAAGGACCATTTCGGGTTCAGTTCCCTGTCCCGGAAGACTAGGATCGAGCCGTCGAGATTGCGGTTCCGGCAATCCTCGATGAAATCGTCGACGGAAAAATCGATGACCTGATCGGAATTGGCCACCAGCACGGCATCGTCGTCGTTGAAATAGCGGCGGGCCAACATGATCGTGCAGAGCGTGCCCTCGGTCAGCTTCTCCACCTTCACTATGTCAGCCATGGTCTCGATCCGCGCTACGACATCGGGGCTGGCGGCGACGTGTTCGGAGCGCAGGAGCGTGACGAGCTTGCTGCCCTTGGGGCGGGCATTGTCCAGCACATGCTCGATCATCGACTTGCCGCCGACATCGATGAAGGGTTTCGGGCGTTTCCAGCCGGCCTTGGCGAAACGGCTGCCTTCGCCGGCGGCCGGCACGACCACCACCGTGTTCATCATCCGGTAGCTCTGCGCGCGGCGCTCCAGCCCCTCGACATAGTCGTGGAATTTCGAGGGCGTGTAGAAGCTGTGGTAGCGCGTTTCCGGAATGGAGACGGCCGTCACCGTCTCGCCCTTGAGAATGACCTGGTTGAGGCTGGGCGCGATGAAGAATTGGCCGCCGACGCGGTCATTGGCGCGGATCGTGTCCTTGGCGGCCTCGATGAAGGTGCGCGCGGTCGCGAAATAGTAGAGGCCGGCGATGGCATTCTCGCTGATGACGGATTTTTCCGCCGCCTGGCTGACATTGCCGTCGCTGCCGATGCGCACATAGGACCAGCGCGGATGAACTGAGGGGAAGGTGACGACGCCGGCTGCCGCGCCCGCTTCCCGCACCTTTTCGAAGAACTGGGAGAGATCGGCTTCCACCACCTGGTCGCCGTTGCTGATGAGAAGCGGCGCGTCGAGGTCGAGTTGGTCGACGGCGAGAAGGCACGAGCAGAGCGCGCCCTGTGTCGAGGCGGCGATCGGGATCACCACGGAGTCCTCGCCGGCGCGCAGGCGCAGGATCGAATCGATGGAGAATTTCGCGATATCCTCCTGCCGGACGAGGAAGAAGAAGCGCGCGTTCTCCACCGTCGCCTGAAGCGCCGACAGCGTGTATTCGATCATCGACTTGCCGCCGACATCGACCAGCGGCTTGGGGAAGAAGAACTCGGCCGGATCGAAGAAGGGCGAGGGCGCGGCGAGCGGGATGAGGATCTGCAGGGGTTTCGTCATCATCTGTCCTCGTCAGGCCGCGGCATTGATGGCCGCGATGCGGCCGGCAATGGCGTCGTAGTGCACATCACCCGTATCGCCCACGACCATGACATGGCCGCCGGAGGCTTTCGCGGCGGCGATGCCGTGGTCGTTGTCTTCCAGGATCAGGCATTCCTCGGGCTTCAGGCCGAGCTGGCTCATGGCGCTGAGATAGATTTCGGGGTCGGGCTTCGACTTCGACACGTCCTCGTTCGACAGGATGACGTCGAGATAGCCATCGAGCCGCGAGAGCTTCATCATCAGCTCGATCGTCGCGCGGATGGAATTCGAGCAGACGGCGATGCGGATGCCGTCGCGCTTGAGCTGGGAGAGGGCGCGCTGGTGGCGGAAATCGGGCTTGCAGTTGGAATGGGCAAGCTCGGCGGTGAACTGCTGCTTCATCTCGTTGATGAAGCCATGCAGCTCGACCGGCAGACGCTTGACCTTGGTCAGCATTTCCAGCTTCCGCCGGGTCGGCAGGCCGTCATAGGTGGCCAGATGCGCATCACGCTCGATGGCCATGCCGAAGAGATCGAGCGCGCGGTTCAGGGCCTCGTAGTGCCAGTCCTTGGCGTCGATCAGGACGCCATCCATGTCGAAAAGAACGGCCTTGATCATCTCGTACCCCGGAAATAGGTCAATGCGGCTTCGGGAATGTCCGTGCAGAGCATCACGCGCTCGTTCTCGGCCATGTTCACGGTCTCGCGCCACTCCGCCCATGCGGCCTCGTGGCTGCGCCCGTGCAGTTCCGGCGAGACGAGGGCGGCGCGCTTGTCGTCGGCGAGCGTCTGGCGGATCCATTCGCCGGGGCTGTGGGGAATCTCGAAGCAATCGAGCCATACGCCCTGGCTGGGCGCGTAGTAGGAAGGCGCGATCTCCACATCGCTCCGGCGGGTGAAGGTCGTGGCGCCGATCTTCAGGTAGCCCCGCATGTCCGGCACGGACATGTCGAAGACGAAGGCATTGGCGACACCGTATTCGGCAAGATTTTCGGCGACCGCCTGCGCAAGGCCGTCCGCCTTGATGTTGAGCGCCAGCCAGCCGTCGGCCTTCATCGAGCGATAGAGGTCTAAAAAGGCGGAGAAGGGCATGGGGGCGTTCCGACGCGTCGGCGGGTCGTGGGAAACCACCAGTTCGCCGTCGAGATCGCGAATGTCGGTCTCGATGCCGAAGCCGCCTTCGAAGGCGCGGCGGAAGGCGGAAAGACTGTTCTTCTCCCCCGGCTCCAGCCAATAGCCCCTGTGCGCCAGAATGCGGCTTCTCATGCCTGCCCCTTGAATCGGATGTCCCATTGTCTGCGCACGTATCACCGGAAGCTGGCTCGAAGCCTTCCTTGCGGAATGCGTGTCATTTCCGCTTCGGATCTGCGATTTGCGGCGGCGCGGCAGGCTTTGCGCATGGACGGAGCGCCTGCGCCATGGCATAGGGCGCGCAACACGACGAGGCCGCCCTTCCATGATCCGCATCGAGAATATCAGCAAGTCCAACAGCCACCGCATCCTCTATATCGAGGCCTCTGCCGCGCTGAACCGCGGCGAGAAGATCGGCCTCGTGGGGCCGAACGGTGCGGGCAAGACGACGCTCTTCCGCATGATCACCGGGCAGGAGCAGCCGGACGAGGGCCAGGTTGCCGTCGAGAAGCATGTCTCCATCGGCTATTTCAGCCAGGATGTCGGCGAGATGGAGGGCCGCAGCGCCGTCACCGAGGTGATGGACGGAGCGGGGCCGGTCAGCTCGGTCGCGGCGGAACTGCGCGAACTCGAGGCGGCGATGGTCGATCCCGACCGGCTCGACGAGATGGACGAAATCATCGAGCGCTACGGCGAGGTGCAGGCGCGTTACGAGGAGCTCGACGGCTACGGGCTGGAGAGCCGGGCGCGCGAGGTTCTCGCCGGCCTCAGCTTCAGCCAGGAGATGATGGACGGCGATGTCGGCAAGCTTTCGGGCGGCTGGAAGATGCGCGTGGCGCTGGCCCGCATCCTGCTGATGCGGCCCGATGTCATGCTGCTCGACGAACCGAGCAACCATCTCGACATCGAAAGCCTGATCTGGCTGGAACAGTTCCTGAAAGGCTATGACGGCGCGCTCCTCATGACCTCGCATGACCGCGAGTTCATGAACCGCATCGTCAACAAGATCATCGAGATCGACGCGGGCTCGCTCACCACCTTCTCCGGCGACTACGGCTTCTACGAGCAGCAGCGCGCGCAGAACGAAAAGCAGCAGCAGGCGCAGTTCGAGCGCCAGCAGGCGATGCTCGCTAAGGAGATCAAGTTCATCGAGCGCTTCAAGGCGCGCGCCTCACACGCCGCGCAGGTGCAGAGCCGGGTGAAGAAGCTCGACAAGATCGAACGCGTCGAGCCGCCGCGCCGACGCCAGACGGTGATGTTCGAATTCCAGCCGGCGCCGCGCTCGGGCGAGGATGTCGTCAACCTGAAGAACGTCGACAAGGCCTATGGCAGCCGCACGATCTACAAGGATTTCAGCTTCCTGATCCGCCGCAAGGAGCGCTGGTGCGTGATGGGCGTCAACGGCGCGGGCAAGTCCACGCTGCTGAAGCTGGTCGCCGGCACAGCCAATCCGGATACGGGCAGCGTGACGATCGGGGCGAGCGTCAAGGTCGGCTATTTCGCACAGCATGCGATGGACCTGCTCGACGGCGACCTGACGGTCTTCGAATGGCTGGAGCAGGAGTTTCCGCGCGCGGGGCAGGGGCCGCTGCGCACGCTTGCCGGCTGTTTCGGCTTTTCGGGCGACGATGTCGAGAAGAAGTGCCGGGTGCTTTCGGGCGGTGAGAAGGCGCGGCTCGTCATGGCGGCCATGCTGTTCGATCCGCCGAATTTCCTGATCCTCGACGAGCCGACCAACCATCTCGACCTCGACACCAAGGAAATGCTGATCAAGGCGCTGGCCGATTACGAGGGCACCATGCTCTTCGTCTCGCACGACCGCCATTTCCTCGGCGCGCTGTCGAACCGCGTGCTGGAACTCAACGGCGACGACGTGCATCAATATCCGGGCGGCTACACGGAATATGTCGCCCAGAGCGGGCACGAGGCGCCGGGTCTCGCCAGCTAGAGCATTCCCGCATTTCGGGTTATCACTGCGGGATGACGGACCGGAAGAAACCGCTTTATCGCAGCGTCAACACGCGGACCCATGGCGTGCGCCACGGCGCGGGCGGCGAATATCGCTGGTCGCGGCGGCGCGAGGACCGCGTGCATGACGGGGCCATGCGCGGCGGGCAGCGCCACGGGCTGGACTATACGCCGCTCTTCAGGTTCCTCCTGTCGCGGGTCGGTGAGGATTGGGGCACGGTCTTCGCCGAGGCAGCGGCGCGGCTC
>APMI01012824.1_pt1 | contig 19235 bp, 18 predicted proteins | sample 667938 | NCBI WGS metagenome assembly APMI01 (sample SAMN01084076, study PRJNA167559) | wastewater metagenome | biome: Wastewater | place: Denmark: Ejby Moelle, Odense | collected 2011-11-28 | reverse complement strand
AAAATTTTAAAATAACAATTAAATAATTAAACTATGATTGAATTTCAGTCTTGGATGATTCCAGTAGGAATTGCCGTATTATCGCTTGTGTTTTACAAGTTCGTTTTGAGAGTTTTCTTCGGATTAGTAATCGTTCCCGAAGATAGAATTGGTTTAGTAACCAAAAAGTTTGTATTGTTTGGTAAGCAAACATTACCAGAAGGTAGAATTATTGCAACCAATGGAGAAGCCGGTTTTCAAGGACAAACCTTAGCTCCGGGAGTTTATTTCGGAAAATGGATTTGGCAATATTCTATAGATTTTCAACCTTTTACTGTAATTCCCACAGGTAAAATCGGTTTGATTTTGGCGAAAGATGGTGCAGAATTAGAAACAGGTAGAATTCTCGGTAGAAAAGTAGAATGTGATTCTTATCAAGATGCTGTTGCTTTCCTTAATAATGGAGGTAGAAAAGGACGACAAACCGCTATTATTACTCCAGGTTCGTACAGAATTAATACACTTCTTTTTGAAATTGAATTAACGGATATGGTGGTAATTCCTGATAATGCAGTGGGTGTAGTTACTACTTTGGAAGGAAAACCTTTAGCAGAAGGACAAATTGCAGGAAAAATAATTGAGGGACATAATAAATTTCAAGATATTGATGGATTTTTGAGCTCAGAAGGTTACAAAGGTTTGCAAGAACAAGTAATTTTGGCAGGTTCCTATTTCTTGAATCCTTGGTTTGCAAAAATAGAAATGGTGCACATGACGGAAATTCCTATCGGACACGTTGGTGTAGTGATTTCCTATGTAGGTGAAGAAGGAAAAGATTTAAGTGGCAGTGAATTTAAACACGGAAATATTGTGGAAAGAGGTTTCAAAGGAGTTTGGGCAGAACCTCTAGGTCCAGGTAAATATCCTGTGAATCCTTACATTATGAAAGTAGAATTAGTACCTACCACCAATCTTGTTTTGAACTGGGCAACTGCAAGAAGCGAATCTCATAATTTAGATAAGAATTTATCTACCATTACAGTGAGAAGTAAAGACGGTTTCCCTTTTAATTTAGATGTTTCGCAGATTATTCATATTCCTACGAATGAAGCTCCGAAAGTGATTGCAAGATTTGGAAATATGGTGAATTTGGTAAGCCAAGTTCTGGAACCAACTATCGGAAACTATTTCCGTAACTCTGCACAAGATTCTGATGTAATTGCTTTCCTTGGAAGCAGAAAAGAACGTCAACAATCTGCAAGAGAGCACATTGGAAATGTTTTAGATCAATATAATGTTTTCGGAGTAGATACTTTGATTGGTGATATTGTTCCACCAGAAAGTTTAATGAAAACTCTTACAGACAGAAAATTGGCAGAAGAACAAAAAATTACTTACGAAACCGAAAAATTAGCGCAAGAAACGCGTCAAACTTTAGAAAAAGAAACCGCGATTGCAGATATGCAAAAAGAAATTGTAAAAGCAGATCAAGGTGTTGTAATTGCCGAAAGAATTGCAGATGCAAGCGTGAAAAAAGCGACTGGTGATGCTAATTCCGTAAGATTACAAGCCAATGCAGAAGGGGATAGATTAAAACTTTTGGCAACTGGTGAAGCTGAAAAAACAAGACTTCTTGCAAAAGCAGAATCTGAGAAAATAGAACTTTTGGCAAAAGCTAATGCAGAACAAATTTCACTTACTGGTAACGCTGAAGCAGAGAAAATTCTTGCCATTGGTAAATCTAATGCAGAAGCCTACAAACTTTCTGTAGAGGCAATGGGCGGAAATAATTTTACTCAATTAAAAATTATGGAAAACATCGCATCTCAAAATGTGAAAATTATGCCAGATGTTTTAATTGGCGGAAATGGCGACTCTGCAAATGGAGGAATTAGCGGACTTTTAGGACTTCAATTGCTAGAGCAATTGCAGAAAAAGAATGCCGAAAACCCTAAACTAAATGGTGATACACCAACCCATGAAGTTTCGATATAATATGATTTTATCGTTTTAATTTAAAGCCAACTGATACAGTTGGCTTTTTAAGTTTTTTTTAAGTTGTGTTAAATTTTGAATAAACTTGAAAATTTGAATAATATTCGATAAATATTAATGTTCTAGAAGAAAATCAAAATTATGAAGAAACTACTTTCAATTCTAATGTTAGGATTGTTTTCATTTATTTTTGCAGGAAATCCTATCAAAGATTTAGCAAAAGCTAAAGAAACGGCTAAAGCTGAACACAAACTTATTCTCTTAAAATTTTCTGGCTCAGATTGGTGTGTACCTTGTATTAGGCTTCAAAAGCAGATTATGGACACAGAGCAATTTATGATTTTTTCTGAAAAAAATCTGGTCTTGATGGATGCAGATTTTCCTAGACTTAAGAAAAATAAATTGCCAAAAGAGGAACAAGAAAAAAATGAAGCTCTCGCAGAAAAATTCAATAAAGATGGTATTTTTCCCAAATTAATTTTAATGGATTCTAGCGGAAAAGTTCTTACACACTGGGATGGTTTTAATAATTGGTCTCCACAAACATTAATTGACAACATAAAACCTTATTTAGAAAAATAATTAATGCTAAAGAAGAGAATAGATAAATTAATGGGAAATCGCTTCGAGATTACAGTAGAAGCAAATTCGGATTCTGAAGCAGAACTTTTTTTGGATTTGGCAGTCAATGAAATCAAAAGGATAGAAGAGAAGCTTTCTACTTATAAAGAGCATTCTGAGACTAATTTGATCAATAATAACGCAGGTAAAAAAACTGTTTCAGTAAGCGAAGAAACCTTTAGACTCATCCAAAGAAGCATTAAAATTTCTGAAATTACACAAGGAGCTTTTGATATTACATATGGCTCTATAGATAAACGTTTCTGGAATTTCGATACTCGAATGAAGGCTTTACCAGATAAAGAAATAGCCAAAAAATTAGTTAAGCTCATTAATTACAAAAATATTATTCTAGACGACAAGGATTTCACTGTTTTTCTAAAAGAAGAAGGTATGAGAATAGGTTTTGGTGGAATAGGTAAAGGCTATGCTGCGGAAAATGCTAAAAAAATCCTTATTTCTAATGGAGTAAAAGCAGGAATTGTAAATGCTTCTGGAGATTTAACTGCTTTTGGAAAACCTGAAGGTATTGACTGCTGGACTATAGGAATTGCAAATCCAGATGTAGTGCAGCAATCATTTTCTACCATGGAAATTACCGATATGGCAGTTGCAACTTCTGGCAATTATGAAAAATTTGTAGTAATTGATGGCAAAAAATATTCTCACACCATAGACCCCAAAACTGGTTATCCAATCTCAGGAATCAAAAGTGTGACCATTATTTCTCCCAATGCAGAAATTTCTGATGCATTTGCTACTCCTGTAACGATTATGGGAGTAAAAGCAGGACTTGCAATGATTAATCAGATTAAGGGTATAGAATGCATTATTATAGATGATGATAATAAAATCTATACATCTAACAACATTAATTTATACTAAAAACATAATTAAAAATCAGATAAATATGAAGAAAAACGTTTTAATAATGATGGGTGCTTTTACCATCCCCATCTTTTTTACCAGTTGTACTGCTGTAAAATCTTATCAAAAAAATTATATTAATGATAGTGAAATGCAGCTATCATCTAGAAAAGTGGAAAAAACAGAAAACAATTTTTTACTATACAGAGAGGGTGCTTCTGGTGCTAATGGTGGTAAAAATGGAGGAGGCTGTGGCTGTAATTAAAAGCTAAAAATCGAAATATGAAAAAGATTACAACCAGCATTGCAGCATTGGTTTTTTCGTTGGCTTTCTCCCAAAAAAAGACAGATAGTTTATATGAAGTAAAACCACTAAAGATAGATGAGATTAATTTTATTTCGGGGTATTATGACCAGACTGGTACACATTCTGCCATAATGGGTGGTAACGGAAGCGAAAAAATTGAAGATTACCATAATTCATTAGATGTTAAATTAATTAAAAAATCAGGAAAATTCGAGCATAGTTTTGATGTAAATCTTACCGCCGAACATCACAGTTCTGCATCTACTGCTTACATAGACAAATCTCCCGAAGGCGAAACTACCATTCCTTATGGTACAAAAACCAAAAAAAGTGCTGTTTCTAGAGCTTCTGGTAGCAGCTCAGAAAATCACGCCGAAAGCTCTGCCTCAGCTTTGTACGGATGGAGGCTCAATCCATCGCTTAACTGGAAAGTTAGAAATTTAGAAAATAATACCACATTTGGTCTAGGTGCATATTATTCTTATGAATTTGATTATAATTCTTGGGGAGGTGAGGTTTCTTTCGTAAAAGCTTCGCAAGACAACAATAAAGAATTTAGCATAAAAGCAATGGCTTTTTTTGATCAAAGACAGTACATTATTCCTTATGAATTAAGAGGTACAATGAGCTATGGAGATTGGCGAAGCAAAAACTCTTACAGCGTAAATATGGCATATTCTCAGGTAATTAATCAGAGGCTACAAATTTCTTTATTAGGAGATATTGCATATCAGCAAGGTTTGCTTTCTACACCTTATAATAGAGTTTATTTTGATAACTATACAGTTTCTAATGAAAAATTACCAGATAAAAGACTTAAAATTCCAATAGGAATAAGGGCAAATTATTTTTTGGGTGACAATTTTATCTTTAGAACTTACTACCGATATTATTGGGACGATTGGGGAATGACGGCTCATACTGCTAGTTTGGAAGTTCCAGTTAAAATCTCTCCTAATTTTAGTCTAAGTCCGTTTTTTAGATATCATACACAAACAGGGATTAAATATTTCAATGAATATGCTGCCACACCTACTGGTTTAGATTACTATTCATCGGATTATGATTTGTCTAAATTTAACAGTCAGAATGTAGGATTAAATTTACATTTTGTACCTCAGGATTGGGGCGTTTTTCACGATGTAGATATTAGATATAGTCATTATAAAAGGAGTGATGGTTTATCAGGAAATAACATCACCTTAAGCCTTACATTCAAATAACAAAAGGAAACGCTTCAAAATTTTTGGAGCGTTTTTCTATTTTATTACCTTAAAATAAATAAAAGCACAAAGTAAAGAAAGACTAGTACAAACCAACCAAAGCGGTGGAAACCCGAAAGAATTAATAATTATTCCGCCAATGTAACCTGCGAGAATTTGTCCGATACTCCAAGTCATCATATAAATGGAAGCATATTTTCCAGTATTGGTTTTTCCAGCAAATTTCAAGTAATAAGAATTCATAAATGGTAAAGAAAGAATTTCGCCAAATGTAATAATGAGCATCCCTCCGAAAGCAATAAGAAAAGCATTCATCAAATTCATTCCACTATTCAATAAATAGAACAAAACCATCAATAAAGTCCCGGTTACAATGATGATTTTTTTACTGTATTTATGGTCAATTGCATTTACCAAAACCATTTCTATCATTACAATCAGAAGTCCATTAAGAGACATTACAAATCCAATGATTTGTTCATCAAGTTTCAATCCAACTTTATAAAACAACGGTACATTGGTAAATAATTGGAAAAAACAAAAGGTGTAGAGTAGTGTTCCTAAAATAAAATAGACGAAAGGTTTATTTTTAAGAGGAGAAATATCTTCTTTGGCTTCTTCAGAATTTTTTTTGTGAATTTCAATAGTATTAAATTTTAAAGAGAGCATAATTAACCCCGCAAAAATACTAGTGCAACCATCAACATAAAACAGAAGTTTGTAATCATAGTGAGATAAGATACCACCAAGAAATGTACCAACGCTCCAGCCAAGATTCATGGCTAATCTAAGAAGTGCAAAACTTCTGGTTCTAATTTCTGGGGTAGAATTGGCGGCAATGGCAGCAGTATTTGCAGGTCGGAAACTTTCGTTTACCGCAGCCAACAGAAAAATAATTACCAAGAAAAGATGAAAATTCTGTGCAAATGGTGCTAAAATGAAGAAAATACCACCGCCTATTAATCCAAAAATTTGTACAAAATGATACCCAAATTTATCGCTTAATCTGCCACCAAAATAAGCTCCTAGAATAGAACCTAAACCATAAACTGCAATTGCTAAACCTGCTAATTTAGGGGTTTGATGAAGATATTGCGTACAATATAAAGTAAGAAATGCAAGCACCATTGTTCCGCTTCGGTTGATGAGCATCACCAAAGAAAGTAGCCAAATGTTTTTTGGCAAACCTGCAAAAGTTTGTTGATATAATTTAATTGGAGATTGCATTTTTATAATTAATGATGATAGGAGATTATTTAAAAATATATTTGCTATAAACTAAAATTCCTACAAGGACAGAAAGTAGCGTAGCTAAAATTACGGCTCCTGCTGCAATATCTTTTATCAAACCTATTTTTTTGTTAAAATTGGGTTCTATAAAATTGCAAATTTTTTCGATGGCTGTATTGAGTGTTTCAGTAATTAAAACCAAAAAACAAACCAAGAGAATAAGTGCAGCATCTGTAGAATTTAATTTAAAATAAATAATTAAAAACAAATTAATAAGCAGAGCAAAAACCTCCAACTGAAAGTTTCTTTCAGATTTTAGCATCCAAAAAATACCTTTGATGGAGTAGAGCAAACTTTTATAAAATGGAGGTTTTTTCAATATAATTTTTTCTTTAGAAATTAATCTTATGTAAATAATTTGTCTTCTAACTTATTACCAATTCTGGTCAACCATATAAATTAATTGAGTCATTACGGTAGCTCCTAGAAGCAATTCTCGTCTGTTTACTTTTTCGAAAGTATCTTCTGGAGTGTGGTGTATATCAAAATATCTCTGCGAATCTGTAGAGAAATTAGAAACTGGAACATTTAACTCTCTTAAAGGTGTAATATCTGCGCCACCGTGGTTGCCTGTAAATTCATAAATTCCGTAAGGATTAAATAGTTTTTCCCAAGATTTCATAGATTGGGCTTTTTCTGCATTCATTCCTACAGAAAATCCTCTTGGCGTAAAACCTCCACTGTCGCTTTCTAGTGCAAAAATATGAGGTTCGCCAGATTTTTTTACATTTTCTAAATAAGTTTTACCTCCACTTAAACCATTTTCTTCATTAGCGAAACAAACCACTCTGATGGTATGATTGTTTTTGATATTCAAATTTTTAAAAGTTCTGAGAACTTCTATGCTTTGTACAATCCCAGCACCGTCATCATGCGCGCCTTCACCTACGTCCCAAGAATCAAGATGTCCGCCAACTACGATTACGCTTTTATCTTTATTGCCTGTAATTTCGCCAATTACAGAATGAGTAAGTTTTTGCCCGTTCATGCCACAATTAGAATTGAGAACGGCTTCTATTGGTTGTTTTTTTAGCAACGCTTTTTCTAGTTTATCAGCCGTTTCAGCACCAATAGCAATGGCAGGAATTTTGGTAATTCCGTCTTCATATTTAAGAGTGCCAGTGTGCGGAACATCATCAAAATTAGAGGTTAATGAACGGATAATTACTGCTTTTCCTCCTTTCTTAGCTACTTCAGAAGCGGTCATTCTTCTGTATTTACCAGCATCACCATAAGCTTGACCTGTTACAACAAAATCTTGCTTAAAAGGATAATTAAAAAAAACAATTTTATCTTTTATTGCCTCAGCAGGTATTTTTTGAAAATCCTCAATATTTTTTACCAAAATAATATTGCCTTTTAAATCTTTACCTTTCGTGCCTTCAGAATTTCCTAAAGAAAGCATTTTGATGTTTTCCCAATTTCCGTTTCCTATTTTTAGTTTTAGAGATTCTGTACCACGTGTCCACACATCTACCATTACGGGTTCTAGCCAAACTTTATCTGCACCAGCATCTTTTAGTTTTTGCATTGCCCATTGTGTAGCTTTTTCATAATTAGCACTACCAGATAGTCTGTTGCCAATTTTTTTGGTAAGCTCTCTCAGGTCTTCGTATCCTTTTCCTTTAGTGAGGATTTCGTCTGAAATTTTTTTAAATTGAATAGAATCTGCTTTAAAATTTTGAGCATAAAAAAATCCGCCCAAAAAGAGCGGAAGTAAATAAAATAGTTTCTTCATATCAAATTTTCTTTTGGGAGTACTAAATTAGTTAAAATTTAAAACTTTTCCCAAAGAAATTTAATCCATATCATACATTAGGAGCGCCGTTACTAATTTGGGCTCTATGTAAGTACATTTTGGGGGCATTTGCAGATTTTGGTTGGTTAATTTCGTAATGTCGTTAAAACCAACGGGATGCAATCCGAAACCAACGGTAAAATCTCCAGAATCTACTTTTTCTTTTATTTTTAAGATTCCTTCTACATCAGAACTTCCTTTTATGAAGCTTAATCTTTCATTTTCTTCTTTGTCATTTTCAATTCCTAGAATTGGGCTTAGAATATATTTGAATAGAAGATGATGATCTACGCTGTCTAATCCCATATCTTGGTTACGGAGTTCGTGTTTTACGTGTAGAGAGTAAAATTTACCGCCCATATACATAGAAATGTGGTATTTCTGAGAAGGGTAGTATGCTTTTTCTTGTTTTTCGTGGATTAAGAAATTTTCAGAAATTTTTGCTAAAAATTCTTCTTCCGAAAGTCCATTTAGGTCTTTTACCAATCTGTTGTAATCGTGAATTTTGATAGATTGATTAGAAACCAAATAGCTTAGTACAAAATTATAAGGTTCATTACCATTATGTCTTTTGTTTTTTTCTTTCAATTTTTGAGCATATTTTGCAGAAGAATCTATTCTGTGATTGCCGTCTGCTAAATAGAAAGTCTCAATCTGGTCTAGTACTTCTTTGAACTGTTGGAGTTTTAATCTATTGTCAATTCTCCAGACTTTATGTCTTATTCCTCTTTCATCAGAATAATTAATAATAGGAACGTTTTTTTCTTCGTGGCTCATTAGAAGTTCCACTTTTGGGCTAGACTGGTAAGTAAGAAGTAGTGGTTCTGCGTGTAGATGAACTTTTTCTAAATAATGCGTAAATTTTTCGTATTTGTTTTTAAGCGCAGTTTCGTGTCTTTTTATTTTGCCATCTAAAAAATCTTCAATGCTTATTAATCCTAACAAACCTCTAAAAATTGTTTTATTGGGTAAAATTTGTTCATAAAGATAATAACTGGAAGAATCCTGAACCAACTTATTTTCTGCAAGCATTTCTTCGTAATTGGTTCTTACTTTTCGTAAGTTACGATCTACGTCTTTAGATTTGCTGCACACATAAGGCTTTATCATCTGTATGTAAGACGAGTCTTCTGCTGCTTTTTTATTGATTTCTTCCTGTGAGAAATTCTCGATAGGTAAGGTAGGAAAAACATCAACAAAATCATTATGAGGTCTTACTCCTCGAAATGGTTTAAATGTGGGCATAATATTCTCTACTTATTTTAATAATTTGTTCTGCTAATTCTTTACCAGTTTTCTCAATAGCATCTGTTGTAACGGTTGCTAAATTAGGAGACAATGATAATGATGGATTCATAAGAACCTGTATATCTGGTTTTGGTTCGTACTCGAAAACGTCTAAAGCTGCACCAGCTAGTTTTTTGTTTTCTAAATAATCTACCAAAGTAACTTCATTTACAGCACCTTTTGCAATATTTACAAGGTATGCGCCGTCTTTCATTATCTCAAATTCTTCAGAATCTATAAGATACCCCGATTTTTCAGTATTAAGGATGCTTATAAAGTCTGATTTTTCTAAAATTTCTTCAAATTTAACAGATTTTAACTCAAAAACAAGTTTTTGTCCATCAAAAAAATCCAAATTTACTTTTTCAGATTTTGAATTTTCATTAAAAATGATAACACTCATTCCTAGAGAAATACCAATTTTAATGACTTCTAGGGCATTATTTCCGCTGCCAATTACTCCTAAAGTTTTACCGAAAATTTCGGTAGCATTTTGATATGATTTTTTTAGCAAATTAAATTTAGAATCTCCTTCTAGAGGCATCATTCTATTGGCATCATGTAGAAATCTAGCCAAAGAAAAAAAATGGGCAAAAACCAATTCTGCTACGGCTCTAGCATAAGAATTAGGGGTAGAAATCACATAAAGTCCTTTTTCAATAGCATAATCTACCGCTACATTATTCATTTCATTACCCGATTTTCCTATGATTTTTAAACTTTTGCAAGAGTCTATTACTTGATTGTCTATAGATGTAGCATTTTTTACCAATAAAACTTCTACTTGATTTTCATTGATAAAATTAATAAGATGTTCTTGAGAGACTCTATGGTCTAGAATTTCGTGACCAGCTTCTATTAAAAGTGTTTCGCCAGAGATAGAAATTCCGTCATTTGCTAAAATTTTCATACTTTATTGAAAAGTTGGTATCTAGTAGTTGGTATTTAGACTAAATTTTTTGAATAATCATGAAATACCAAATACTAAAAACCAACTATTTATTTACAGGGATTTCATTACATCTACCAAAACTTGTACGCTTTCTATAGGCATTGCATTATAAATACTTGCTCTATAACCGCCAAGGCTTCTATGTCCGTTTAATCCACTAATTCCTGCTGCTTTCCATGCGGCATCAAATGCTTCTTTTTTAGATTCGTCTGTTAGATAAAAAGAAACATTCATTGTACCTCTATCTTCTGGAACAGAGAAACATTCGAAAAGTGGATTGTTATCTATTTCATCATAAAGCAGTTTTGCTTTTGCATTATTTCTTGCTTCTGCTGCTGCTAAACCTCCGTTGTTTTCTATCCATTGTAAGGTTAATAATGAACAATAAACTGCAAAAACAGGTGGAGTATTAAACATAGAATCTTTAGAAATGTGAAGAGAATAATCTAAATATGATGGGATGTTTCTTCCTGTTTTTCCTAAAATATCTTTTTTTACAACAACCAAAGTAGCACCAGAAGGTCCCATATTTTTTTGCGCACCTGCATAGATAATTCCGAACTGAGAAAAATCTATTTCTCTAGAGAAAATATCAGAACTCATATCACAAACGATAGGAGCTTCCGTTTTTGGAAATTCTTTCATTTGAGTTCCATAGATCGTATTGTTTGAAGTACAATGGAAAAAATCATATTCTGTACCTACCGTATAATCTTTTGGAATAAAAGAATATTTTTCTTCTTTAGAAGAGCCTACTACATCTACCGTTCCGAATTTTTTTCCTTCTTTTATGGCTGCTGCTGCCCAGCTTCCAGAATCTAAATAAGCTGCTTTTCCGCCTTCTTTCATTAGATTGAAAGGAGCCATTACAAATTGTAAACTAGCACCACCTTGTAAGAAGAGTACTTCATAATCATCTCCTAATTTCATCAGTTTCTTTACCAAAGCTCTAGCTTCTTCCATTACCGCAATAAATTCTTTGCTTCTGTGCGAGATTTCTAGAATAGATAATCCCATTCCGTTAAAATCTAAAACTGCCTGAGCTGCTTTTTCAAAAACTTCTTGTGGTAAAATGCTTGGTCCAGCACTGAAATTGTGTTTCTTCATATTTTCTAAATTCTATAATTGTGATTTATCATTAAAAAACCCGCTCTTAGAACGGGTTTAGGGGTTTATTCGCCGTGTAAAAATGCCTTTTTACTTAGTAATTCCGTATCCGTTTCTACGTGATCATCATCTGGTACACAACAATCTACCGGGCATACCGCAGCACATTGTGGTTCTTCGTGGAAGCCTTTGCATTCTGTACATTTATCTGGAACAATGTAGTAAACATCATCACTTACAGGTTTTTGAGCTGCATTAGCATCTATTGTTAATCCCGATTTTAAAGTAACCATGCCTTTTAAGGAGGTCCCTTCAGAAGCTTTCCAATCCACAGCTCCTTCATAGATTGCGTTATTTGGACATTCTGGTTCGCAAGCACCACAATTGATACATTCGTCTGTTATTATAATAGCCATTGCTACGTTTTTTTTAAATTTGCACAAAATTAGTAATTTTCAACTTACTGAGAAAAGTTTTCAGTGGTAAAACTTATCTTTTTTTAGGTATTTTTTATAAAATTTAACCAATCAAACAAAAAATAAAGCATCTAATGAAGCAAGATTTTAAAATACACGGACTAAGCAAGTTGGGGAAATTTCTTCATCAGTTTTTAGAAAAATCAACCGAAGATTACGCTCAAGACGAGGCAGAACTCTTTGCTCTTATGAAGAAAAGCGAACTAGAAAATCCTTGGTTCACACAAGAAAATCAAAAATTTTGCTTTAAAAACTGGGCAGATGTTTTGAAAGAAGAAAACATATTAAATTGGGTTTCTCATTATAAAATTTCTCATTTTTCTAAAAAAGTAGGATTAATTTTGGCAGGGAATATTCCATTAGTTGGTTTTCACGATGTAATTTGTGTAATTCTTAGCAATCACATTCCAATTATTAAATTGTCTTCTAAAGACAAGCAAATTTTACCTTTTTTACTCAATAAATGGGGAGAATTTTCTGAATGGAATTTAGAATATCAAATGGTAGAAAAATTAACTGAGTATGATGCGGTAATTGCTACAGGCAGTAATAATACGGCACGTTACTTAGAGTATTACTTTAAGGATTCTCTTTCGATTATTAGAAAAAACAGGACTTCTGTAGCGGTGATAAAAGGTGATGAAACCAATGAAGAATTACAACTTTTGGCTGAAGATATTTTTAGATATTTTGGTTTGGGCTGTAGAAATGTAACCCGACTTTTTATTCCGAAAGATTTTGAGCTAGGCAAACTTTTTGAGAATTTCATTCATTTTAAAGATATTATGAATCATCACAAATATGCTAACAATTATGATTATAACAGAGCAATTTATCTTTTGAATCAAGAAAAGTTTTGGGATAATAATTTTGTGATGTTAAAAGAAGATCAGGCATTGTTTTCTCCGCTTTCTGTAATCAATTTTAGCAGATACGAAAGTATAGAAGAAGTGAAATCTTTTCTTGTTGAAAACGAAACCAATATTCAGTGTATCGTAGCGAAGGCAGAATTAGAAATCAAGGATTCTATTCATTTCGGCGAAGCGCAGAATCCTAGTTTAGATACTTATGCAGATAATATAGATACGATGAGGTTTTTAGAAGTTATTTAATAATAATTAAAAAAGATAGTCAATAAATATGGAAATTATCATTCAAAATCAAAATACAAAAGCGGTTATCAAAACCAAAGGAGCAGAGCTAAGTTCACTTCAGAAAGATGGGAAAAATTATATTTGGGAAGTTAATCCTGATTTTTGGAATAAAACTTCGCCCATTCTTTTTCCGATAGTTGGCGCTTTAAAAAATGGAGAGTATCAATTTAAAGATACAATCTATCAGCTTCCGCGTCACGGTTTTGCCAGAGATTTTGAGTTTGAGGTGGTGGAAAGTACTGAGAATTCGGTAGTATTTTCTTTGAAAAGTTCAGCAGAAACATTGAAGGTTTATCCTTTTTATTTTGAACTGAAAATTTCTTATGTGTTAGAAAACAATACATTGATTGTAAAATATGATATAATCAATCATTCTTCTGAGGAAATGTATTATTCTATAGGTGCGCATCCTGCATTTGCTATTGATGGCAATTTTGAGGAATATTCTTTGATTTTAGACGAAGAAAAAGATTTGGAAACTTACCAATTGAATCAAGATTTGTTTTCTGGTGAAACCGAAATCATTAAACTAAAAGGAAAGAATTTACCTTTAGACTATCATCTTTTCGAGAATGATGCTTTGGTTTTTAAGAATTTTGCTACGAAATCTTTAACCTTAGCAAAAAACAATGAACCTTTGATGAAAGTAGAGTTTCCAGAATTTCCATATTTAGGAATTTGGACTAAAAAAAATGCACCTTTTATTTGTATAGAACCTTGGTTAGGAATTGCGGATAATGCTACCGCATCAGGAAATTTAACCGAAAAAGAAGGGATTCAAATGTTAGAACCCAATGCAATAAAATCTGTCTTCTGGTCTGTAGAGTTGTTTTAAATTTTGTCAATTTCAAAAAAAGATTTAATTTTAACTTTTTAATCAATAAAAACAAATGAATTATGGATTTTCAAAATACATTAGTCTCTCAATCTACCGAGATTGAAAAAGCAGAATTTTATAAAAAAACCTATTTACACGTAGCACTTGCTATTGTAGCTTTTGCAGGTCTAGAGTATCTTTTACTTTTTAATGTGCCAGAAGATTATATTATAGCAATGGTTTCTGGTAGATTTATATGGCTGTTTATTTTGGGGCTTTTTTGGTTGGGAGCTACTTTGGCTAATAAATGGACGCTTTCTCAGAGTAAAAACGTTCAATATTTAGGACTTTTATTTTATATTGTACTAGAAGCAGTTATCTTTTTACCATTAATTTATATTGCTGCTATATATGCAAACGGAATTGAAACAATTAAACAAGCTGGATTAATGACTGGTGTTTTGTTTTTGAGTTTATCTGCTTTAGCTTTCTTCGGTAATAAAGATTTTTCTTTTTTAAAGAACATCATTGTTATTGGTGGTTTTCTTGCTTTAGGAGTAATTGTTGTAGGTGCTATTTTCGGTTTTAATTTAGGCTTGTGGTTCTCTTTTGCAATGGTAGGGTTAGCTTCTGCAAGTATTGTCTATCAAACTCAGAAATTAAAAGATGTTTACACTCCAAATCAATATGTAGGGGCATCTTTACAATTGTTTGCTTCTATTATGCTTTTGTTTTGGTACATATTAAGCATACTTTCTAGTAAAAAATAATAATTCATAAATAAATAAAAAATCCAGATTTTACAGTCTGGATTTTTTTGTGTTTAATTCTGTTATAAAAATCATTACTGTTTCTCCGAAATTGGCAGCTATTCTTTCGGAAATATTGAGTAATTCTGTTTCGGTGAATTCTTTTCTTTTTTGGTCATTGTCGAAAATTAATAACAAATTGGTGTTTTTTCCTTCAGTTAGCATTTCGGACTTTACCTCAGATAAAATGTATTTTTCTACATCATATAAATTATCGATCATTAGGGCTAATTCTGTGTCTGTATATTGATTCCAGTTTTCTATTTGACTTTCTACAGTGTGAAAGGTGATGCTTAAAATGCTCATTTTTTCTTATTTTTGAAAATTATTTTACAAAAATACTTAAAAAATGACTAAAGGATTTTTAACGGTTGTTCTTTTATTAATATCGAACATTTTTATGACGTTTGCTTGGTATGGTCATCTCAAGTTTCAAGAGTGGGGCTGGATGAAGAAGTCTGTACTTTGGTCTGTTATCTTAATTAGTTGGGGTTTTGCATTGTTTGAATATATTTTCCAGGTTCCTGCCAATAGAATTGGTTTTAAAGAGAATGGAGGGCCTTTTTCTTTGTTTCAATTAAAAATTATTCAAGAGGTAATTACGCTTACAGTATTCACTGTTTTTGCGGTGGTTTTTTTTAAGACAGAAAGTTTTAAATGGAATCATTTAGCTGCTTTTGTTTGTCTGATTTTAGCAGTTTATTTTATTTTTAGGAAATAAATTCGCGTTATTTAATAATTTAATTTTCAAGTAAGAAAAACTTGAAAAAAATCATATTTGTGGATAACAAATTCGGTAAAAAATTGGGTGGTTTTCGGGTATTTTTCGTATATTCGTGCGTTATTTGAAAATGAAAAATTAAGAAGTCAATCGTAATATTTAATCGTTTGATTTTCATTTAATTAAAAAATAAAATATGCATAAAGAAGGAGAAAGACTAATTCCTATCAACATTGTTGATGAAATGAAAACGTCTTACATAGATTATTCTATGTCGGTAATTGTTTCTAGAGCGTTGCCAGATGTAAGAGACGGCCTTAAACCTGTACACAGAAGAGTATTTTACGGGATGTACGGTTTGGGTGTTTTTTCAAACAAAAAATACTTAAAATCTGCAAGAATTGTAGGGGATGTTTTAGGTAAATACCATCCACACGGTGATTCTTCAGTTTATGGTGCTATGGTAAGAATGGCGCAACCTTGGAGTTTAAGATATCCTCAGGTTGATGGGCAAGGTAACTTTGGTTCTATGGATGGTGATCCGCCTGCAGCTATGCGTTACACCGAAGCTAGATTGAAGAAAATTTCAGACGAAATTCTTTCGGATTTAGATAAAGAAACAGTAGATTTTCAAAATAACTTTGATGATTCCCTTACTGAACCAAAAGTTTTACCTACTAAAATTCCTAATTTATTAGTAAATGGTACTTCTGGTATTGCAGTAGGTATGGCTACCAATATGGCACCACATAATTTGTCTGAATCTATAGATGCTATTTGTGCCTATATTGATAACAGAGAAATTACTATAGATGAGTTAATGAAACATATTATTGCTCCAGATTTCCCTACAGGTGGTATTATCTATGGTTATGATGGGGTAAGAGATGCCTTTCATACAGGTAGAGGTAGGATTGTTTTAAGAGCAAAAGTAAATTTCGAAGAAGTACATAACAGAAACGCCATTATTGTTACTGAAATTCCTTATCAAGTAAATAAGGCTGAGATGATTGCCAGAACTGCCGAATTGGTAAAAGATGACAAAATTCCTGGAATTTATGAAATTCGTGACGAATCAGACAGAAACGGACTTAGAGTAGTTTATGAACTAAAAAATGATGCTATTCCGAATGTAGTTCTTAATTTATTATATAAATATACTGCGTTACAAACTTCTTTCTCTGTTAATAATATTGCATTGGTAAAAGGAAGACCAGAGCAATTGAACTTGAAAGACATTATTCATCATTTTGTGGATCACAGACACGAAGTTATTGTAAGAAGAACTCAGTACGAACTAAGAAAAGCACAAGAAAGAGCTCATATTTTAGAAGGTTTTATGAAGGTAATTGGTTCTCAGGAATCACTTGATAAAGCTATTTCTATCATACGCCATTCTGCCAATCCTCAAGAAGCAAAAGAAGGATTAATTGCAGAATTTGAACTTTCTGAAATTCAGGCACAAGCTATTCTAGACCTTAGACTAGCACGTCTTACAGGGATGGAGCTTGATAAAATTCGTGCAGAATACGAAGAGATAATGTCTCTCATCAAAGATTTAGAAGATATTCTAACTAATGAGCCAAGAAGATATCAAATCATAAAAGACGAATTATTAGAAGTTAAAGAAAAATACGGAGACGAAAGACGCTCAGAAATAGATTATTCTGGTGGAGAAATGTCTATAGAAGATTTAATCCCAGACGAAAAAGTGGTTCTTACCATCTCGCACGCTGGTTATATCAAGAGAACACTTCTATCAGAATACAAAGTTCAAAGTAGAGGAGGAGTTGGTAATAAAGCAGCTACAACTAGAGATTCTGATTTCTTAGAATACATTGTTTCAGCTACTAACCACCAGTATATGATGTTCTTTACCGAAAAAGGAAAATGTTTCTGGTTAAGAGTATTCGAAATTCCTGAAGGTTCTAAAACAGCTAAAGGTAGAGCTATTCAAAACCTAATTAATATTGAACCAGACGATAAAATAAGAGCTTACATTAGAACCAATGACCTTAAAGATACAGAATATGTAAATTCTATGTATCTGGTAATGGTTACTAAAAATGGTATTATTAAGAAAACATCTCTTGAACAATATTCTAGACCTAGAGTTAATGGTATTAATGCCATCGAAATTAGAGAAGATGACCAATTATTAGAAGCTAAATTAACGACTGGGACTTCAGAAATTATGATTGCTACCAGAGGAGGTAAGTGTATCAGATTCCCAGAAGAAAAAGTAAGATCCGTTGGTAGAACCTCAATTGGAGTACGCGGAATAGACCTTTCTGATGGAGACGAAGTAATTGGCATGATTGTTGTGAATGATATGGAGAAAGAATCTGTATTGGTAGTTTCTGAAAGAGGATATGGTAAACGGACTGCTGTAGAAGATTACAGAATTACCAACAGAGGCGGAAAAGGTGTAATTACTCTTAACATTACCGAAAAAACGGGTGACCTTATTGCAATACAATCGGTAACAGATGAAGATGGATTAATGATTATTAATAAATCTGGTGTTGCGATTAGAATGGGATTAGATGCGCTCAGAATTATGGGAAGAAACACTCAAGGTGTAAGATTGATAAATCTTAAAAATTCTGACGAGATTGCTGCAGTAGCCAAAGTAACGATGGACAAAGAAGTAGAAGTAGATGAAGAAGAGTCTCAGGAAATTTCTGAAATTGCGATAGAAGGAGAAGATAACGTAGTTTCTCCGGAAGATAACACAGAAGAAACTACAGATTCTAAAGAACAAAATTTAGAAAACGACGAAGAATAATAATTATAATAACTAAGGACAAGTCGTGGCTTGTCCTTTTTCTTTAAAAATCAAATTTAGCGTTATGAAAAAAATAATTTTAAGTGCGGCAGTTCTTGCTTTCGGTTTTTCATTTGCACAAAAAAAAGAAGTTGTAAATGCTTACAAAGCAATAGAATCTGGAGATTTAGCTACTGCTAATGTACAAATTTCCGCTGCGGAGGCAATTTTAGGAGATAAAACTTATCTTCTAGAACCTGAAGTGTTAGAACAATATTTTTATACAAAAGGGATTGCCCTAGTAAAGGCTGGTAAAACTTCTGAAGGAGCTGAAGTTCTAGCTAAAATAAGTGAACTAGGAAAATCTAAAATTTACACAGGTAAAAATGCAGAAAAACAAAAAGTTTACTACGTAGGAAAAGCGGCTGCAGATGCATCTGGAATTTCTGGACTTAAAGAAGAAACCTACGTTCCTACCACTACTCCAAAGATAGGGACTACTGTAAATCCTATCCTTAATAAAATTAATGATGAGACAATGAAGGCTTATAATGCCAAAAGTTATGCTCAAGCTGGAAAAGGATTTTTAGAAATTTATAATTTATTAAAAGCTGCAGGTAGCGAAGATAAACAATACAAATACTATTCTGCATTAGCTTTTGCACAGGGTAATATGATAGATGATTCGTCTAAATTGTTTTCAGAACTTATCGCAGAAGGATATAACGGTGTAAAAACTGAATATAAAGCTAAAAACAAAAAGACAGGACAAGAAGAATCTTTAGATAAAAATACTTTTGAGCTTTATAAAAAAATGGGAGCTACTGGTGATTACACAGATTTCAAAACAGAAAGTACACCTAGTATTGAACAAGAGCTTTTTGAGACAGCAGCAGCATTATATGTAGATGGTAAAAAATATGATGAAGCTCTAGCTTTAATAGATAAAGGATTAGCAAAATTCCCAAAAAGTGCAAAACTTTCTGATTTAAAAGGAACTACTTACTTTAAATCTGGGAAAATGGATCAATTTATGTCTAATTTAAAAGAGCAGGTAGAAAAAAA
>APMI01007380.1_pt1 | contig 19245 bp, 14 predicted proteins | sample 667938 | NCBI WGS metagenome assembly APMI01 (sample SAMN01084076, study PRJNA167559) | wastewater metagenome | biome: Wastewater | place: Denmark: Ejby Moelle, Odense | collected 2011-11-28 | reverse complement strand
CGGCGCGGGGACGCCCGGCGGGGGCTGCTTCTCCGGCGGCGCGGACGAGTCGGCTGACCTGCGCCTGGCTCAGTGAGGCGATGTCGCCGACCTGGCTCTGGGTGGCTCCCATCGACCAGGCTTCAGCGGCCAGCGCGTCACGGTGCTTGATGAGCCGCTCCCTGGCGGCTTCGGTCTCAGCGAGTTCGTCCACGACGGCGTGCAGCTCGTCCAAGACTTTCTCTGCGGTGCGTTCGACCACAAGGCTCACCTCCCGCTAGAATCATACACCAACGCATATTTAGTGGGGTGGGGTGGCGATGGTGATGACGCGCTTGACGCTGGTGCGTCATGCCGAGTCCGCGATGAATCGGTCGCCTCACTTGGTCGGCGGCCGATCCAACTCGACGCCACTGATGGAGCGGGGGCGGCAGGCCGCGCTCCGAGCTCGGTGCGACGTGGCCGGGAGAGCGGCCCGGGATCGTGGCGCACAGCGGAGCGGCCCGCTCACTGCAGACGGCTCAGTCCCTCATCGGGGGGCCGGCTGGCAGGGTTCCCTCATCTGCGAGGAGGGCTTGCAGGAGCTGTCCCAGGGGATCGCCGAGGGCCAACCTCGGGAGCTGTGGTGGACGGCTGGGGCGCTTGAGGCGATGCGCGCCGATCCGGCCGGGCACCGCCTTTCCCCAGGCGGGGAGAGTCACGAGGAGGTCCAGGCCCGGATGCGCGACGCCGTACAGCGACTCGCGTCGTGCTGTCGGGGCGGGTACGTTGTCGCAGTCGGTCACGGCATCGCGATGCGGACCCTTGCCTGGTCTCTGCTCGGGCGGGCACTCCGTCTTCCAGAACCTCGACCTGCCCAACCTCGGCAAGATCGACCTAGACGTCGATGGAGACGACACCATGCGCCTCGCCACCATCGGCCCACCGATGACAACAGGAACCTTCCAGCGCGATGGCATTGTCGGTGGCGATTGGAGAGCTTCCGCCCGTCAGACACCCGACCGCGTGTGAGGAAATCCCCGGTCACCAACCACCGTCAGTGGCGTCAGCTGCTCACACCCCGTCAAGCTATAGTGAAGCGTGCGCAGAACACCTCAAGTGGTGCTGGCGGCCTCCGGTGGCTACGGTCCCCCCACTGAGTCGGGGGACCTCACAGTAGGACCCATATTCAAGTATGGGCTCGAACTCACAGGTGCATCCCGGCCGAAGGTCGGCTTTCTGACCACGGGCGTCGGCGACGACTCGGCAATCCAGGTCAACCTACTAAGGGCGGCGTACGAGATCGGCTGTCAACCGACATTTGTTTCGGTCTTTCCAAGACTGAGCCCTCCAGATGTTCACGAGCAGCTATTGGCCCAAGACATGATATGGGTGCACGGCGGCTCGGTTGCGAACATGCTTGCTCTCTGGCGACTCTATAATCTTGATGAGACCCTCAAGCGCGCGCTTGCCTCCGGCGTCCTCCTGGCTGGCACCAGTGCCGGCTCGCTCTGCTGGCATGTCGGTGGAGCGACGAAATCCTATGGCCCGGAACCCCGCCTATTCGACAACGGCTTGGCCCTCGTGCGGTTCGGGAATAGCGTTCACCTTGACTCTGAACCGGAGCGACACGCTCTTGTTGCAGACGCAGTTCTCCAGGGCGCCCTCCCGAAATCGTACTGCACGCAGGACGGCGTTGCGCTTATCTACGAAGACGGGCTCTTGGCCAACGCGGTGACAGACAAGGCAGGCGCCTATGCTACGTGCATTGAAGCGACTGCGGGAACTATTGAAGAACACAGGGTAGAGCCGCAAAGACTGAAGCTTTAACCACCGCTCAACACCTCGACATGATTGGCGAATTACGGTGGCACGAGTCGCGCCGAGGTGGGGCCAGTGGCTTGCCCTGGTACTCTGGGGCCAAGACGCACACCCACCGGGGGGCTACTCGTCTCAGCAACCCGGCGTCGCGGGTTAAGTCCGTATCCCCAACCGAGTCGTCCTGACCGACGTCGGGGTGTTCCACGACGGGCAGGTGACTCCGTCGGCGTCGCGCCCCGAGCGGCAGAGACGCGGTCCCCACCGAGGCCGGACACACGAGTGTGGAGCACCCCAAGGCCCGTACTAGAATCGTGGTGATGCACGTGAGGGGTAACGACCCTCGGCCATGGGCACCCAGGCAAGCGGCGTCCGCGCGTTTTCGGCGTACCGACGAGAGGCCGGCAGCCGTGTCGGCGAAGGTGTGGTGGCACCGCGACCTGGCCCCCCGCCCACACCTGCAGGGCCTCGACGAAACCGGAGGAACGATGTCTTCACCCCCCCGCGCGTCGCGCATCCTGGCTGCAGACCTGAACAAGGTGGAGCCAGGCACAACTGTGACCCTACTCGGTCATGTTCATCGTCTTCGGAAACTGTCGGCAGTGAGCTTCCTCGTGATTCGAGACAGATCGGGCCTTGCCCAGGTTGTCTTCCGCCCCGACGAAGTGGTGGGCGATGGCCTCCCCCCGGAGGAGACTGTAGTAAAAGTGGTAGGGGTCGTGACCGCCAACCCTCAGGCTCCCGGGGGCGCCGAAGTGATCAATCCGCTGGTGACGATGCTGTCGGAGCCAGCGCAAACACCTCCCGTCGAACTCTGGAGGCCGTCGCTCAACGCTTCTCTACCCACGCTCCTCGACCACGCACCGGTGTTGTGGCGACACCCTTCGCAAAAGGCTGCATGGACATTGGCCGCCGCTAGCCTTCGTGGTTTTCGAGAGACGCTGCAGGCCGCAGGCTTTACCGAAGTGCAAACGCCCAAGCTCGTCGAGTCCGCTACGGAGTCCGGCGCGAACGTATTTCCGGTTAACTACTTCGGTCGCCACGCCTACCTCGCACAGAGCCCGCAATTCTTCAAACAGCAGCTCGTCGGCGTCTTTGAACGAGTGTTCGAAGTTGGGCCTGTCTTTCGTGCGGAGCCGCACGACACTGTCAGACACTTGGCGGAGTACGTTTCCCTTGATGTGGAATTGGGATTCATTGACGACCATCGAGACGTAATCCGCGTCCTGCGGGACGTTCTTGCGGGCATGGTGGACGCCATCCAGGCTCATGCGTGTGAAGCCGTGGAGCGTTTGAACGTCACGCTGCCAGAGATCCCCGAAGACATTCCCATCATCCACTTTGCCGAAGCGCTAGAGAAGGTCGGTGCAGACAGCAACGAGCCAGATCTTGCTCCCGAACACGAGCGCGCTCTTGGGACCTGGGCGATGGAAACCTACGGAAGTCCAGTCCTTGCAGTTGAGGGTTACCCGATGAGGAAGCGCCCGTTTTACACTCACCCGCAAGTCGACGACCCGAGATGGAGCAACAGCTTCGACCTGTTGTTCCGCGGCATGGAGCTTGTAACCGGAGGACAGCGTCTGCACCGGTACAGCGACTACATCACCGCAATTGAGACGCGCGGCGAGTCGCCGAGCGTGTACGAGTCATACCTGCAGGCCTTCGCCTACGGCATGCCTCCCCACGGCGGCTTCGCGATCGGACTCGAACGCTGGGTGGCGCGCCTCCTCGAGGCCCACAATATCCGCGAGGTGACTTTGTTCCCGCGCGACCTTCATCGCCTTGCTCCGTGACCTTCGTTACCTCGCCGCGCCTGATTCCTAGCTATCGCTGACTCCCAATTAGAGTGGGAAGTCAGGCGGACTGTCTACGACAAGAGGGCTCATCCCAATCGAGGGTGTAGTCGTGGTCTGAATCCGCCGGCCTCGAGGAGGCAGCGGGCGATGTAGTTGGTGAGGTTGCGGAAGCGCAGGGCCGACCTGAGTTTGTTCACCTTGCTGCAGTGGCCGGGGCGGCGGGTGGTTGACCTGCGGTGATGCGATCGTGGTGGTGGGTTTTCGCGCACTAATCGGGCCGTCTAGGGTCGCGGTGTGGCGTTCCTGAGGCGGGTGCGGACGGCATCGGGGGCGACGGCGGTGCAGATCGTCCGGTACGTCGACGGGCGTCAGCGGATCGTCAAGCATGTCGGGTCGGCGCATTCGGAGGCCGAGTTGGGTGTGCTGCTTGCGAAGGCGCGTGAGTTGTTGGAGGACCGTGCCCAGGGGGTGCTGGACTTCGATGTCGAGCCGACAGTGCCGGTGGCGCGGCTCCTCGGGGCGCTGGTCGAGCCGTCGCTGTTCGAGGTCGGTGGGCCGTCCGCCCCGGAGGAGGGCCACGACGGTCCGGGGCGAGTGGTGGGCACGGACTGCCGGTTGCTGTTCGAGGCCTTGTCGACGGTGTATGCCGATCTGGGATTCGACGCTGTCGAGGACGAGGTCTTCCGGGACCTGGTGATCGCCCGAGTGGTCGAGCCGACCTCTTTGCTGGACATGGGCCGGGTGTTGACAGAGCTCGGCCGTAGCCCGGCCAGCTACTCGACGATGCGCCGGACGCTGGCCCGAGCGCAGAAGCGCACGTACCGGGACCGGATCGCTACGGCCTGCTTCGCGCACGCGGCCAGTACCGGGGACGTGAGCTTGATCTTGTACGACGTCACGACGCTGTACTTCGCCGCGCAGGTGCTCGAGCCGGCCGTTGATGTGCCACCAATCAGCCGGGTGAACCGCTCCTGCGTGTCCGTCGCTCCACCACCAGGACGACGCCTTCGATCCTGTCCCATCGCATCCTCCATCTACCCTGGCTGTTGCGACGTTCACTGGAATCTGCCCTGCCCTGTCAGAGCCACTCTATCTGGGCAACTGGGAGACGTCGTCGGCAGGCGCGCCCCGACAGCCCAGCTGTACCTTCGCTGCCCGGTGCACCCAGGAGGTGCAAACGAGGTCGAACTTCAAGCGCCCATTCCTGCGTGCATTCGAAACGGCATCTATTCGCCGAACCCGTCGGGGAACGCCGAAACCTCCCCGATTGAGTCAGCACGCAGCAGTTGCATGCAAATCCGGTCTAAGCCGAGCCCGAATCCTCCATGTGGGGGGCAGGCCTCAAGAACATCAAACAAGCCGCCCATCATTTTCGGGTCGATTCCCGCCGTCTCGAGAACACCCTTCTGCCACACTGGATCATGAATTCTCAGATCGCCGCTCGCGACCTCATAGCCATTGACAACGAGATCGTAAGAATGCGTCCGCGTCTCCAGCATTTCCTCTTTTGATCCAGGCAAGACGTGGGGCAGTGCCATCGGATGCCGCTCCAGGACCACAGACCCCGCATCGCCGGGACGAGCAAGTGGGAAGTCAGTTACCCAAATGCAGGACATGTCGCCTGGCCGCTGGCGCAAATCGGGGCGGTCGGTGCCGTACTGCTCTATCGTGTCGGCGAAGTCGATCCTCGGGAACGGAGAGGGAGGCAGCTCCATGCCAAGTGCGCCGTACATACTCCGAACGACAGCTTCAGCGACTTCCATTACTTCGCCTACAGAGTCGGCGCACATCTCGACATCAAGAAGGACGAATTCACGCAAGTAGTCAGTCCTCCCCGGCTCGCGGTCATTATCGCGAAAACAGTGGGCGAACTGAAAATAGCGCTGGATGCCGGAGGCAATGAGTGCCTGCTTGAAGACCTGCGGCGACTGGACCAGCCACAGATCTGGACCGTCGGCCTGCAGAACACAGAAGTGCCCTGCCGGATATTCATCGACGCGGTCTCCTAGCGCGGGGGTGTCAACCTCCAGAAAGCCCAACTCTTCGAGCTCGCGGCGCGCAGCTGAACGAATCCGACTCCTGGAGTTTAGGTTCTCACGCGTCTTTGGCCGACGTAAATGGAGTAGATCAGACACAATTGCAGATGTCACGTGCCGCCTCCTGAAGAGGACCGTCGATCTGATGGGGATGAACCCGGAGACCAATGGAGAAATCTCACTGGTCACTCCCTCGCTCGTCCGGGCAGGGCCGAACTACACCCGGCCATCGTAAGCTCGAACCGTACGAGAGTCGCAAGTCTTACCCTCACGCTTCACAGAGCGGCGGTTCGGGGCCCCCGGCCAGCCCTCGGCCTGCTCTTCCCGGAGGAGGTTCGACCGTCGCCCAGGTGCTCCAACGAGCGTGAAGGCCGTTTACGAGAAGAGGTCCGTGGAGGAGCGCCACGGGTCCCGTCCCGCAGACGTACAGTCCGACCACCCAGCGGAGGCCGACCGTCTGATTCAAGGTGGGCAGCGCCGGATCGCGGAGTCGTCGAAGCCTTGACATGAGGGAGCCGGGCCCAATCGAGTGAGTAGTAGCCGGATGCACCAAGCATCAGGACTTGACCAGCCGCGGGTGGTGCCTCGCACTCTCAGAGTCACCAAGTTTCCGGATAATGACCGGGAGTCCCCAGACATATAGGAGGCAGCGTCGGATGACGCCGAACAAGTGCTTGGGCAGCAGCCATCGCGTGCTTCAGTGCTACGAGGCCCTTTCCTCCTGGATCTCGACTGTGCCAGACAGGTGCTGGCAGGATCCGGCCTTCGCCGGCGTGGTCTATGGCTCCGGATATAGCGCGTGGGGGCTATGGTCTCAACTCAACACAGCCTTCGTCCTCGCTTCCTCGCTCAATTGGCCCCACGAGGCCCAAGACGCAATTTCTTCGCCAATGCGGTCAGCCGAGCAACGCCACCGCCTGTTGCGCGATCTGGTTGCCTACGTCGTCGGCTCACACACGACTGGCACCTTCGACACCGTCGGCGGGGGGCGCTGGGGGGCTCGCCCACAGGCGCCGGGTGAACGCGAACACTTCGAGAACTGGCACTCTCCCATTTGGGCGACGACGTTGGCGCAGATCGCCATCCGCACACCCGATCTGGGTCCGGACCTGCAGCGGGGCGTGTGGGATCTCGTATCGCACGATGCGCTAGTGCAGGCGCAGCTTCCCCGGGACTTTCTTGACGGACGTGCCGATTCCGTCGAGAGGCACGGCTTCTTCACCTCGGAAGGCGGGTCAAACTCACATCCGGAATCCAACGCCTGGAAAGGAAGTCTGGTTTCGCTGGCCAGGATGGCCGCGCCTGGCTTCGGTGATCTTCTCTTGGCCGAATTTGAGCGGACCCTTTGGCTCAGTTCCTCCGCTTGCCCCTCGGATTCGACTTCGAGAGAAGCATGGACCGACGGCGTCGACGTCCTCCAATACCAGGTTGGCACGCACTTATCGGATTCCGGCGCCGTCATCCACCACGGCATAATGCACCCGTGCTATTCAGTGTTCGCCTTGTTCAGCCGGATGCAGACCCATGAGTTCGCCGCCCACTTTGGCAAGCCCTACCCGCCGGAGGCAGCGCGCCGCGAGGAGCTCCTCCTCAATACCCTCTTGGGCCTGGTCGTCGGCGGCCGCCTTCTGTACCCAGCTGGCGAGGACTGGCCGCGCTGGGTCTACGGGCAGTGTTACCTGGCCCCCGTGCTGGCCCACCACCAGCGGCTTGCCTCTCGGGACCTTTCGGCCTACCTCGATCCAGCACTCGACGTCCTCCTTCGCGAGGCTTCGGACAGTCCGGGCCGGCTGTTGGGCCGCCGCTTCCAGCAACTCCAGGAGCGACAGTGTTGGCACTTCGACCGCTATGAGACCGACCTGGCGTACTCGCTCGCCCTCGCCGCAGACATCCTCGCGGAAACGCCGGATGCGTTGCAGGTTGACGAATTGACGCGTGACATCTGGTTACACGACGAGTCAGCACAGACGATAATTTCGCGGTCCAGCGACACCTTTGTGTCGGTGAGCGCGCGGACGATGGAGGCGCCGTTTCAGGTGCTGCTCACTGATCCAGCGACCGTCGATCTACTTGAGTGGAATGGTTGCGGCTCCTACGACCTCCATATCCCAGACCTTCCCGACCTAGCCAAAGACGCGGGCACTCTTGAGTCCTGCCGACGCACTGCGGGCGGCGGTTTCGACGCCGTTCTCCGAACGCTCGTCGGGTTGTCGCCGCAGACCGACGGACTCCTAGAGTTGCGGACACGAGTCTGTGCGCGACCGTCGCAGGCAGAAGTGAGAATCGTGCACCGCGTTTCAGCCCTGCGGCACACGAGGATCAGCGAGCTGCATCTGCACCTGTGGCGGTTTTCCCACGGACAGTCAGGCTTTCGTGAGCTCCTATTCACCGGCTCAGGCGGCTCCTGTTTGGTAGTTCCTGGACAGGACGCTGACCATCTGGTTCGCGGGGGTGCGCTCGATGTCCCGGGGGGGCTGAGGCTTGTCGCCCGCGGGGCGCACGCCGAAGGGTGGCGGGTGCATCATGATGCGGTGGCGATGACCGAAGCATCCCGCGGTCTGCGCTGGACAGAGGCCAGTCTGCCCGTCCACGTAGATCCCACGGTGCGTTGGCGTCCGGGGGATCTGGTGTGCGAAGTGCCCGTGGTAGCGTCGCTCGGCATACGATGAGTGCCTCGGCTGGCCTGGCTTCGTCTCAGCTGCTGCTGCTTCGAACTTCAGGAGCGACGGCGAGGACATCCTCAGGACCCCATCGCGTCACTGTGTAGCCGTTTCGGTATAGGAACGCCCATAGCTCGGGCCAACCGTACCCGTGTCGGGCCATCATGGCCTCGACTCCCTCGAGCAGGAGCACCGGATGCCACCGCGCGATGACTTCCCTAGCGCCTTGCAGTACGCGGAGTTCGTGTCCCTCGGTGTCGAGCTTGATCGCATCGACCTGGCTGATGCCCTCCCGTTCGACGAGCTCGTCCAGGGTCACCGTGTTCACGACGAGCTCGACACGCTCGGTCAAGTGCGCCAGCGAGCCGATGGTGGCCAAGCCCGTCTGACGCGGCAGCCCCAAGACCGCCGAGCCGGAAGCGTCCGAGAGCGCGCACTCGTGGACGGTCGTCGATGCCTCCAGATCGTTAGCCCGCAGGTGGCGTCGTAGCATCGCCACGGCGTCTGGGTTCGGTTCCACCGCGTGAACCGTGAGGCCTGGGTGGACCACGCCCAGCTGCGCGAAACTTCCTGTGTTGGCGCCGACGTCGACCAACACGCGGGAACGCTGGTCTGACAGGAAGCCTGAAAAGGAATCCAATACCTCTGGATCCCATGCGGTGGGTAGCAGATGAGGTTCGGACGGGGCCAACCACAACCACGACCCTCCGGCAGCAAGGGCACGGCTGCTTACCCACACAAGGTGGTCGCCAAAGAGCACTCCGGGGATCAACGTGTCTATCCGGTGGAGCAAGGCGGCAGCGTCTGCAGCGGCTTCTGGGAAATCATCTCGACAGAGCCAAGCCAGCATCGCTGCCCGGGCGGGTTCGCCCTGCTTCTCGAGCTGCTTACTCGCGGCTAGCAGCTCGCAGGCAGCGTAGGGCGTATGTCGGGCTAACTCCGCGAATTCACGCAGTGCATGAGCCATCGGGTGCTGCCCGCGCCCTTGTGCTGTGTGGGCCAGACGGGCTAGGCCGTCTGGCCGCCTCACTGTTGGTGTCATTTAGAAGGCATGCCGGGTCGAGCCCTGGGAAAGGGGGCCGAACTCGGCTAGGAACTCGGCGTAATTCGTGGCCATCGAGGGCTGTTGGACCATGGAGTCAAATGCCGTCTGCAGCCGATCCCGGCCCTCCGAAGTTCCAGCGAGTGGCCGCATCTCTGGGAAGCGGGCAAGAAGCCACACCATCTCGGCGGTGACGCCCGCCTGGAACCACTCTTGCCACGCGAGTGGCCGGTATCTTTGCCCGGCGTCCAGGAACCAGCGTTGGCGTATCTGGGGCGCCTTCAGGTCATTCGGGTGGGTGTTGAGTTTGATGCGCAGGCCGTTGACATAGGCCACCTCCACGCCCTTGCGCACACAGAAGTTGAGCGCCTCCGCAGCCGTGGACACGATGGGCTCACCACGATCATTCAACGAGGTGTTGCACAGGATTGGGACTCCGGTCCGGAGATGGAAGCAGTCCAGGGCTTCGAACAGGCGGGCGTCGTCGGTGGCCTCGAGCGTCTGCACCCGCGCGGACCCGTCGAGGTGAGTGATTGCTGGCACCTCCCCACGGCGTTCCTTTCGCACTTGGAAGGTTTGCAGCATGAACGGCGAGGGAGAGGCCTCCTCGAACCAGTCCTCGGCGAAGTTCGCGAGCACGATCGGCGCGACGGGCCGCCACCACTGTCGACCCTTCATTACGTTTAGCCGATCCTTTGCAGCCAGAGTCCGCGGGTCGGCCAGGATGCTGCGGTGGCCAAGGGCACGTGGACCGATCTCCGCTCGTCCCTCGACCCAAGCGAGGGGTGCACGGACGACGTCGTCGACGAAGGTTTCAGGATCGAACGGGCTGGTGGACACCACGTGGTCCCGAAATTCCTCGAGAGCGGCGCCTAGCTCGAGACGCCGCGACCCGTGGAACGCGCCGCCAAGGCGGAACGCCAGCGGCTCTTCGGACGAGGCCATCAACCCAAGCAAGCCTAGGCCGAAGGCCTGCCCGCTGTCGTTGACGCAGGGGGGAGCTAGCAACCCCGCGAAGCCGTAGCGGCGCATCATCTTGGAATTGGCGGGACAGTTGAGCGCCACTCCGCCCGACAGGGCCAGGTACGTGCTGGTGGGATCGAGACCCGACTCGGCGAGGAGCATGTCAATTGCGCGGCTGATGATGATCTCGGCAAGCTCCTGGACGACCTTCATCGCGGCGCTGGCGATCAGCTCGTCCTGCGTCAGGCCCTCGGCACGGCCCGCGTCGATCCACGCCGCCGCAGCCTCTTCGGCGGCAGGGACGATTTCCGCGATGACATCGCGAGCACGTGGGTAGACGTCATAACCCCCGTAATAGCGCTGGTGGGGTCGCACCTCGGCGGGGTCGAGGTCGCAGGTCACAGGGGAAGCCTCTGCCAACGCCATCAGGGTTCCTGGGGCTAGGCCGAAGCGGGCCTGGGCTGCCAGGAAGAGCGGGCCTGGGGATTCGATGGAGCGGTGCACCACCTCACCGCGGGACGAGTACGCCCCGACGTAGAAGACATCAGGGAGGGCAGCGTCCAGCGCAGTGTCGGGCCCACCGTCGATAGCTAGGGCGATGATGTCACCTTGCGCAAAGATCTCCGTGTCGACAAGCATCGAGGAGTACAGGTGCGCTAGGGAGTGGATGGGAACGCCGATCGTGCCGAAGCGGCGCTCTATGGCGTCGCTCGTCGCGATCCCCGGGGTACCCCAAATCTCGGTGACGTCTGAGAAGCCCAGCCCCTCCTCGGCCAGTAGATCTTCTATGAGCGCGGCTGTCGCTTCCTCTGATCCGAGGGGGAGGTCGTGGTGCTTGAGCCCGGTGAACCGTTCGAGCTCCCAGTAGCTGACCAGCTCCGCTTGCCTGCCCTGGCGGCGCCACAAGGCAACCGCATAGTCATGGCGTTGTGAGTGAAGGACGCAGTCCCGACCTGGAGGGCTGAGGTACGCCGAGAGGGCGTACGTCGAGGTCCCCTTCGCAAGGTCTGGCTGCATCTTGCGCCCTCCTAGTTCTGGGGACGGGGACGAGGCCCCACTACTAGTATAGGAACGCAGCCTTCGCAGCAAACCTCCAAACAGACTATGGGATTCCCGCATGACGACACACTCCGTGGGCGGTATCCGCCTGGACGACCTCCTGGTAGAAGGTGTCACCCGCAGCGGGGACGACATCGTGCTGAGTGGGTCCGGCCTCGACATGTCAGGACTCGAGATGCTGGCTGTCGCTCGTCAGGTTGCCGAGGAGCTGCGAGCCGCCCGGATCGCCGCTGGTGAAGCAGTTCTCCTGCCGGTGAGTAACCACCCACGCGACGTCGCTTGTCAGCTGGGCGCCTGGCTTGCCGGTTGCGTACCCGTGCCGGTGCATCGCGCGTTTCCCGCCGCGGTAGCCGCCGACGTGTCCCGTCGTTCCGGCGCTCGCGTCGCGGTCGGTGTGACCCCAGAGTCATGGTCCGCGACGGTCGACACCGACGCCAAGTCCGCGGTTCACCCCGTTCGGGCCCCTGGTGCCCCTGCGCCAGCTGAGCTAGACCGGGATCAGGCGTTGGTCATCTTCACTTCAGGTTCAGAGGGCATTCCCAAGGGTGTGGTCATTTCCCACCGTGCCTTCGCGACAAAGTTGGCTGCCATCGACCGTGTCCTCAGGTTCCGCCCGGATGAACGGATGCTGCAGGTGCTGCACCTGCACTTCAGCTTCGGCCAGTGGACAACATTGCTAACCCTCGCGAGCGGCGGGCGCGTCGACCTCGTAGAGCGTTTCTCAGCCAAAGACGTTCTAGACCGGCTCGCGGCCACGGCGTACGACCGCATTGCTGTCGTACCCACGATGATGCGGATGTTGGGATCGGCCCTGGCAGAGCCCGGCGGCGACGAGCTGCTTCGACGGCTGAGCGATTCAGGTTCGCCCCGCCTATGGATCGCGGGTGGGGAGCCCCTTCCGGCGGGGCTCGGTCGCGGATTCCGGGAGATGCTTCCGGCGTCGGGCATCGCCGACGTCTTCGGTCTGAGCGAGAGCGCGACCTCGGATTGCATCCTTAGACCCGATGAGTACGACGACCATTCCGGGACTATCGGCCGCCCCTCGCCGGGCGTCTCCGTAAAGGTCATGCAGGAGTCGGTGACGGGGTTCGAGGAGGTGGCCAGCGGGTCGTCTGGGGAACTGTGGATCAGCACGCCGTACCTGATGACCGGGTATCTTGGCGATCCTGCCGCGACTGCAGCCGCGATCGTGGATGGGTGGCTCCGCACTGGCGACCTAGCCCGAATCGGGGAGGGCGGCTTTGTCGAACTCGTGGGCAGGGCGAAGACCCTGATCGTGCGCGGCGGGACGAAGATCTCCCCGCTCGAGGTCGAGCACCTGTTCACGGCCTATCCGGGCTGTTCCGGGGCGATGGCCGTCGGCCTCCCAGACGAGTTGTTGGGAGAGCGACTGCACCTGGCCATGACGGCCCATCCGGGCCAGCACATCGATGCCGATCACGTCCGTGAGTGGGGCCGCACCCGGATCGAGCATCACAAACTCCCCGACCGTGTCCACGTCTTCGATGATCTGCCCTTGGGAGGTACCGGCAAGACCGATCGTCGGGGGGTTGCCCGACTCGTTGAGGAACGTCTCAAGGCCGACGGATCATGACATCGCCAGTAGTGGTCCTGCTCGACGTTGGCGGGGTACTGCTCCTCCCCATCGCCGATCACATCGCCACCGGATTGCTCGACTGGGGGGCGAAGCCCGCCGGCCATAACGATGCCCATGTTCACTATGCGGCCGTGGCCTCATTCGATCGTACCGGCTGCATGCATGATTACCGTCGGCGCTACGCGGAGATGCTCGGCGTGCCATCGGAGCTCTGTGATGATGCGGCTCGCTCAAAGGCATTCGATGGTCCTTGGAGACGGGTCGTGCCAGGCTCAGCGGCCGCGCTGCGGCGGTTGGCGTCGCAGCACCCGGTGGTCATCGTCTCCGACTCCGACGGCACCGTCGCCGACCAGCTGCGCCAGGCCGAGCTCGCCCAGGTCGGTCCTGGTGATGGCGTCGAGGTACGCGGCATTCTCGACTCCACGCACGTCGGGGCCCAAAAGCCCCATCCGAGGCTTTTCCAGCTCGCCCTTCACATGCTCGGCGCGTTTCCTGAGCAGGCAGTCATGATCGGCGACAGCGTGCGTTGCGACATGCTCGGAGCTATGGGCTTGGGCATCCGGGCTCTCCATGTGACGCCGCCCGGTGGCTGCTTCGATCCCCGCCACGATGATGTTGCGGACCTCACTGCCGCTACAGCTCTCTTGACCTCGCATGCCTAGCCCACAGGAGGACGCTTCCGGGGTCGTGGTGGTAGGCGCCGGTGTCGCTGGAATGGCGACCACGTTGCTGCTGGCGAGGTCCGGGGTGGACGTGACCCTCGTTGAGCGCGACCCAGCGCCGCCTCCCGACGCGCCCGAGGACGCACTAGGTGCCTGGCGCCGACCCGGGATACCGCAGCGAGGCAACGGACACGCACTCCACGGACTCGGGTTGCGGGTGCTGCGCGACCGGCTTCCCGACGTTGCGCAGAGCCTGATGGATGCTGGCGTCACCGAGCGCCGGTTCTATCTTGCTATCCCCCAGGGCCAACGCGTCGCGGCGGATGCTGACTTCGTTGCTCTTCAATTGCGTCGCCCCGTCTTGGACTGGGCTCTGGACCGCGCAGTGTCGTGCCAGCGCGGCGCGCGCCTGCTGCGGGGTCATTCGGTTGTCGACCTGGCTGCCAATGGTGAAGGTGTCGGGGGCGTCGTCCTCGACGACGGTAGGACTCTGGACGCACGCTGGGTGATTGATGCGACGGGCCATCGCCGTTCGCTGCACCGCGCCCGCATGCGACTGGGCCTGCCGGCGCCACACACGTTGACTCAGCCAGCCCCCACGTTCTACTACGCCCGGCACTTTCGGCGACGTCACCCAGAGTCCACCAGTGAGGAAACAGTCGCCTTTGGCCTCACTGGCGACCTCGGTCACTTGCGGTTTTCAGTGCTGAGGGAGGACTCCGACGGCTTCGTCGTAACCATCAACACCGGCGCCGGACAACCTCCTTTTCCTGGCCTCCAGGACCCCGCAGGATGGCAGGCTGCAGCTGAGTCGCTGCCGGGTCTGGCGGACATCGTCGTCCCCTACTCGGCTACACCCATCTCTGGCGTCTACGCCTACTCGGGCCGGGGGAACGTGCTCACCCAGGAGGTGGCCTCTGCGGCCGGGCTCATCGCAGTTGGCGACTCCGTCTGCCAGACCAACCCGACCCAGGGATGGGGAATCTCGCTCGCGCTCAAGGGCGCCACCGTTGTCGCCGATGCGCTGACTCACCCAGGCGCCGGGCGCGCGATCATGACCAACGAAATCGGCGCAGCGCTTGTGCAGCTGTCCCGGCCGTTCTTCGAGGCGGCATCAGCCGAAGACCGTGAGCGGGTTGCGCAGGGGCAGGGGCAGCACGTCGACGTTAGAGACCCGAGCAGCGCGCTTTACTGTCGCTCCGTGGTCTACCGACTCGGCAGCGCCGACCTAGCCCTCTATCGGGCCGCGCAGCGCCGTATCCACCTGCTTGAGGATCCCCGCCGGCTACCCCAAGACCGTGACCTGTTGAACCTAGCCGCAGCCCTGTCCGATGCGGCGGGGGCGGACACAGCCCCGTCAAGCGGGGGACCAACCCGCCCAGAGTTGGAGCGGCTGGTCGAGTCAGCGACTTCGACCTCCATCACACACCCCACGCGAGGAGACGACCGATGACCGACCCCGTCAGCCTGCTGCGACGACTCGGCGTCTCTGAGCCAGGGGATGAGCGCGACGCCTTACTGGCCGAACTCTCCGATGTCACCGAGCACCTGATCCAGTCCACGGGTCGGGGCCTGGATCTGAACGACCACGATCTCGGCGGGCTCGACCTCAGTGGTGCGAACCTACGCCGTTGCTCGTTGAGCCGAGCGAACCTACACAGCACCCGGCTCAGCCGCGTCATCCTTCGCGAGGCAACGATGGTCTGCCCAGGAATGGAGCGCACAGATCTCACCGAGGCCGACCTCACCCACGCCTACGTACACGCGCTGGCAGCTCAGACGTGTTCGTTCGATCGCACCGACCTGTCCGGGCTTCGCGACGCCACCGGGACCTTGTTCCACGGATGCAGCATGCGGGGCGCTCGGCTCGGCGGTAGCCACCTTGCAGGTTCTTCCTTCTACCAATGCGACCTGACAGGTGCTGTCCTCGACGGCGCCAACCTGCAGGGTTCGTTGGTCAACGAGTGCTTGCTCACCGACGCGCAGCTGCGAGGCGCGCTGATGGATCAGGTCACCTTCGTGAAGGTCGGGCTCGCCCGAACCGACCTCAGCGGTGCAGTTGGCACAGGCTTCGCCATCATCCGGCCCACCGCCACTGACGGCCTTCGGCTTGCTGAAGCCCGGCTGTCCGGACTGCGGCTATACACTGTCCGCGGAACCGGCTGGGAAGCGCAGCGAATGACAGCTCCCGATGCCGACCTGACAGACGTGACCTTGAGCTCCCCGACTTTTGCATGGGCCGACTTCACTCGCTCGATGTGGCGTTCAGTGTCGATGTCAGACGCGGACCTTAAGGCCGTTGCCCTGACCGATGCCAAGATGACTGGCTGTACCTTGTTGGGCGCTGACTTGTCCCAGGCCCACGCGGAGAACCTCAACCTCGTCGAATGTGACCTGTCGGACGCCGACCTCTCCCACGTGGCTGCACGATGCCTCACCGCGCGCGACGTGAATCTCACTCGCGCCGATCTCAGCCACGCCAACCTGTACCGCGCAATGCTGACTGGAGACCCCCCAAAGGCGATGAGCCTCCGACAGGCGCGGCTGCAGAACACTGTGCTGGTACAGGCCTATTTGGCCGCCAACCTGTGCGAAGCGGACCTGACGGGGGCCGCAGCGGCGTATAGCAGGTTTAGTCAGTCCTGCCTCGATGGAGCCATCCTCGATGGTGCCGGCATGCACGAATCAACGTGGGTGAAGGCCTCCTTCGTGGGAGCATCGCTCGCCAACGTGAAGCCCCCGGTGTTCGCGGACCGTTGCGCGGGGCTACTTGAGGCGGCGGAGAAGACGGGGGGTGAGACTGCTGATGAGTTCAGTAGTTATCTCAGAGGCCTCAGCGAACTGCTCGGCAAAGCCCGTCGGGGCTCGACGTGATTGATGATGCAGGGCGGAGCGGGTCGCACGTCCTTGTCCTGGTCGCTCACCCGGACGACGCAGAGATCGGGGTAGGCGGCGCCATCGCCGCTTGGACGCACGCTGGTACGCGCGTAACGGTCGGCTGCGTTGCAGTGTCGGAGCAGAGCGCAGAGATGGCTGCCCGACGCCGAATGGCAGCCACCGAGGCAGCCAAAGTGCTCGGACACGAACTCGTGTGGCTGGTGCCGGGCGATTTGCGCCAGGTGGAGGAACTGCCCGAGTACCAGCTGGTGAGCCTCGTTGACCGGGTCGTGCGCGAACTGGACGCCGACGTCGTCGTCACCCACAACGAGCTGGATTCGCACGCCGACCACCGTCGTGTGGCGGCCGCCGTCCTAGCTTCGTCTCGAACCTGGCCTGATGTGGCCTACTTGCAGCTGGCAGTCAATGAGCACCGCACCCCTGCCTTCGGCAGCTTCATACCGTCGGTGCTCGTCCCCGTTGAACCACACCTAGACCGCCAGGGCCGGGCGCTGGACGCGTTCTCCTACGAGGGCCAGGGGTTCCGCTCACTTGACCGAGCGGGCATAGCCTTGCGCTCAAGGGCCCTCGGGAGCCAGTGCAACGTGGGCGCGGCCGAGGGCCTTCAGCTGGTCCGGGTAGTGGCCGGCACCCGCGGGGGCGCGGGTCTAGCGGAGTTGCTCATGATCCAGGAGAAGCCATGAACACCGAACCCGGCGATGAAGGGGGCGGCCCTCGTAACGTGGGGCAGCCCGAGGAGCTAGGGTCCCTGCTCACATCCCGGCAAGGTCGACTAGCTGTGTGGGGACTGGGGTACATCGGTTCCTCCACCGCCGAGGCATTCACCCAAGTCGGGATCGACGTCGTTGGCTACGACCCAGATCCGGGTCGCATTGCCGTGCTGCGAGCCCGCCAGGGGCAGGCAGAGACTGCCTACGCAGCCTCAAGCAACGTCGATGACGTGCTCCAGGCCGACTGCTGCGTCCATATGGTCGCAGTGCCGACCGAGCGCGAGGGAGAGCCCTACAATGGCGCCCTGTTGAATGTCTTCACCGAGATCGCACGCGGCATCGCGGAGGGGGCGATGCGGCACACGTGCCCCCTGGTCGTAATCGAAGCCACCCTGACTCCCGGCACAACCGAGGAGCTGATACTTCCGCTACTAGCAGAGAAGGGGATCGTCCTCGGGCGCGACATCTGGGTCGGGCTTGCCCCCCGGAGGGACTGGTTCTTGGCTGAGGGCTACGGGTTACGGGAACTGGACCGCATATATTGCGGCGTTGACGCTCCGAGCACAGCGGCGGTGCGCTCCGCGCTCTCGCTGGTCAACGACGTGCTACACCCAGCACCGTCCCACCTCGAAGGCGAGCTGGTGAAGTGCGTGGAGAACGCCTACCGCCACATGGACATCACTTTGGCCAACGAACTCTCTCTGGCCTTTCCTCATGTTGACATGGTGGAGGTTCTCCGACTTGCCGGGACAAAGTGGAACATCGGCACTTATCACCCGAGTTTCGGAACCGGGGGCTACTGCATTCCGCTCTCTAGTCGTTACCTTCTTGCAGGGGCTAAACACCCAGAAGAACTTGGGTTGCTCCGCCAAGCAATCCACACCGATGACCGAATGCGACTCCTAGTCGCCGACGCCGTACGCTCAAACTCACCGATAGTAATCTTGGGAATCGCCTACAAGGGCGGTATAAAGGTCGACATACTTAGCCCAGCAAGGGCAATCGTCAATCGCCTGCTGGAATGCGGCGCCGAAGTCACGGTTCACGATCCGATGTACACCGACGATGAAATCGAGAAACTGTTCGGCCCTGGCGTGACGACCGACAATGTGGCGGCAGCCCTGCGGCGGGCCCACGTAGTCCTGGTGATCCCGGATCATCCGGAGTTCATCGATTCTCTCTACATCGATGCTCTCAATCATCCCCGGCCGGACGGTGTACGGATAATCGACAATCACGGCGTCTTCGCCTCAGTCCATTGGGGCGATCACGTCCAATACTCCCGAGCTGGCGGCGAGGGCTGGCTTTAGGCTTGGAAAGGAGACCACGGTGAGCGAACACAATTACGACGACGGGAGCCTAGGAGTCGCCCGGCTGGTGGAGGCTGGCGCAGTGGTAGGCGATGGCGTCCGTGCATGGTTGGGGAGCGACCTTCACGTGGGCGCGGGGGTGCGCATCGGTAGCGGAGTTGTCTTGGTTGCGGACAGACTTGTCCTCGGCGACGACGTCCGGATCGGGGCCGACGCCGATGTGCGCTCGACCAAGATCGAACTCGGGGCTAGGACCGAACTGTTACCCGGGGTGCGGGTGCTGGTGGCCGACGAGTTCTCAGTGGGCCCCGCAGGCAGAATTGAAGGCGCGGTCTCCATCGTGTGCCGCACCTTCTCGGCTGGTCGACTGTTCTATTTCGGTCACGACTCAGCGGTCGGGTACGGCGGAACCACTGCATCGACCGCACACGTACATCTTGGCGACCGAGTGGCGCTTGGCCCCCACAACATCCTGAACGCCAACCTGCCCATCGAACTAGGCGACCAGGTTGGTTCGGGCTGCAACCTGAGCATCTGGACGCACGGATTTCACTTCGGACACCGCCTCTCAGACGGATACGACGCCACCTTCGAGGGGGTACGCGTCGAGCCAAACGTCTGGCTGGGATTCCACGTCTCGGTGCTGCCTGGGGTGACGATCGGGCCGAACACCATTGTCGCGGCTGGCGCCGTCGTTTCTCGCGACCTGCCCGGCGATGTCCTGGCGGGCGGTATC